>JAABUS010002534.1_pt1 | contig 34094 bp, 32 predicted proteins | sample 5560161 | NCBI WGS metagenome assembly JAABUS01 (sample SAMN10711885, study PRJNA513376) | rock metagenome | isolation source: Antarctica rocks | place: Antarctica: Victoria Land, Trio Nunatak nord | collected 2016-01-04 | reverse complement strand
CCCGGATCACCAAGCCGCGTGCTCCCATAGCTTTCCCTCCTCCGTCGAACCGATCAGAAGGGAATCACACTTCAGCTGAGCTCGGGATCACATCAGAGTCAGCCGTTATGACAACTGGTATGATGTCTTATCAGTACGTCAGCTTCCGCAATGACCTGGGTCGCGGCAGAGCGTTTGCTGGCGTTGCTGTGTGCCATGCCGTAGACAATGCTGTGGCGGTGCTGCTGCCGTTTGCAGTTGCCCTATTGGGATTATGACCGGACTCCTTCCAAAATTGCCACCAGCTTGCGGTCGCGGTCCGCCGCCATCTCGGGAATCGGCTTGCCGTCAGCCTCCGCCACCACGCCATCAATCAGCGCTTGCTCAAAAGCAGGCGTCATCTCCGGCGTGCCCAGCTCCGGCCACAGCTTGGCGACGCCGATGTGGTCCATCAGATAGCGCAGCCCCCCAGCGCCGCCGCCGAGGTGGTAGGTCATCATCGGCCCCATGATCGCCCAGCGCAGGCCCGGTCCTTGGCTGAGCGCAGCGTCCACGTCCGCCACGCTGACGACGCCCTGCTCGACTAGATAGGCCGCCTCCCGCCAAACCGCCGCCTGCAGCCGGTTGCTGACGTGGCCCGGCATCTCCTTCATCAGGCGGATCGGGTGCTTGCCGATGGCGGCGTAGAACCGCATCGCGCGCTCCACCGCTTCGGGTGCTGTCTGTTCGCCGCCGACGACCTCGACCAGCGGGATCAGATGCGGCGGGTTGAACGGATGGCCCAGCACCAGGCGCTCCGGATAACGGGTCCGCGCCTGCATGGCGGTGGGCAGCAGCGTCGAGCTGCTGGACGCGATCAGCGTCTCCGGCGGCAATGCGGCGCTGATCTGCTCGAACAGCGCGACCTTGAGGTCGATGCGCTCCGGCCCGTTCTCCTGCACCCATCCGGCGCCCTCGACCGCGGCGACCGGATCAGCGGTAAACCGCAACCGGGCCGGGTCGGCGTCGGCGTGCAGGCCCAGGCGCTCCAGGGTCGGCCAGGCGTTTTCGACGAAGTGGCGCAGGAAGCCCTCGGCGTGCGGCGCCGGGTCGCTGGCGGCGACGGACAGGCCGCGCGCCAGGAAATAGGCGGCCCAGCTTGCGCCGATGGTGCCGGTGCCCAGGACGGCGACGTGGCTGATGCCTTCGTGCATGGTCGTTCTCCCTATGGTGCAGGTTGCTCGCGGGCCGCCTTGAAGCCGGCCACGAAGCGGGCCAGCGTGTCCGAGGTCTGGCCGCGCGGCAGCATGACCTCGATCAGTTGGAAGCGACCCCGCGTCGCATGGGCGCGGGCCAGGGCCTCAATGAGCGCGCGCCGGGTCGCGACGCGCACGCCGTCGCCGCCCAGCGGACCCGCCAGCTCGGCGAAGCGCCAGTCGTCCAGGTTGTTGAAGGCGCTCTCGGGCTGGAACACCCGCAGCATCTCCCACGACGCGTTGTTGAACACGACCACGATCGGGTCCCAGCCGTAGCGGCGGCAGTTGCCAAGCTCGAACCCGGTCATCTGGAACGCGCCGTCGCCCACCAGGATCAGCGGGCGGCTGCCGGACGCGACGCAGGCGCCGAGGCCCGCCGGCACGCCGTAGCCCATGCCGGCGTAGTAGCCCGGCGCCACCAGCTCGGTGTTGCGGATCTCCATCGCGGTGAACAGGCAGTCGCCGATGTCGGCGGCAATCGGCAGCGAGCCATGCTCGGCGAACAGGTCGTTGATCGCCGCCGCGATGTCGCTGGGCGCGATCGGCGCGTTGTCCGCGGGCAGGGCTTCTGGATAGTGCTCGGGCGGCAGGGCACAAGGCGGGCGGCCGTGCTCCGCGCTGGCCTGGGTCAGCCCCACCTGCGTGAGCAGGGTGTCGATCAGCGCATCCATCGGAATGTCGGGGGTGCTATGATAGCCGACCTGGACCTGGCGATTGATCGCGAGCATCGCCCGGCGCATGTCGATCTTGCGCTCGCTGACGGCGAAGTTGGTATCGGACAGGATTACGCCCAGCAGCAGCAGCGCGTCCGAGCCCTCGACCAGCTCCGTCACCGCGGCCTGCCCGGCGGTGCCCAGATAGGTGCCGCGCACCACGTCGCGCTGCCCGGACAGCAGGCCGCGGCCCATGAAAGTGCTGACGACGGGAATGCCCAGCCGCCGCGCCAGCTCGGCGACCCGGGCCTCGACGCCGTAGCGGCGGACCTCGACGTCCACCATGATGCAGGGGCTGGCCGCGGTGCGCAGGCGGTGCAGGATCTCGGCCGCCGCCTCCGCCAGGGCCGCCGGCAGCACGGGGCTTGGCGGCAGTGGCGTCACCGCTTCGACCTCGGCGCCCACCAGGTCGCGCGGCAGCTCGATATAGACCGGCAGCGAGTATTCCCGGGCACTGCGCAGCACGCGGGCGATCTGTGCGGGAGCACGGGCCGGGTCTTCAAGGATGGCCTGGTCGCAGGTGATCTCCCGGAATACGCGGGTCTGCGTGTCGATCTCGCGGCTCATGTGGTGCAGGCGCCAGCCGCTGGCGCGCTCGCTGACGCCGGGCGCGCCGGAGACGACGACGACGGGCACGCGCTCGGCGTAGGCGCCGGCGACGGCGTTCACCAGGTTGAACGCGCCGGCGCCCCAGGTGACGACGGCGACCGAGATGGCGCCGTGGAACCGGGCGGCGGCGTCGGCGGCGAAGCCCACGGCGGGTTCGTGGCTCAACGTGTAGAACGGCAGCGCGCCGCTTTCTTCGATCACCTTGAAGAACGGCAGCACGAAGTCGCCGGGAATGCCGAACAGTTCGCGCGCCCCGTGCTGGTGCAGAGCATCGAGCAGGGCGCGGCCTAATACGGGCATGGCGGCCTCCGGATCGTGACGGCGCAGTGTGGCATTACCGCTGCCGCGGATCGAGGGCCGCCTGCAGCGCGTCCACCGCGGCGTTCGCCAGCACGACGAAGAACGACGCATACAGCACGGCCGCCATGACCACCGGCAAGTCCAGGTTCTGCAGGGCGTCGTAGGTCAGCTTGCCGATGCCGCGCAGGCCGAACACGACCTCGGTCAACAGCGTGCCGCCGCCGATCAGCGCGCCGATGTCGAGGCCGAACAGCGCCAGCACCGCCACCAGCGCGTTGCGCAGCGCGTGGCGCAGCAGCACCCGGGCCTCGCTGATGCCCTTGGCGCGCGCGGTGCGGATGTAGTCCTGGCGGTATGCCTCGATCAGGCTGGACCGCAGCACCCGGCCATAGACCCCGGCATACAGCAGCGCGAGGGTGATCCAGGGCAGCAGCAGGCTGCGCGCCCAGCCGGCGGGGTCCTGCAGCAATGGCTGGTAGCCGAGCGGCGGCACCCAGCGGAACAGCCAAGTGTCGTGCAGGCGGCTTTGGGTGAGCAGGTTCACCACCTCCCCCAGCCAGAACACCGGAATGGAGATGCCGACCAGGCCGAGCGCCGTCACCGCGCGATCCCAGGCGCTGCCCTCGCGCGCCGCGGCGATCAGGCCGATCGCGAGTCCGGCCGTGAGCCATATCACGGCCGCGCCGGCGGCCAGCGACAGGGTCACCGGCGCGGCGCGCAGCACCGCGGGCACCACGCGCTGCCCGCGGTTGACCTGCGAGGTGAGGTCGCCGGCAATGAACAGGCGGTGCATCAGCAGGCCGTACTGCACGGGAAGCGAGCGGTCCAGGCCATAGTCGTGGCGCACGGCGGCGAGCGCCTCCTCGGATGCGCCGCGCCCGGCCAGGCGCGCGGCTGGGTCGGCGCCGGGAGTGGCGAAGAAGATCAGGAACACGAGGACGCTGATGCCGAGTATCACCAGGATCGAGCGGATCAGCCGGGTTATCATCGGCGGGTCTCCAGCGCCGCGCGCCATGCCTCGCCCACCACGTTCAGCGCCAGCACGGTCGCCAGCACGGCCAGGCCCGGCGCGATGGCGACCATCGGCCGCGTGTAAATTAGGGCTTGGCCGTCGGCGATCAGCGTGCCCCAGCTTGCGGCCGGGGCCTGCACGCCGATCGACAGCACCGACAGCGCGGCCTCGGTCAGCAACGCCATCGCCATGACGACCGGGGCGAAGCCGATCAGGCCGGGCCAGATCTGCGGCAGGATATGGCGGCGCAGGATGTGCAGCGGGGCGCCGCCGGTCGCCTGGGCGGCCTCGATGAACTCGGCGCGGCGCAGCGCCAGCACCTGGGCGCGGATCGGCCGGGCGACGTAGGGCACATAGACGACGCCGAGGATCAGGATGGGCAGCGCCAGGCTGTCGGCGGTGAGCAGCAACGGGCCGATCCGCAGGTCCTGGCTGATCAGCACGATCGAGAGCGAGATCGCCAGCAGATAGACCGGGAAGGCCCAGAGCAGGTCCAGCAGCCCGGCCACCACGGTGTCCACCGCTCCGCCCACAAAGCCGGACAGCACGCCGAGGGTCGCCGCCAGCGCCAGGCACAGCACGGTCGCGCACCCGGCGATCAGCAGCGAGGTGCGCCCGCCATACAGCAGACGCGCCGCCACGTCCCGGCCCTGAGTATCCGCGCCGAGCAGGTAGGCGCCGTGCCAGGTCGGCCCGATCGGCGTGACCCCGAGGCCCAGGCCGGCGGTGTTCTCCGCCAGCACGTCCATGCCGAAGGCCGTACCGTTCACATTGCTGCGGAACGGGTCGGTCTGCGAGACCTGCGACGCGTAGAGCGGCGCTAGAATGCATGCGAGCACGATGATGACCAGCATGGGGGCGGCCAGCACGGCGATGCCTGCCCTCATCGCACCCAGGACTGGTCGATGAGCCAGCGGAACTGCTCGTGGTAGCCGAAACTGCCGACGCGGGCGGAGACGAAGTCGATGTAGCGCAGGTTGAACAGCACGACCGCCGGCGCCTGGTCGGTGATGGCGCGGTCGATGGCGGCAAGCTCCGCCCCGCCCTCGGGGTCCGCCAGCGCCCTTTGCAGCCGTGCGTCCAGCTCCGGGTCGCAGAAGCCTGAGATGTTGGGCGACGCGTCGGACCCCGGGCGGAACGCCGAGCAGCCGAAGATGCCGCCCAGGAAATTGGCGGCGGAGGGGTAGTCCGCATACCAAGTCGTGAGGCTCGCCTGCACCCGGTTGCCGGTGTTCTGGATGTAGGTGAACTGCACGTTGCCGGACAGGCTGCGCAGCCGCGCCACGAAGCCCAGGTCGCGCAGCACGTCAAGCATGTAGGTGCCGATGGCGCGGGCGACCGGGCTGTCGTCGATCACCAGGGTGACGGTCTGCCCCGCCGTGCCGCTCTCCTCCACCAATTGCCGCGCGCGTGCGAGGTCCAGCGGATACGGGCAATACGGCTGGTAGCCCCGCAGCCGCGGCGGCAGCACCTGGCAGGACTCGGCAGCCAGCCGCGCGCCGCCGAACAGCTTCACCGCCGCGCGCCGGTCCACCGCGAGGTTCAACGCCTGCCGCACCCGTATGTCGTCGAACGGCGGCAGGCGGGTGTTGAGCGGCAGGAACCACATGGCGTAGGCCGGGCTGAGATGCACCTGGCCGGCATAGCGCGCGCCGAGCTCGGCCAGGCGGTCGGCCGGCGGCGCGTCGAAGGTCCAGTCGGCCTGGCCGTTCTGGATGGCGGTGATCTCGGCCTCGTCCTCCAGCCCGAAGTCGTAGTCGATCGCGTCGGGATAGCCGTCGGGCTGCGCGTCCGCGCTCCATTCATGGAAGTGCGGGTTGCGGACCAGGCGCAGGCTGTCGCCGGGGTCGTAGCGGACGATGCGGTAGGGGCCGGTGCCGGGCAGCGGGACGGTGCCGGTGTCCATGCCAGGCGCGCTTGCGGGGAGCACGCTGGCGTGGGGCAGAGCGAGCTTCATCGCGAACTCCGGGTCGGGCCGGGACAGTCGGATGGTGACGGTGCCCGCTGCGTCATCGGCCGTCATGCCGTCCAGCGTGCAGGTGGCGGGAGTGCGCAGGCAGGCCTCGGCACCGGCGATTGCGCCGTAAAAACTGTCGGCGGTGGGGCTGGAGATGCGGAACAGCCGGCGGAAGGAGGCAGCGACGTCGGTCGGGCGGACCAGCGCGCCATCCGAGAAGCGAATGCCGGGCCGCAGCCGGAACACCCAGGTCAGGCCGCCATCGGTTGGCGTCGGCACGGCCTCGGCCAGGTCGCCGACGATCTCGTTGCCGCGGGGACCCGGCACTTTGCGGAACGCCAGCAGCCCGTCATACGCCAGCGAGAAAACCTGCCAGAACTGTGCGGTGTAGTTCACCTGTGGGTCGATCGTGCCGGCGGCGGCGTGGGCCAGCAGCCGCATGGTGCCGCCGCGGTGCGCCTGCATCAGGGCCGCCCGATCCTGCATTGGCGAGTCCTGGGCCAGCGCCGGCCCAGCGAGCAGCGCCAGCAGAGCAACCCAGCGGATCAGCGGCGGAGCACGAAGGCCGTGCCGTCCCAAACGCTGAACGGCGCGACTCCGTCCTGTTCCAAGGTGAAGCCGTGCGCCGTGGCGAGCGCCGCAGCGTCCGAGCGATCGGCGGTCTTGTTCCCGCGATAGGAGAAGTTGAGCACCACCAGCGCACCGCCTGGCCGCAGCACCCGGGCGGCGCCTCCGATATGGCGGTCAACCGTATCGGGCCCGGCCTGGACGATATAGGGGAAGCTGTCGATCGCCAGCACCAGATCGAAGGCGCCGCCGGGCAGCGCGTCGAGGTCGCGACCGGCGGTCTGGTCGAACCGCACGTTCGCCAGCGCCGCGTTGCGCCGCCGCGCCTCGGCAACCATGCCGGCCGAAACGTCCAGGCCCAGCACGGACCGGCAGACCGGCGCCAGCGCGGCCGATATCCGGCCGATGCCGCAGCCCAGATCCAGCACGTCGGCGTCGCCGCGCAGAAGGCGCTGCGATCCCAGCCAGCCGATGATCTCGGCCGTCGCCTGCGCCAGGATGGCCGGGTCGCCGAGCGAATACAGCGCCACGCTGGCCTCGGGCGAGTGCGCCACGGCACGGTCGAAAAACGCGGCGATCCGCGTCAGGCCGTCGTCGCCGGAGGCGTCGTGCTGGGCGCCGGTCGCCTCGACCTCCGCTGCCAGCCGGTCAAGCGCTGCCCCCCGACCCTCCACCAGCCGGGCCATCGCCGCCCAACGCGCGTCGTTCAAGCTGGGGCGATGCCGCGCCAGGCCTGCCACGATGCCCTCCGTTGCGATGCCGGTCAGCAGCATGCGCGCCACCGCAACCTCCGGCGAGATGCGCGCGGCCAGGCAGTCCTCGATCGGCTGGTCCAAACTCACGCCGCCATCACGAGCGGCGCAAGCCATCCGAGCCGCGCCAGCCGTGCGCCCTCGCCGGCCAGGAAGCGGTCGCCGATGTCGGTGCGCCAGCGCAGGTCGGGGATGATCACGTTGCGCGCCCGGGCGGTCGCCTGCGCCTGCGCCTGCTGCACCGTGGCGCCGGTGCCGGTCACGACCATGGCATAGCCGGTGCGGCGCCGGGCGAACAACTGGCCGGCTTCCCGCCGCATGTCGGAGAAGTGGTAGTGCGGCAGCTCCGCGTCGTCCGGCGGTTCATGGAAGAAGATCGGCGGGTCGGCGGCGGGATCGGCGCCGGGCTGCTCCTCGGGGAAGCCCGGCACGGTCAGCACGATGCCGACGGACCAGCCCGGCAACGTCGCGAAGCCTCTCGTGTCGCCACGCATCATGCGGCCCAGCAGGTCGCCCCAGCCGTCCCGCTGCAGCGGTGCCAACACGGCAAAACCTGGATTGCCGAACCGGCAGGTGAACTCCAGCGGCCACAGCCCGGCCTCGTTGGCGATCATGTTCAGGTTCACGTAGCCGACGTGCCGGGCGGCGGCGAGCTGCGGCGCGATCCGGCCCAAGGTCGCATCGAACAACGTGTCGGCGTCCTCGTAGGACAGCAGGGTGCCCATCTCGCCGGTCATCTCGCCCATCTCGCCGGGGAAGAACCGTTTGTGCTCGAAGTCGATGCAGGCTGGCCGAAAAAATTTCCCACCATCGAAGTATGCGCCGACGCCGACCTCGACTCCCTCCAGCCGCTCCATCAGCAGCACGCGGCCCGGCGGCGTGCGGGAGAGCTGGAACAGCACGTCCGCACCCTGCCAATGGTCGCCCACGAAGGTTGCCCGCGCGTTGTTGTCGTGCTTCAGCACAGTGCGCCCGGGATGCTGGGCCAGCCAGGCGGCGGCGTCAGCCGGGCTGTCGAACGGATGGCTCGCGGCGATCTGCAGGCCCGCGTCCCGCAGCATGGCCTGGCCGAAGGCGCGGTCATACTCCAGCCGGTCACCCAGCGCACTGCCGCCGATCACCTGATGGCCCGCCGCCCGCAGCGCGTCCTGCTCGGCGCCGCGGCCCACCTTCTCAAACAGCACCAGGCCGTCACGGCCAACCCAATCGAGCTCGGCCCGCCAATCCGCCACCGGGTCGAGCAGGCCCGCGAAGCACCCGGCATAGGACGGGTCCCCGGCCTGAACCCGCACCTCATGCCCCTCGCGCATGAGCGTGAGATACAGGTCCCCCAGATCCACCCGCGATCCAATGCCGAGAACCCGCAACACAGCCTCCGTCCAATCCCGCGCTACGCCGTACTGCGAAACCCCGGCCCTCACAAGACAGGTAGCGTAGGCGTGGGTTTCCTGCCTGAATGGCCGGGGGTGCGGGCCGAGATCGACGGCGTGGACCGCGTGTGGGCGGAGGACGGCAGCGCCGCCCGGCGGCGGTGTTCGCCAGGCTGCTGACGGTGATCCTGATCGGGTTCGCGGTGGAGAACCTGGTGTTCCGCACCATCAAGCGCCGGACCGTGCGGCGCCGGGGCCTGCAATCGTAAGTCACCAGGTCATCCGCGGCCCCAGGTCACCCTCGTTCAGCTTGGCACGGGTGGTCGATTGCCACTCCTGCATCGGCATGAAGCGCGGGGCCAGGAACCGATAGGTTCGAGCCAGCAGCGGCCAGGTTCCGTCCGACCAATCGAACGCCGCTGCCTCCCACGCCGCCAGGATCGGCTCCCAGCCGCGCAGGCTGCAATACAGCCAGTCGCGGTGCTGGCGGATGACGACGCGCCGGGTCTCCAGCGACCGCAGTGTGTCCAGCACGATCTCGGTCTGGCCGTCGAGATCGGCAAAGCGCGCATTGATCTTCCCGATGGCGATGCTGGTCAGCCGCATGACGCGGGACAGCAACTCCAGCCCCGCCAGGTTCTGCGCCAGACCGGTCGCCAGATGCCGCACCCGCTCCATCAGCCGCAGCACCCGGCGCAGCAGCCGGTCGCGCAGCGCCTCGACGAAACCCAGCTCATGCGCGGCATCCTCGACCAGCCGCGCCACCGCCGCCGCATCGGGAAGCCCGAGCCGCGCCGTGACCTCGATGTAGGCGGCCTGCAAACGGAGCCGCATGCCGGGCTCCGCCGTTGCCGCCAGCACCGCCCGCGGCTCAGCCTTGCCCCAATCGACCGAGTCGTCCATTCCGAGCTGGCTGACGAGCCGCAATTTCAGGCGTGACGCCGCCAGTTGCTGGTGCAGCGCGCTCGGCTGCCAGCTTGCCGCGCCGTCCAGCACCTCGACCGGCAGCAGGTCACCGAGCCGCAGGTCGGCGACGAAGTCTAGCGACCGGGCGACCAGGGCCAGCATGCGGCCGTCCGGGGACGCGCTGTCGATGCCCAGCTCGGCCTGCAGCGACCGCAACGGCAGCGCCGCGGTGCTCCGGCCCAGCGGCATGAGCAACGAGGGCGTGCCGTCCGCCTCGGCAGGGCGGAACACCACTTCGCCCAGCCTGCTGAACAGCGGGTGTTCGAAGGTGCAGCGGTCCGGTGCGGCTTCCGGCCGGGCCGACTGGAATGGGGTGACGGCAGGCATGGCGGCAATCTACCCGGGGAAGGTTAACAAGACCTGAGTGCGCCGCCCCGCGCCGGTTCAAATCGACCAGTGCTACTCCGGGTCTGCCTCAAGCGCCGCGATGTCGGCGTCGCTGAAGCCGAAATGGTGGGCGATCTCGTGGATCAGGACGTTGCGGACCAGGCGGAACAGGTCCTCCCCGGTCTCGATCCACTCCAAAAGAATCGGTTCGCGATACAGCACGACCAGGTCCGGCGCCTGTGGCGAGCCGCTAGCGTCCTTTTGCCCGAACGGCACGCCGCGATACAGCCCCGTCAGCTCCCAAGCATTGTCGATACCCAGCTCGCCCAGGGTCTCGTCGTCCGCGACCTCCTCCACCAAAATCGATACGCCGCGCACCTGTTGGCGCAGCACCTTGGGGATCGCCGCTAGCGCGCGGTCGGCCAGGTCGGCAATGTCTTCGGGCGCGGGAGGCAGGGTATAGATGGACATGCGCCTATCCGCCCCATCCGGCACCGAAGGTCAACCAAAATGCAGCATCCCGCCAAAATCGAGCCGCTGACGCAGGACGCGCGCGGCCAGCTTGCGGCCACCCTACCGGCCTGGCGCGTGTTGCCGGACCGGGACGCCATCGCGCGCGAGTTCAAGTTCAAGGACTTCAGCGCGGCCTGGGGCTTCATGGCCCGGGTGGCCCTGCTGGCGGAGCAGCACGATCATCATCCCGAATGGTCGAACGTCTATAACCGGGTCTCCATCACGCTCACCACGCATGACGCTGGCAGCCTGTCGGAACGGGACGTCAAGCTGGCCCGGGCGATCGACGCCATAGTCGCCGTCTGAATGCGCGCTCCAGCTCCAGGACGACGGTTCCCGTCCGCGCAATGGTGGGTTAGGACAAACCATGGATCTCGGCCCTGAACCCACCATTCCGGAGCGTTCGTTGGCGATCAGGCGCGCCGCGTCGAAGCTGTGCTTCCAGCTCGGCTGGTCGCCGCTGCACGAGATGCCGCTGCCGAACAATCGCCGGGCGGACATCATGGCGCTGCGTCCCGATGGCGGGTTCGCCTGCATCGAGGTGAAGTCCGGCGCGCGCGATTTCCTTACCGACAACAAGTGGCCGGAATACCGGGACTACTCGGACTGCGTCTATTTCGCGGTGGACATGGACTTCCCGCAGGGGCTGCTGCCGATCGAGACCGGACTGATCATCGCGTGCAGCGGCAGCGCCGAGGTGCTGCGCGAACCGCCGGTCCACGCCCTGTCGCCTGCCCGCCGCCGCGCCCTGCTGCACCGCTTCGCCGCGCTGGCCGCCCAGCGCCTGGCCTGGCTGCAGGATCCCGACGCGCAGAACAGTTTGCGTTTGGCGCTCCGCGTCGAGTAGCGACCTGATGAAACGCTATCCCGCGCTCCGCACCGCGGTCATCCGCTGCACCGTAGCGGTCGTGGAGAAGCCCGGCAGCAGTTCGGCCAGCCAGACCCGGCCGCCCCAGCCTTGCACCAAGTCGGCGCCGACCACCGCATCTATCGTATAGTCAGCGCCCTTGACCAGCAGTTCCGGCCGGAGCGCGGCCAGCGTCTCGGTCGGCGTGTCGTCGTCGTAGATGCACACCAGGTCCACGGCGGACAGGCTGGCCAGCACCGCCGCGCGTGCGGCCTCCGGCTGCACCGGACGGCTGTTGCCCTTCAGCCGACGGACGCTGGCGTCGGAGTTCAGCCCGACCACTAGGCGGTCGCACTGGCTGCGCGCCTGCTCCAGCAGATGCACGTGGCCGGGGTGCAGCAGGTCGAAGCAGCCGTTGGTGAAGCCGGTCCGCCAGCCCCGGCGGCGCCAGCGCTCGACCTGCTCGGCGGCGGCCTCCAGCGTCACGACCTTGCGCAGCGCGCCGCCCTGGGGCGTCAAGGCCGAGAGCAGGTCCCCATCCCGCGCCACCGCGGTGCCGACCTTGCCGACGACGATCCCGGCCGCGATATTGGCCAGCCGAGCCGCCACCAGCAACGGCAGTCCCGCCGCCATCGCCGCCGCGAGTGTCGCGACCACGGTGTCGCCGGCGCCGGAAACATCGAACACCTCCGCCGCCTCGGCCGGGAAATGGTGCGCGCCGTCGGCGTCCAGCAGGGTCATGCCGTCCTCGGCCCGGGTCACCAGCACGGCGCCGAAGCCATGCGCGTCGCGCAGCACCGTGGCGGCGGCGACGATCGCGGCCTCGCTATCGACCGGCATTTCCGTGGCCTCCGCCAGCTCCCGCCGGTTGGGCGTCACCACATCGGCGCCGGCATAGCGGGCGTAGTCCGGCCCTTTGGGGTCCACCACGACGCGCCGGCCACCGGCTTTCGCGGCCGCGATAAGTTGCGCTGGGATGTCGCCGGCCAGCACGCCCTTGTTATAGTCGGACAGGATAGCGACCGATGTCGCCGCCAGGGTGTCCCGCGCAACCCGCATCATGCGCTCTGCGAGCTTCGGGTTGATCGGCCCGGTTTCTTCCCGGTCAGACCGCAGCAACTGCTGGCCCTGGCTGATGTAGCGGGTCTTGACCGTGGTGGCGCGCCCGCCCTGCACCAGCAGCCACGGCTCGACACCCGGCTGCCCGCCGACCAGGCCGGTAAGGTCGGACCCGGCCTGGTCGTCGCCCACCACCGACACGAACGCCACCGCCGCGCCCAAAGCCGTTAGGTTGCGCACCACGTTGCCGGCGCCGCCGGGCACGGCAACTTCGCGCTCCACCGTGAGGATGGGGATCGGCGCCTCGGGGCTGATGCGCTCCACGTTCCCATAGACATAGCGGTCGAGCATCACGTCGCCGATCACCATGACGCTGGTGCGCGCCAGGCGGCGGACGGCGTTGGCGAGGCCTTCATGATCGAGCGCCTTCGGATCGCCGGCATCGGGCTCCTGGGCTGGGTCGCCGCCGGGCTGGGAGGTCTGCATCATCATGGGCTACCGCCCCCCTGCGCGCCTGGCAAGTCGCGCGTTGCAGTCACCCTAGCCTTTCGCGACCGCCAGATGCCTTCGCCTGCAGAAAACGCACGTCGTCGCCCTCCAGCACGGCGCAGGTCAGCGGCCCGCCACGGCCCGCGCCGGTATCGACGCCGATGCGGTTGGCGCGCACGGTGGGTTCCGGCTCCGGCGTGTGGCCGTGCACGACGACTAGGTCGGGCGCGTCGGGCAACAAGACGCCGCGCCGGTCGAGGAACGGCTCACGGATCCATAGCAGGTCGGACCAGGTCTGTTGCGTGAGCGGCACGCCTGGCCGCACCCCGGCGTGCGCGAACACGTAGCCGCCCCGCTGATAACGGGCCGCCAGCCCGCTGAGGAACAGGACATGGGCACGCGGCACCAGCTCCGGCCAGCGCGCCGGCGGCACGGACGGCCGGATGCCCCAGCTCGCCAAGGTTTCGACCCCGCCGTTATCGAGCCAATTATCAACCTCGCGCTGTTCCTGCTGGGCCAGCGCCGCCAGGAACATCCACTCGTGGTTGCCCATCAGGTTCACCGTCGGCACGCCGTGCACCGGCGGCCCGGATTGCAGCAGCGCGAGCACTCCAGCCGAGTTCGGGCCGCGGTCGATCAGATCGCCCATGTGAACCAGCACCGGCCGGCTGGCTGGATGGTCCAGCAGGTCCTGACGGATCGCATCATGCACCGCCCGCAACTGAACCAGGTGCCCGTGCACGTCACCGATCGCATAGACCCGGTGGCCGGGCTCCAACCGTGGCAGACCCGGTGCCCGAGGCCGCACGCCGAAGACTGATGCGAAGTTCGCTAACCTGTTAGTAATCATAATACGGCATCTTATCCCTACCAAGCGGGGACCACGACACTGAAATCTTTCAGCATCATCGCTAGCACGCATGGACGAACGGACGTAGCGGCCCACCATATCGGACGGCATCTGCTCTATGCGGTCGAGCGTGCCTTGCGGGCCCCGCAGGGCCGCATGGCGCTGGTGCTGCATTTGTCGCAGCTATCGAGCCTCTCGCACATGGCACCTTCGGCGCCGCGTGCCCACCATCGCCGCATTGCCCGCGCCGTGATGGACGACGCGGCACAGCGGCAGGAGGGCCAGGTGTTCGCGTTGCATGACGACGACCTGCTGCTGCTGTTCCGCTCCGACGACGCTGTGTGCCCGTTGACGGAGACGCTGGCGCGGCTGTTCCTGGTGGACGTGCCCGACCCCGTCGGCCTGACCACGCTGTGGTCGATGGCCCGGGACGGCGCGGCCGTGCTGCAATACGCCCGGGCCCGGTTGCTGGACACCCCGCCCGACCCCGGATTGCCTGAACTCAATGGCAGCGCCCAGGCAATCGACGCCATCGAGTCCGTCATCGAGCACAGCCGCATCACCGACCTGATGCAGCAACAGACCGCGGTCCTGGTCACGCCGGGCCACGCAAGCCGCCTGCAGCCCTTGTTCCGGGAGATCACGTTTTCCGTAGCGGTGCTGGAAGCGCGGATCGCCGCCACCGGTCAGGTCAATGCGGACCCGTTCCTGTTCCGCCACCTGGCCAGCCGGTTGGATGGCCGGACGCTGGACGTGCTCCGGCAAGACCTGCAGGTGGACGGTCCGTTGACGGCCGGGACACGGCATCTAGGTCCGACCCTGCACATTAATCTGACGTTGTCCGGCATCCTATCCGACCGGTTCGCGCAGTTTGCCGCGACCTGCAGGGCGATCGGCGCCCGGGTTGGGGTGGAGGTCCCGCTCGTCGAGGCCTGCGCGGACCCGGAGTCTTTCGTGACCGCGCGCACCCGCCTCCGCCTTGCCGGGCTGGCGCTCGTGCTGGACGGCGTATCGCATCACGCGCTGATGCTGACCATGCCGATGGTGCTGGAGCCGGACCTCATCAAGCTTGACTGGTCGCCGCGGCTGCCAGAGGCCGGGTCCGCGGTGGATCAGGCGGTCATGGCGCTGGGCGGCGACCGCGTGGTGCTGCATCGCGCCGAGACGGAGGAGGCATTGAGCTGGGGCTTGGCGCACGGCATACGCCGGTTCCAGGGCCGCCATGTCGATGCGATGCTGGCGGTTGGGCGCATCGGCGCCTGTGCCCAGGGCAGCAGCTGCTCGTTGCGGCAATGCGTGGAGCGTGCCTCCGCCACAGGGACGGCCGGGCGGGTGGGCTGCAACAACCCTGCCTTGCTCGACGCGGCCATCCCGCTCGCCGCCCGTACGGCGGCCATGCCATGAGCGGCACAGGTGTTCCTGAGCGCATCGGGACGCCCGCCGGCCAGGTCCCGGACCCGCAAGCTCCCGCGAGGAACACCCAGGCTCAGTCGATGGCCCCGGTCGGCACCCATGGCCTCGAGGCACTCCATAGCCTCGTGCGCGATTGCACGGCGTCCGGCGTTGAGCGCCGCGTACTGCTGTTGCGCATCGACCTGTTGCCGGCGCGTCTCACCCGGCCGCACCATCTGCGGCTGACGCGCGCGGCGCTCGATGCCTTGATGACGGCCGAACGCGCATGCATGCATGACCTGCCGATGGGGCGGCTGGCGGTGTCCTGGCGCGGCACTACGCCCGAGCCGCTTCAAGCATCGCTAGGCGCGTTGGAACATCTGCTCGGGGACGGGTTCCGCATCGGGCCAGCCGCCGTGCAAAGCCTGATCCGGCTGTTCGACTTGCCGCGGGACGGCGCCGCGCTTTTGGGCGCCGTCGGGTTCGGGGAGGCGGCCGACGCCGCGCCGCGCCGCCCACAGGCAGCCTCTGCCGCCATGCTGCCGCCCCCGCTCGTGCCGTTGGACGCCGCAGCCCTGGCTGCCATGGAGCGGCAGTTGGCCGCAGCCGACTTGGCCCGCTTCGCCCGGCGCAAACCCATCTATCGGCTGGACGGCAGCCATGTGCACGTCGCCTGGGAAAAGCGCTATTTATCGATCTCGGAACTAACGGCCACCCTGGCGCCTGGTCGCAGCGCACAGGCCGACGCCTGGCTGTTCCGCCGGCTGACCCGCGTGCTTGACCGCCGGATGCTGGCGTTGTTGTCGGCCGCGCACGAACTGCGCGGCGCCGGGCCGTTCAGCCTCAACCTGAATGTCGGCAGCATGCTCAGCCCCGAGTTCCTGCGTTTTGATGCTGTGCTGCCGGGTGCGTTGCGCGGGCGCATCGTGCTGGATATGCAGCCGGCCGACGTGCTGGCTGATCCCGCCGCTTTCGCCTTTGCCTGCAGCTTCGCCCGCGCCCGCGGCTACCGCCTGCTGCTACGCGACGTGACGGCTACGTTGCTGCCTCTACTGTGCCTATCGCGGATGGGGCTCGATCTCGTGCAACTCCGCTGGTCACCCGGGCTGAGCAGAGTCGTTTTGGCGATGCTGCAGGCCGGGTCAACCGAGTGGATATTGAGCCAGGCCGACGAGCCTGATGCCCTGCAATGGGGGCAGGACCAGGGGATTACCCTGTTCCAGGGCCGCGCTCTCGCCGCGACCACGTGACCCAGTAAAGACTCCAACCTGCCAACCCGCGCCGACTCGCCAACCCACAATAAACGCAACCGAGCGTTGCCCTTGGCGAACAGCTATGGGACGCCTAATCCCCGCTCATGCAAGCCATCCAAGTCGAGGCTCTGACCAAACGCTATGGCGACGTGCTCGCGGTGGACAACGTCGCCTTCAACCTGGCGCCCGGCCGCACATTGGGTCTGCTGGGCGGCAACGGCGCCGGCAAAACCACGACCATCGCCATGCTGCTCGGTCTGCTGATCCCAACCGCCGGCAGCATCCGCATCCTCGGGCACGACATGGCACGGGATCGTTTCGCGGCGTTGGCCCGAATGAATTTTTCCTCGCCCTACATCGCCCTGCCTTCCCGGCTGAGCGTGTCGGAGAACTTGCGGGTCTACGGCCATCTCTACAATGTGCATGGCCTGGACGCGCGGATACGCGAGCTTGCGGCGCAGCTTGACCTCACCGGCCTGCTGAACCGGCCGGCCGGCAACCTGTCGGCGGGACAGAAGACACGGGTGGCGCTGGCGAAGTCGCTGATCAACCGCCCGGATGTGCTGTTGCTGGATGAGCCGACCGCGAGCCTCGATCCTGATACCGGCGACATGGTGCGGAGCTGGCTTGAGCGGTATCGAAAGGAGAGCGGCTGCACTATCCTGCTTGCCTCGCACAACATGGCAGAGGTCGAGCGGCTTTGCGACCATGTGCTGATGCTGAAGCAGGGATGCATCGTGGATAGCGGCTCGCCGCCGGATCTGCTGGACCGCTATGGAAGGAACGACTTGGAGCAGGTGTTCCTCGACATCGCCCGCAACCGCGGCACGGTGCCGGCGTGAGCGGGCGCAGCATGGGTGGGGGCGTTGCGAGCGGCGGCTCGCTGCGGCGGGTCTGGGGACTGATGTACCGGCATCTGGCGCTGTATCGCCGGTCATGGCCGCGGCTGCTCGAGCTGATGTACTGGCCCGTCCTGCAGATGTGCATCTGGGGTTTCACGGCGAGCTTCCTGGTCGGGCGGGCCGGCGGCGCGGCCGTCATCGCCGCCGGTGCGCTGCTCGGCGGCGTGCTGCTGTGGGAGGTGGCGCTGCGCAGCCAGATGGGCGTCGCGATCAGCTTCCTGGAAGAGCTCTGGTCCCGCAACCTGGGCCATCTGTTCGTCAGCCCGATCCGCCCGTGGGAGATGGTGTCGGCGCTGATCGGCATCTCCGTCCTGCGCATGCTGACCGGGGTGTTGCCGGCGATCCTGCTCGCCTTCCTGCTCTATGCCTTCAACCTGTTCGCCATGGGTCCGATCGTCGTGCTGTTCTTCGCCAATCTCATGGTCATGGGCTGGTGGGTGGCGCTGGGCGTCATCAGCCTGATCCTGCGGCATGGCGCGGGGGCGGAGGCGCTGGCCTGGTCGGTGCTGTTCGGCCTGACGCCATTCTCGGCGGTGTTCTACCCGGTGTCTGTCCTGCCGGCCGCCGTTCAGCCAATTGCGCTCGCGCTGCCATCGTCGCACGTATTCGAGGGCATGCGGGCGGCGCTCTCGGGCGTGGTGCGGTGGGACCACCTTGCCTGGGCCATGGGCCTCAATATCGTTTGGATGGCCGCCGGGATCTGGCTGTTCGCGGCCCAGTTCCGCCAGGCCCGGCTGCGCGGGGCGCTTTTGAGCATAGGCGAATGATGCCCACCAACCTCTGGCTGATCCGTCACGCCATCGTGGCGGAGAACGAGCGTGCGACCTTGTACGGCGTCAGGGACGTTCAGCTCTGCCCCGACAGCCTGGTGGCACAGGTGCCGATGTACCAGGCACTGGCGGTACGCCTGCCGCGGCCCGCCGAATGGGTCTGCACACCGCTCTCCCGTACGCGCCGCACGGCAGAGGCGATCTTCGCGGCGGGTTATCCGGCACAACGTTTGTCGGTGGAGCCCGATCTGATCGAACAAGATCTGGGCGACCTGCAGGGCGTGGCCCACGCCGCAGTGCCGCCGCTCCTTGCAGCGCCGGCTCATCCGTTCTGGCCGCTCGCTGCCACTGAACGGCCACCCAATGGGGAAAGCGTCGCCGACGTCATTGTACGCGTCGGCAAGGCGCTGGACCGCATGGTCGAGCGGCTCCGTGGCCGCGATGTCGTCATCGTGAGCCACGGCGGCGCCATCCGGGCCGCGGTCGCGCACGCCATGGCGATCGACGCCGACCGCGCCCTGCATCTGTCGATCTACAACCTGTCGCTGACCCGGCTGGAACGCCTGCCGGAAGGGTGGCGCGTGATCTCGATCAACGAATCGCCTGGTTTTGAGGACCAAATTGGTTGAGATACCGCTTCAACAGTCCTTGGTAACGCCATAATCCGGCGCTAGGATCGTGCATCTTAGGAAGGGAAACGCCCGATGGTCCGGATCGTTCTGCTGGCCGTTCTGGCCTTGTTGCCACTCGCCGCGCACGCTCAGTCCGATCAGCAGCAATTGGTGGACCGCGCCACCCTTGCGGCGCAGCAGATGCTGAACGACCGGGATGGCAGGGACGCGCAGTACGTGCTGAAACGTGCCCGTGCGGTGATGATTTGTCCCCAGGTCTTCAAGGCCGGATTCCTGTTTGGTGGTCAGGGCGGCAGTTGCGTCTTGGTGGCGCGGGACGGCGCCGGGTCGTGGTCGGCGCCGGCGTTCTATGGGCTGGGCGGCGGCAGCATCGGTTTCCAGGCGGGTATCCAGGACGCAGAGGTCATGCTGCTGATCATGTCCGACCGAGGACTGAACGCTGTCATGGACAGCCAGTTCAAGTTGGGCGCCGATGCTAGCGCGACCTTCGTGGACCTGGGTGGCGGGATCGAGGGCGCAACCACCGCTGCACTCCGCGCCGACATCGTCGGCTTCACCCGGGCGCGGGGCCTCTATGCCGGCGTCTCGGTGAGCGGCAGCCTGATGAGCAGCAAGTCCGATTGGAACCAGGCCTATTACGGCCGGCCGGTGGCCGCGCAGCAGATCGTCCTGGGCATGGAGGCCACCAACCCGGCCGCCGATCCGCTGCGGCAGGTACTGATCCAGTTCGGCCAGCAGGTCGAGGCTGTGACGCCCCCCGCCTTGCCGGCGCCCGTGCCGCTGCAACCGATGCCGAGATCCGCACCGATCCAGCAACAGCCGTTGGGAGCCCCACGCCGCTGACCCTTCCCGTCCCGCCCGGCCCGGCTTAGATTGTGCGGCATGGACAGGCCATTCTGGATAACCAAGCCGCTTGACCGCATGACGCTGGCGGAGTGGGAGTCGCTTTGCGACGGCTGTGGGCGTTGCTGCCTGCACAAGCTGCGGGACGAGGAAACCGAAGAGCTTGCGTTCACCAACGTGTCCTGCCGCCTGCTGGACGGCGAGACCTGCCGCTGCAGCCAGTATGAGACCCGGCAAACCAAGGTTCCCGACTGCGTCGCGCTGACCCCCGAAACGCTGGACGGCATCGACTGGCTGCCGCCAACCTGCGCCTACCGCCGCCTGGCGGAGGGCATGGGCTTGGCCTGGTGGCACCCGCTAGTGTCCGGTGATCCCGAAACCGTGCACGCGGCTGGCATCTCGGTCCGTGGGCGTACGGTAAACGAGCGCCGGGCCGGGCCGCTGGAGCACCACGTCGTGGACTGGCCCGGACGGTCGCCGCGCGTCCCACGCCGCATCAAGAAGGGACCGGAACGATGATGGACGGCGCGCTCTACGGCGGCGTGAATGCGGCCGTGCTGACTGCGATGCGCGCCGACTTGTCGATTGACCTGGACCGCATGGCCGCCCATTGCCACTGGCTGATGGCCAGTGGCTGCAACGGCTTGGCTATCCTGGGCACGACCGGCGAGGCCAACTCGCTCGGCGTGTCGGAGCGGATTGCGGTGCTGGAAGGCTTGGTTGAGCGCGGCATCCCGGCCGCCCGCCTGTTGCCCGGCGTCAGCACCCCAGCGTTGACGGACACCGTGCTGCTGGCGCGCCACGCTGCCAACCTCGGCTGTCCCGGCGTCCTCGCGTTGCCGCCATTCTTCTACAAAAGCCCGAGCGAGGACGGCCTGTTTGCCTGGTTCAGCGAGGTCATCCAGCGCACCGGCTCAGGCGCGCGGGTTTTCCTGTATCATTTTCCCGCCCAATCCGCGGTGCCGTTCACCGTGGACCTGGTCGGCCGCCTGTTGCGCGCCTACCCGAGCACCATTAAGGGCATCAAGGACAGCAGCGGCGATTTCGCCAACACCCGCGCCTACGTCGAGCACTTCGCCCAGGACGGCTTTGAAGTGTATTGCGGCGATGACGGTCACCTGCGACAGCTTTTGCAGATCGGCGGCGCCGGATCGATCTCGGCGGCGAGCAACGTGACCTCCGCGGTCAACGCGCGGGTTTATGCGGACTGGGACAGCACTGCCGGAGCTGCCGCACAGGAAACCTTGAGCGCGCTACGCCGGGCAGTGACGTCGGCTGCGTTGATCCCGGGCCTGAAAGCGCTCGTGGCCCGCCATACCGGCGACGATGCGTGGCTGAACATTCGCCCGCCGCATCTGCGTTTGAGCAACGAGGCAGCGGCCAAGCTGTTCGCGACGTTCGATGCCTGCGGAGTGCGGCTCGCAGACGCCGCATGACGTGGCTATTCCGGTCGATCCACCATGGCGAGTGAGGCACAGCAGCAAATCGCCCGTTTGCTTGAGCTGATGGCAGCGCTTCGCGACCCGAAGGCCGGGTGTCCGTGGGATCAGGTGCAAAGCTTTGACACCATCGCGCCCTACACGATCGAGGAAGCGTATGAGGTCGCCGACGCCATCGCTCGGCGCGACGCGGCAGCACTACCCGACGAGCTCGGGGATCTGTTGTTTCAGGTTGTGTATCACGCCCGGATGGCGGAAGAGGCCGGCGCATTCAGCTTTGCCGACGTTGCGCGCGGCATTACCGACAAGATGATCCGCCGCCACCCGCACGTTTTCCTAGACAGGCCAGACACGCCCCAGCGGCCAGGCTGGGAAGAGCAGAAAGCTATGGAGCGCCGTGCCCGATCCGAGACCGGGACCCTGGCCGGAGTCCCTGCTGGCCTGCCCGCACTGACCCGCGCCCTAAAACTGACCAGCCGCGCTGGCTGCGTCGGTTTCGATTGGCCGGATGCGCCTACGGTTCTGGACAAACTCAACGAGGAAGTCGCGGAGCTGTGCGCCGAATTGCCGGGCGCCGACCCGGCACGGCTCGCCGATGAGCTTGGCGATGTCCTATTTGTCGTCGCAAACCTCGCGCGGAAGCTGGGCTTGGACCCAGAAGCCTGCCTCCGGCAAGCCAACGTGAAATTCGTCCGGCGATTTAATGTTGTCGAGCAGCGTCTGGCTGCCACCGGCTTGGCTCCAACCGATGCAACGCTCGACGAGATGGAGGCACATTGGGTCGCCGCGAAACGGCTCGAGTAGTTCAGCCTTCAAACAATGCTGCCCGGAGCGTGTGCCAGCTTGCCTCGTCGGGAGCGCAGATCAGGCCACCCGTGGTGTGCGCTGGGCTGTAGGCGCCGCCATCGAGCCGCGCCGACCAGCCGCCGGCCTCGCGGTGCAGCAGCCATCCCGCTGCGTGATCCCATGGCAACAGCCGGTGATAGACGGCAAAGTGGCAGTGCCCCGCCGCCAGCATCCGATACTGGTGCGCGGCGCAGCGGTAGTCCCAGGCCGCGCCGACCTTTGGCAGATTGCGGCAAACCAAGGATTGCGGCGGCTCCGGCATGTATTTCCACGAGACGGTGCCGGCCATCATAGCGAGCGGAACCGGCGCCGCGACCTGCAAGGCGGTCCGTTCGCCCGCGGCATTCTCCAACCAAGCCCCCTGCCCGGCCACCGCCATCGCGGTGTCGTCGCCTACGGGATCATAGATCACCGCCCCGACCACCACGCCCCGGCGCAGCACCGCGACCATGGTGCCAAACAGCGGCAGTCCGGCGCAGAAATTCGCCGTCCCGTCCACCGGGTCCACCACGAAGCAGAGTTCCGCATCAACGATCAATTCTAGCAGCGCAGGATCACGCGACGCGGCCTCCTCTCCCACCACCACGCAACCAGGGAACAACCTGCCGAACCCGGTGGTCAACCGCAGCTCGGCCTGCTCGTCGGCCGTTGTGACCAGGTCGAGCGGCCCGGATTTCACCTGCACATCGCCGGGCGCCAGGTTGCGGAACCTCGGCATGATCTCGGTGCGGGCGACGGCCCGGACCAGTTGCACAATCTCCGCCAGGTCGGCCTCGGTGCTCACGCGCCGCGCTCGAAGCGGGCACGGTCGGCGGACAGCATGCGGACCACCATGTGCACGCCGTCCTCCTCGTCCCGCCGCTCCATGACCTCGCCATGCTCGTACAGCCAAGCCATGCGGGCGCCGTCCGAGGCCGGAAGGTGATAGTCCGCGACCTCCATTCCGGCCGAGATGCGGTCATCGATCGCACGGGACAACTCGGCCAAGCCATCGCCGGTGATCGCGGACACGGCGACGCAGCCGTCCCGTACCGGCACCGCCTCGGCACCGCCCATCAAATCCGCCTTGTTCAGCACCTCGATAGTGCGGGACGGCCAGTCAACGTCCAACGCGCCGTCCTTCACCATGCCGTCCAGCACCTGGACCACATCCGCACGCTGTGCCGCGCTGTCCGGATGGGCGACGTCGCGCACGTGCAGGATGATGTCGGCCTCGCTTACCTCCTCGAGCGTCGCCCGGAAGGCCGCGACCAGTTCGGTCGGCAGGTCGCTGATGAACCCCACGGTGTCCGACAGGATCACCCGCCGATGCGACGGCAGCCGCATGCCGCGCATTGTCGGATCGAGCGTTGCAAAGAGCTGGTCCTGCGCGTGCACCTCCGCCCCGGTCAGCGCATTGAACAGCGTACTCTTGCCGGCGTTGGTGTAGCCGACCAGGGCAACGATGGGATACGGCACGCGCTGCCGGGCGCTGCGGTGCAGGCCGCGAGTGCGCCGCACCTGCTCCAGCTCCTTTTTGACCCGCACGATCCGGTCGCCGATCAGCCGCCGGTCAGCCTCGATCTGCGTCTCGCCGGGACCGCCCAGGAAGCCAAAGCCGCCGCGCTGCCGTTCCAAGTGGGTCCATGACCGCACAAGCCGGCTGCGCTGGTACTCGAGATGCGCGAGCTCGACCTGCATGGCGCCCTCCTTGGTGCGGGCGCGCTCCCCGAAGATGTCGAGGATCAGACCCGTCCGATCGATCACCTTGCACTCCCAGGCCCGCTCCAGGTTGCGCTGCTGCACCGGGCTGAGCTGCGCATCGACGACCGTGACAGCGACGTCTTCGGCCTTGATCGCCTCGCCGATTGTCGCGACCTGGCCTTGGCCCATCAGCGTCGCCGACCGCCGGGTGCGCAGCGGCGGGATAGCGGTATGCACAACCACCAGCCCGATCGACGCCGCCAGTCCCACCGCCTCTGCCAACTGCGCGTCCGCCGCGCGGGAGGCGTCCTGCCGAAAGGGTTTTTCCCAGGGCAAGACGACCGCCGCGCGGGTCGGCGCGGCGGCGGTGTCAGCCGATGCCATCGCCAGAGCCTGCCTCCTGCGCTGCACCGGCTTCGACCTTGCTGGCGTCAAAGAGCTGGATCGGTGCGCCCGGCATCACGGTGCTGATCGCGTGCTTATAGACGAGCTGAGTATGCCCGTCGCGACGCAACAGTACCGAGAAGTTGTCGAACCAGGTTATGATACCCTGAAGCTTGACTCCGTTGACCAAGAAGACAGTAACTGGAGTTTTGGACTTACGCACATGGTTCAGGAAAACGTCCTGAACATTCTGCGATTTCTCAGTGGCCACGTTCGTGTCCTTTTTGTTGTGTGGACCAGGCAAGCCGCCTAGGTACTACAATGGATTTGCCGCAAGCCCGGATATGGGCCGGCCGGCTAACCCTAGCAACGCCGTCCGATGAAACAACCCTTCAGGCCGCGTTGGACATGCCGTTTACGTGCCGGGCAAACAGGGCAAAAAGCTGGCGTGTGACCGGCCCAGCCTGACCGCCGCCCACCGGTTGGCCGTTGATCGCCACGATGGGCTTCACGTAATTTGTGGCACTGGTCAGGAACGCCTCCTGCGCCAGACGCAGCTCGGCTTCGCTGAACGCCCGCTCCTCAAAGGCGACGCCCGCGTCCTGCATGACCGCCAGCAGTGCGTCGCGGGTGCAGCCCGGCAAGATGCTGTGGTCCAGATGACGGGTGCGCAGCCGACCCGCGGCGTCCACGATCCAAAGGCTGGTCGCCGCCCCCTCCGTCACCATGCCGGCGGCATCGATCAGGATGGCCTCGGCCGCTCCCTGCTCCTTCGCCGCTTGCCGGGCCAGCACATTGGGCAGCAAGCCAGTCGATTTGATGTCGCAGCGGGCCCAGCGCTGGTCCGGATGGGTGATGGCGCGCGCTGTCCAGCGATCGATGTCGGTCGGGAAAGCCGGGGTGCGGCGCACCGTCACCACCATGGCGGGCTTCACGTCGTCGGCGGGAAACACGTGGTCGCGCCCGGCCACGCCGCGGGTCACCTGCATATACAGCAGCCCGTCCCGCACCCGGTTGCGCCGCGCGACCTCGGTCAGTACATGCAGCAGCGCCGCCCGCGCCATCGGCATCGCGATGCGCACCTCGCCCAGGGACCGCTCCAGCCGTGCCAGATGCCGGTCGCGATCGACGAAGCGGCCGCGATAGATCTGCACGACTTCATAGACGCCGTCGGCGAATTGGTAGCCGCGGTCCTCGACGTTCACGCTGGCGTCGCGCTGCGGCATGTAGCGGCCGTTGACGTAGGCGATCCGGCTCATGCTGCCCCGCGGTCGTCGGAGTTGACGCCCAACTGCTTCAGCTTGCGGTGCAACGCGCTGCGCTCCATGCCGACAAACCCGGCGGTGCGGCTGATGTTGCCGCCAAACCGCAGCAGTTGCGCCTGCAGGTACTGCGTCTCGAACAGGTCCCGCGCCTCCCGCAGCGGCAGGCCCATCAGGTCGGCGCTGGGGTCGAAGTTCAGCAGCGCCGGGGCGCCCTGGCTGATCTCGGCGGGCAGCATCTCCGCCCGGATGCTGTCGTTCGCGGTGCCCGGCGCCATGATGAGCAGCCAGTCCATCAGGTTGCGGAGCTGCCGGACGTTGCCGGGCCAGTCATACGCCTGCAGCGCCGTCAGTGCGTCGGTGGAGAGCTCGCGCCCGGGAATGCCAGATGTTTCGGCTGAGCGTTCAAGGAAATACCGGGCGAGCTCCGGCACGTCTTCCCGACGTTCCTTAAGGCTCGGCATACGGATCGGCACCACGGCGAGGCGGTAATACAGGTCCTCGCGGAACCGGGCGTTGCCGATCTCGGCCTGCAGGTCGCGGTTGGTGGTGGCCAGCACGCGGACGTCCACCTTGACGCGGAACGATCCGCCCAGGCGCTCGAATGTCTGGTCCTGCAGGGCGCGCACGATCTTGCCCTGGGTCTCCAGCGGCATGTCCGACACCTCGTCGAGCAACAGCGTCCCGCCATGCGCGCGTTCCAGCACGCCGGCGCGGCGCGGGGAGGCGACCGGGTCGGCGCCGGCCTCCACGCCGAACAGCTCCTCCTCGAAGCGGGCGGGGTTCAGCGTAGCGCAGTTCAGCGCGACAAACGGCCCATCCGCCCGGCGCGACCGCGTGTGCACCATGCGGGCCGCGACCTCCTTGCCCGATCCGGCGGGCCCGCTGATCAGCACGCGCGATCCGGTCGGCGCCACCCGCTCCACCGCGGCGCGGAGTGCTGTGATGGCCGGGCTATGTCCCGTCAGGTTGGACTCGAACCCGGCGCGCAGCCGCAGTTCGGCATTCTCCTGTGCCAGCCGTGCCGCCTCCAACGCCCGACGGATGATCAACAACAGCCGGTCCGATTTGAAGGGCTTTTCGATGAAGTCATAGGCGCCAAGCTGGATGGCGGCGACCGCCGTCTCAATGGTGCCGTGGCCGGAGATCATCACGACGGGAACATGCGGCTCCTCGGTCAACAGCGCCTTCAAGATGCCGAGGCCGTCGAGCCGCGATCCCTGCAGCCAGATGTCAAGGATCACCAGCGACGGGCGGCGCATTCGAAACGCCGCCAGCGCCGCGTCGGAGTCGCCGGCCTGCCGTACAGTGTAGCCTTCGTCTTCGAGGATACCCTCGATCAGCATGCGGATGTCGGGTTCGTCGTCAACGATCAGGATCTCGTTCGCCATTGCTAAGCCTTTACCGGTTCGGCCACCAAAAGCGGCAACGACAGCGTCGCGACTGCACCGGGTCCGTCGGTGCAGTCGTCCAGAACGAGGCTGCCGCCATGGTCCTCCATGATTTTCTTAACGATTGCTAGGCCAAGCCCAGTGCCTTTTGGCTTATGCGTCACATACGGTTCCGTGAGCCGCTCGCGGTCCCCGTCGGGAAACCCGACCCCGTCGTCGCGCACCCGCAGCGCCACGGTGCCGTCGGCGGCATGGACGGACAGGCTGATATGCCCGGCCGGCTCACCGGGGCCGCGCGGGCGCATGGCCACTGCATCGGCCGCGTTCTGCAGCAGGTTGGTCAGCGCCTGGCCGACCAGGCGGCGGTCGCACAACGCCATGGGGCCACGCTCCGGGATGTCGGTGGACCAGACGATCTCGGGCCGCGCGCTGCGCTGCAGGATCAGCGCCTCCCGCGCGATGCGACCAGCATCCTCGGGCCGCAGCACCGGTTGCGGCATACGGGCAAACGCCGAGAACTCGTCCACCATCCGGCCGATGTCGCCGACATGGCGCACGATCGTGTCGGCGCACTGCGCGAACGTCTCGGGATCCGAGGTGATCTCCTTGGTGAAACGCCGCTTCAGCCGTTCCGCCGAGAGCTGGATCGGCGTCAGCGGGTTCTTGATCTCGTGCGCGATGCGGCGGGCCACGTCCGCCCAGGCTGCCTTGCGCTGGGCCGACTGCAGCTCGGTGATGTCGTCGAAGGTCACGACATAACCATCCGGCCGGCCGCCATGCAGGTCGGTGCCGATCCGCACCAGCAAGGTGCGGCGCCGCGACGGCGGGCCGATCTGCACCTCGGCGGTGCGCGCGCGCTCCGGCTGGTCGGCGGCCTGCTCCAGCAGAGGCGCGAACTCCGGCACCACTTGGCCCAGCGGCAGGCCGATCGCTGCCATGAGGTCCATGCCGACCAGCTCGCTCGCCGCCCGGTTCGGCAGCTCGACATTGGCCGAGGCGTCCAGGCCGATCACCCCGGCGGACACGCCCGCCAGCACAGTCTCGGTGAAGCGCCGGCGTCCGTCGATCTGGCTGTAGGCGTCCATGAGCTCCGTCCGCTGCGCCGCAAGCTGGCCGGTCATGCGGTTGAACGCGCGCGACAGCCCGGCGACCTCGTCCTCGCTCTGGATCTCCGGTACCCTTACCGAGAGATCCCCGGCACGCACCCGTTCGGCGGCGAGGATCAGCCGCCCGACAGGACGCGCGATCTGGTTGGCGAGCACCAGCCCGATCAGCACCGCAGCGAACAGCACCAGCAGCGCCACCAAGGCGAAGATGAGCGCGAACGTCACTTGCAGCCCCGACCGGTTCTCGTCCAACTGCTTGTATTCGGCGACCGCCTGCTCGGTGCGCGCCATGTGCTGCAGAATTTGCTGATCGACTGGCCGCTCGATCAGCAGCATCAAGCTGGGCATCAAGCTGAGCTGCACCACGGCGCGCACCCGGCTCTCGTCGGACGATCCGAGCACCACGACGTCGCCGTTCATGGCTTCTGCCGTCGCCTCCGCCGGTGCCGGCTCGACGCCGAAGCCCGACATTGGGCCGGCGCCCGCCATCACCAGGCCGGTCACCGGTTCATAGATAATTGCCTCGGTCAGGCCGCGCGACTCGGTCACGTTCCGCAGGAACTGACCGACCAAGATAGGGTCGTTGCCCTGGAACTGCCCGTTGCGCGCCAGGGCATTGGCCATCCACAACGCGTCGGTGCGGATGTTGTTGCGGTGTTCGTCCAGATAGCCGCGCGACGCTTCCAGGCCCTCGTTCAGCGCAATGCGGACCGAGTCGTTGAACCAGGACTGGATGCCGAGGTTGAAGAACGCGGTCGCGAACACCGCCACCACGATGGCGGGCGTCACCGCAACCACGCTGAACAGCATCACCAGCCGTACATGCAGCCGCGACCCGGCCGAGCCGCGCCGGCTCTCCACCCAGATGCGGGTGATCCGCCCCGCCAGGACCGCGCCCAGCAGCAGCAGCACAACCAGGTTCGACAGCACCAGCGCGAACATCCGGTTAGGCGTCAGGACCATGCCGCCGGACAGGATGACGAACGTCGAGATGCCCAGCGCCAGCGCGAACGCTGCCAGCAGCAGCGTCACGACCTTGCCCAGCAATGCATCCGCCAGGCGGCGCATCAGCGAGCGGCGCGGCGGCTCCGCCGGATGCAGCGCGGACCGTTTGCTGGACGCGTTCACCGCTAGCCGATCCCGCGCACCACCGGGATGTCCAAATCCCGGATCTTCTTGCGCAGTGTGTTGCGGTTCAGCCCCAGCATCGAGGCCGCCTTGATCTGGTTGCCGCGCGTCGCCGAGAGCGTCATCTGGATCAGCGGGCGCTCCACCTCCGCGATCACCTGGTCGTAGATGTCGCGCATCGGCATCCCGTCCCGGCTGGCGGCGAGGAACTGCCGGATGTGCCGCTCGACCGCCAGCGCCAGCGGCTCGGGGTTGCCCGAATGATGCGGCTGCTCGGCGTCGATCCCGGTCTCCAGCAGCTCGGTGCCGATGACCTCGTCGGTGATCGTCTCCTGCGCATACAGCGCCGCCAGCCGCCGCATGAGGTTCTCCAGCTCGCGGACATTGCCGGGCCAGCGGTGCTGGCGCAGGCGCTCGATGGCGGATTGGTCGAGCAGCTTGGCCGGCAGGCCGCTCTCACGCGCCTTCTCCAGGAAGTGCCGCGCCAGGACGGGGATGTCCTCCAGCCGTTCGCGCAGCGGCGGCAGGCGGATCGGCACGACGTTCAGGCGATAGAACAGATCCTCGCGGAACTGCCCGGCGCGGATCGCCTGGCGCAGGTCGCGGTGCGTCGCGGCGACGATGCGGACGTTGGCGCGGATCGGCTGCCGGCCGCCGACGGTGGTGAACTCGCCCTCCTGCAGCACGCGCAGCAGCCGGGTCTGCGCCTCGGCGGGCATGTCGCCGATCTCGTCGAGGAACAGCGTGCCGCCCGCCGCCTGCTCGAAGCGGCCCTGGCTGCGGTTCAGCGCCCCGGTGAAGGCGCCGCGCTCGTGCCCGAACAATTCGCTCTCGATCAGCTCGCGCGGGATGGCGGCCATGTTGATCGCGACGAACGGCCCGGTGCGGCGGCGGCCGTAGTCGTGTAGCGCCCGCGCCACCAGCTCCTTGCCCGTCCCACTCTCCCCGTTCACCATGACGGTCAGGTCCGTCGTGGTCAGTCGGGCGATGCTGCGGTAGATCTCCTGCATCGCTACACTGCGGCCAATCAGCGGCAGGCGCTCTTCCGCGTCGCGCGGCTCGGTCGGCGGCGTGTCCGCGACCGGCGCCGGCGCCTGCAGCGCACGGCCAACGACGGCCAGCAACTCTTTCAGGTCAAACGGTTTGGGCAGGTACTCGAACGCCCCGCGCTGCGCCGCCTTCACTGCGGTCATCAGGGTGGACTGCGCGCTCATGACGATGACGCGCAGCTCCGGGCGGATGCGCTTGATGCGCGGGATCAGGTCGAGCCCGTTCTCGTCCGGCATGATCACGTCGGTGATCACCAGGTCGCCCTCGCCGTCCTCCACCCAGCGCCAGAGCGTCGCGGCGTTGCCGGTGCAGCGCACCTGGTAGCCGGACCGTCCCAGCGCCTGGGTCAGGACCGTGCGGATCGAGCGGTCGTCGTCGGCCACAAGAACGGTGGGAGGGGTCATCTTGGGTCCTTCAGGGGGCGTCCGACTCGGCCTCGATGATCACCGGCAAGAAAAGGCGGAACTCCGTCCGGCCGGGACGGCTGTCCACCTCGATCAGCCCGCCATGGTCGCCGACGATCTTGGCCACCAAAGCCAGGCCCAGGCCGCTGCCGGACGACTTGCTGGTCACAAACGCTTCAAACAGATGCGGCCGGATGTCCTCCGGAATGCCCGGCCCGTTGTCGCGCACCGTGACAACCAACGGCAGGTGCAGCCGCTGGTCGCTGCCCGCCACCGCCAGCCGCATGCCGTGCCGGTAGGCCGTGGTCAGCACGATCTCGCCCGCTCCGCGCTCGCAAAGCTCCGGGTCGTCGGCGATCGCCTCGGCCGCGTTCTTCACGAGGTTCAGCAGCACCTGCACGAGCTGGTCCCGATTGGCCCAGGCGGGCGGCAGCGACGGATCATAGACCTCGGTCAGCTTTACATGCCCGGCAAACCCTGCCCCTGCGAGGCGGCGCACGTGCTCCAGCACGCGATGGATGTTCACCGCACGACGTTCGATCGATTTCTCGCCAAAGACCTCCATGCGGTCCACCAGGTCGCGGATGCGATCGGCCTCGTCACGGATCAGCACCGTCAGCTCGTGGTCGCCATCGGACACGCTGGCCTCCAGCAGTTGCGCGGCGCCGCGGATGCCGGAAAGCGGGTTCTTCACCTCATGCGCCAGCACCGCCGACATGCCGGTCACGCTGCGCGCCGCGCCGCGGAACAGGATCTGGCGGTCGAGCGCCCGGGCGGCGGAGCTGTCCTGCAATGTCAGCAGCACGCAGCCCGGCTCCTCCAGCAACGCCGTCGCCTGCACCGTAGTGCCGCGCTTGTGCAGCCGCGGGCTTTCGAGCGTGAGGTCGTGGTCGGAGATCGTCGAGCCATGCTGCCGGACCTGCGCCAACAATGCGAACAGTGGGTTGTCCTCCGGCAACAGTGTCGCAAGCGTCATCTGGCGCAACTGCAACAGCGACACGCCGAGGAACTGCTCAGCCGCCTGGTTGGCGAAGCGAAAGCGGTTTTCGGCATCCAGCAGCACGACCGGGACCGGCAGCGCGCCGAGCATTGCCTGCGCGTCAATTTCGACCGTGCTCGGCGGGGTCAGCGGGCGCGGCGACAATCGCTCCACCAGAGCGAGGCGCCCGCGGGTCAGCGCTCCCTTCATGCGGCAAGCGACTCCGGCGCGCGTGCAGCGTTGCGGTCGATCAGCGGATCGAAGAACGCGTCGATCAGCATCTCGACCGCCGCGCGGCTCGACAGCTTGTTGACCGCCGAGCGGAACTCTGCCGACCCGAACAGGCCGCGCGAGTACCAGGACAGGTGCTTGCGTGCGACCCGCACCCCGGCGTCCTCGCCGAAATGCTGCAGCATGGCGTCGTAGTGCTGCAGCATCGTGGCCTTCTGCTCCGCGAGCGCCGGCTCGGCCTGGCGTTGGCCCGTCGCCAGAAAGCGTGCCACGAGAGCCGGGAACCACGGGCGGCCATAGCAGCCGCGCCCGATCATCACGCCGTCCGCGCCGGACTGACGCAACGCCTCGGCGGCGTCGTCCTCGGTCAGGATGTCGCCGTTGGCGATCACCGGCAGGCGAACCGCCTGTTTCACCTGCGCGATGAACTGCCAGTCGGCCACGCCTGTGTAGAACTGCTGCCGGGTTCGCCCGTGCACCGTCACCATCTGGATGCCGGAAGCCTCGGCGATACGGGCCAGGCTGGGCGCATTGAGGTTCGCGTGGTCCCAGCCCATGCGCATCTTGAGCGTGACCGGGACCGGCACGGCCTGCACCGTGGCCTCCAGGATGCGGGCGGCCGCGATCTCGTCGCGCATCAGCGCAGACCCGGCCGCCTGCCCGACCGCGACCTTTTTCACCGGGCAGCCAAAGTTGATATCGATCAGGTCGGCCCCGTGGCCGACCGCGATACGCGCCGCCTCGGCCATTGCGGCGGGATCGCAGCCGGCGAGCTGGACCGCGCTGGGACCGCCGCAGCCATCGACCTCGGCCATGCGCAGCGTGACACGGTTCTCCCGCACCATGGCCCAGGAGGCGATCATCTCGGACACGACCAGCCCGGCACCTTGGCGCTTTGCCAGACGCCGGAACGGCAGATCGGTCACGCCCGACATCGGCGCCAGGATCACCGGGGTGTCGAGCCGTACCGCGTGACTGCCTGACCCCAGGGTGATGGGACCGATCAGGCCTGTGGTATTTGAGTTGCCCATGATTTGGGCAAACTACCGCCTGACCGCGCGCCGCGCAATCAGAGACCTTATGGAGTGGCCTGTTCCGCGGTGGGTCGGCAGCGCTCGGTATATGGGCCGGGCATGTGGGTTGACGCCACGCCAGCCGGCCGCCATTGCTGCCGCCATGCGCGCTGCCGCCATCCTCGTCGCCGCCGGTTCCGGCTCCCGCTTCGGGACCGAGCAGCCGAAGCAATACTCCATCGTCGCCGGCAAGCCCATCGTACGCTGGGCGGCGGACTGCTTGCTGCCGTTTGTCGAGCACCTACAGCCGGTGGGCGATCCCGCCCGGCTCGGCGCGGCGTTGGGCGGCCTGGCCCATCTTCCGATCGTCCTGGGAGGCGCCGACCGCCAAGACAGCGTGCGCGCGGGACTGGAAGCCTTGGCGCCATTCGCTCCCGACGTGGTTCTGGTGCACGATGCGGCGCGTCCCTATGTGCCCGGCGCTACCGTCCCTGCCCTGCTCGCCGCCCTGCTCCGCGTGCCTGGCGCGATTCCCGCCGTTCCGGTCGCCGACACGCTCAAGCGCGCAACCGGGGACCGGATCGACGCCACCGTCCCAAGGACGGCCTTGTTCCGCGCGCAGACCCCGCAGGCTTTCCGCTTCGACATTCTGCTGGCCCTGCACCATCAGTACGCCGCGCTGCCCGGCCTCACGGACGACGCCTCGCTGCTGGAGCATGCGGGCCTCGCTGTGGAGCTGGTGCCTGGCGCCGAGGACAACATCAAACTGACTTTTCCGGAGGATGTCGTGCGGCTCGAACGGGTGTTGGCGCCTGCGATGGTTCCGCGTGTCGGCACCGGGTTCGACGTGCACGTGCTTGAGGCGGGCCGCCCGCTGGTGCTATGCGGCGTCACGATCCCGCATGCGCTGGGACTCGCCGGGCACTCCGACGCCGATGTCGGCATCCATGCGCTGTGCGATGCGATCTATGGCGCGCTGGCGGAGGGTGATATCGGCCGGCATTTCCCGCCGAACGAGGCAACCTGGAAAGACGCCGACAGCGCGCGGTTCCTGGTTCATGCCGCTGGGCGGATTGCGGCGCATGGTGGCCGGCTGGCCAACGCCGATATCACATTGATTTGCGAACAGCCGAAAATCACGCCGCATGCCGCCCTCATGCAAGTCCGGCTTGCTGAGTTGCTAGGCGTCAAGCGCGGCCAAATCTCAGTGAAAGCGACGACAACCGAACGTCTGGGTTTTGCTGGACGTGGCGAGGGTATCGCAGCGCAGGCGGTGGCGACGGTCTTGTTGCCAGCCTAGTTTTGCAGGATTGGTCGGAGCGGCGGGATTCGAACCCACGACCCTCAGTCCCCCAGACTGATGCGCTACCAGGCTGCGCTACGCTCCGACATGATGCCCGTCTAGCAGGGTGCGGCGCTGGCCGCAACGCCGCGGCGCAGACCGGCACCCGGTTTCAATCCAGCATGGCCCGGAGTGCCACCAACTCGTCAAGGCTGTGCCGCAACAGCGTACGCAGGCGACCTGCCTCGTCCGGATCGGCGATGGGCGCCGGACTGCGGGGCTCCAGCGACGACGGTACGACGTCGGTCTGTTCGATCTCGGCTGCGGCTCGCTCGGCGGCTGTCGCCGGCGGGATATTGTCAGACAATTGACCTCCACCTTCCCGTAACAGGCGCTGCACGCCCTTGATCGTGTAGCCCTGGATGTAGAGCAGATCGGAGATGCGGCGCAGCAACAGAATATCGTCAGGACGGTAGTAACGCCGTCCGCCACCGCGTTTCAGCGGCTTGATCTGTGGAAACTTGGTCTCCCAGAACCGCAGGACGTGCTGCGGGATATG
>JAABUS010002532.1_pt1 | contig 34106 bp, 30 predicted proteins | sample 5560161 | NCBI WGS metagenome assembly JAABUS01 (sample SAMN10711885, study PRJNA513376) | rock metagenome | isolation source: Antarctica rocks | place: Antarctica: Victoria Land, Trio Nunatak nord | collected 2016-01-04 | reverse complement strand
TTAAGAGTATATTAATCCTAATTAAATATTAAATTTAATATACCGTGATATTAATTTAGTTTTTTTACGATATTTTAATAGTATCAAATTTTGAATAATATAATTATAGGGTGAAAATTAGTTAATATATTATTTAAAATATATTAAAATCGTTTTTTAATATTAGTAAAAATATAATTATTTAATCGTTTAAAGAAAATAACTAGTTACTTTATATTAAAAACTATTATTTAACTATTTATTAACTATTTATTAATTATTTATAAATTTATTTATTAATTAATTATTTATTATTTAAAATTTTATAAAAATTTTATTAATTAAATTTTTAAATTCTCTAATTTTTTTTATTCGCTACGCTATTAATATTTAATTAATTATAACTTTTAATAAAATAATTCGAATATTAGAAAAATCGAATTTTAATATATAATAATCGATTTAATTATAGTAATTATTTTCTAATACCTTGAAAATTAACTTCGTATTAATTTTAATTTTTTTAAAAATACTATTATCTTTTCTTATATAATAATCTATATATATTATTTTACGAGGGCGTTATATATATATTTTTTAAATTATTAGAATAGAAATTATTTTAATAATAAAATATTTTTCTATAAATATTATTTAAATAATATACTTTTCTTTATTATTTATTTATTATTATTCTATTATTTTATATTTTATATTTTAAATATTCTATAGATAATTACTAGTAGTTAAGTAACTTTTTCTATATTTATTAAATAATAGTATTGGATTATATTAGCGGTATCCTTTCTTTTCTAGCGTATTTCCTCTTAAGCGATCTCTAGAGGCTTATCTCTAGGGGCTACTAGTCGTCTAATTCTAAACGGAAAGGAAGGGAACGCAACGGATCGGAGCGGAGCGGAGAGAAACGGAAGGGGTAAGAAGGGATCGGATCGGTCCTTGAACAAAGGGCGGAGGGTCCGACTGCATTCGTTAATTTGATTTTTGAACTAGCCCCGTAGCCTTTTCATTATACCTTCATTACCCTGCAATACTGCATCCTTCAACTCATCTTCACTCTTCTAAGTTATAGATCACCGTCACCATCACCAACGCCAACGCCAACGCCAACGCCGACGCCAACAATGCCCTTCAATCCCGTCAAAGACATTCCAACTCTATCGGAAAAGGTCATTTTCATCACAGGAGGTCTGTCCAAAAACTCTGCTCTACACCAATCACATAAAAGAGCCATTCTCACACTCTCCAGGCACCGCTGGCATTGGCAAAGCGGCCGTCCTCGCTCTCGCCGCGCACAACCCCGCCCACATCTACTTCACCGGCCGCAACGCATCAGCCGGCTCCACTGTCATCTCTGAAGCACAAAAGCTCCACTCCTCTACCTGCCCACCACTCACCTTCATCCAATGTGACCTGTCCTCCTCGCGCGAGAGCATTCGCGCCACCCTTGCCGACAAGTTCCACTCCTCCCGACTCGACATCCTCATCGCAAACGCGGGTGTCATGGCCGTTCCGCCAGCCCTTACCGCCGAGGGGTTTGAAGTGCAGTTCGGGACCAACTACCTCGGGCACGCGGTGCTGCTGCGGCTCTTGCGACCGCTGATGCTGCGTACGGCTTACAATATGTCTGATGGAGTAGGGGGAGGAGGGGAAGGAGGCAGAGGAGGAGGAGGCGATGTACGGTTCGTGGCTGTAAGCTCGTTTGGGCACACGATGGCTCCAGCGCGGGGGATCGAGTTCGAGAAGCTTAAGATACCCGACGCAGGCACCAAATGGAACGCTACGGGCAGAGTAAGCTTGCGGACATTCTGCTCGCGAAGGGAATGGCGAAGCGGTACCCGGATATTGTGAGCGTGTCCGTGCATCCTGGGCTTGTGAGGACGGAGTTGGGAGGGAGGGCGGAGCGATCGGCGATGCTGATGGTGATGGAGTCGTTGAGGTGGACGCCTTTATATAAGAGTCCGGAGAAGGGGGCACATAATCTTTTGTGGGCTGCGACAACTGCTAGAGGCAGCTTGGAGGGCGGCAAGTACTATGAGCCGGTGGGAAAGACGCCGGGCAAGCCAAATAGTTCCTCGGGTATGTCAGAGATCTGTGGCGATGAGGGGTTGGCCGACCAGCTTTGGGAGTGGACGGAGAAGGAGCTGGAGAATCTGAAGGCGCTGTAGTCATAGCTTGAGGCCATATTTTGTTGGCATTTGGATAGAATCTACGTTGCAGTCTAGCTTAAATTGGCTTAGTGCCACTTAGTAAGCCGGCCCGCGCACAAAGTAGCAAGCGTTTGCTGGGTTTCAATACATATCATATTAGATTCGATTCCTAATGGCGCTGGTACAATGGTGTTGTGGTTTTGGTTGTCTTCTTTGCAACAGCAACACCATAGATGATTGATCAACTGTTCAACCTTCACCACTGCCTATGAATAGGCCTGTATTCCAAAGTATCAAGTCCTCGAAGTCAACGATTCCGCGAAAGCCGCAAACATGCCAATCGCACATCAAACCGTGAAATAAAACTCGTCCCACTTCCCCACCCATCCGCAGACCCCCAGGATTATTATAGCAGTTATACTCTGCCAAACAGTCCAGTATCCATCCCAACAATCCACAGCAATCCGTCCAGCGATTTCTGGCGCCCGCCACCCAAAGGCCGCGAACGCCGCCGCAGTACCCATACCCCAGCAGAAGTTGCCTATCGCTGTCCGCGTAGCAATCCTGTTGAGTAGGACAGGTGCGCTGTCAATAACAGGTAGCGTATAATTCAGGTAGACGAGCCAGCAGATGTCCTGCCAGAACAGTCTCGTAGGTGTTGCTATCTGTGGAGGAGCGTACTCCTTCACCCAATGAGCGACTAGCATCCTTGCAGTAGGGAGAGCAATAAGCTCTATGAGGAAGAGCCACTATCTGCTATAAATGACGTCCCATGCGAGGGCCCAGTTGATTGCGTGCCAACATTCTTTAATCCAGAAATTTGTGAGATATGATACAGTATATTGGCGGTGGGGGAGTCCTGTGTTTTGTTAGAGTCGGCTAGTAGAGTTAGCGCTCATTTTTGGTGTTGTAATTCCGCTAATGTGAATACTACTCTGCCTTCAGGATATAGGCCGGTTCCACGAGTAAGGCCGGCACGTCTATTGATTTATTCGAGTCCTAGGTCCTGTACGCGTGATAGTTGACCGTCGCTGTTATTTGTATATGTTAGTGTCGACCACGAAATGCCTAACGTATTGATATTCTCGCAGATAAGGAGATTTCTCGCTTTCACCGAGAATTGGTATAATGGATTCTACTGACGCCAAAGTCGCTACACATGAGGTTTTATCGCAACACTCTATGAGTTACTCACATGAAGTCGAAGACGTAGCCTTTATGTCCGCTGACCACGGTAGCTTTGCCGGTTTGAGGGTTTTGTATCTAAAGTGGACTTTTGTATTTGAGACGTGTTGACCGCCTGGGAGAGGTGTATGAAGGAAGGAGAAGATGAAGAGGAGGGGATGTATTCATGTATTTAACACACTCTATGCGGAATTGCGTTAAGCTAGGTCATACAATACCTTCGAACACATCGGTGACTCGTAATGACCGTGGTAACATCAAGTATTTTATTACAAACAAAATTGTGCGATTTGTATCAGAACACACAAAAGGCCGGGCTATATAACAAGCAAGAAGCGTGCGACACGTCATAAAGCAAATGTACCGAGCAAGGTTGACTGGAGCCTAGTATAATTCTGGAGGACCATAATTAAAGAACACAGCAATAACCATCAATTGTGAAATTTCGGACAGAAAGTCCTCCACCTTGCCTCGACTTCTCAAAGTTTGTGTAGCTAAAAAGTAAATATAACATGGCAAATAGCTCAAAATGGCCGTTTATATATCGCGGACTATAGGGCGTTACAACACATAGAAGTCGGACCCCGGAGTTGACTTTTATTCAAGCGAGCAATCGAGAAGCCAAGGATTGAAGCCAACGACGTTTCCACAAGCAGAGAGCTAGATGTCAAGCCCGCCTGAGATAGATGAGTGCACCAGCCCATTATGAGCAGACTGACAGCTGGGTATCGGCGATGCTAAGTGAGTAGTAGCGTCGTGTTGATGAAGCACGTCAGCTTGCTGATTTTGAATAGGGGAGTGTTTCCAAGGGATTAGCGTGTGTGGGTATCCTTATCGTGGAGACCTAGGCAGTGAGTGGACCTGGGACCTTATCATCAGCGTAAGTATCTGCCATGGATCGAGGCAGACCAATGCCGTGATCCTGGCAGAAGCGACTTTAAACATGAGAAAATATCGCTGTGGAGTGAGCGAGCTGGTATCTCATGGGTGCTGAAGCGTCTTAACCTCTTCAGATAGTATTAATGCCGGTAGCGCGCCCGCAAAAGGGTACCAGCAAACGGATGAATCCAATAATCTGATTTCATTAGTTCCGTGAGTGACCAAGATTAGTACCGTGCCGTAGGATATTCTGGTGTCAGTATTGCAAGATCCCACTTGGATCATGACTCTTGTGTATCTAAAGGGAAATGACTCTTGTAAGTCTGTTTGACTTAGTACACTGGGTAGTGTAATTAATGTAAACCGTGCCGACTGCCAAACGCTGCCGATCCCTACACTTGGGCCTGGAAAATCTGGTGTGAGGACTCAGGTGGTCGGAGGGCAAGCATCAGTGAGAGCGGTACCCATAATCAATGATACCTAATGGAGCTACCCTCGTCGTTACCGAAGTGCTCAAAAATCACCGCCAATTGGTCGTTAGTATGCCCTTTACGCCATTTAATAGATCATCCATATCAAGAGAATCCCTATTCCAGCTTTATTAACACAAATTGATTGTTTCAGATCTGTCACCGGGCTTTCCGACAGATCCAAATTTCAATTTGCCAGGAATATGGTGCACAGCTCGCTGTCCTAGTATGGTTTACTCCGATCTGGCTTTTTGAATAGACAGGGGAGGAGGGTGCCTGGAGGAGGGTGCCTGGAGGAGGGTGCCTGGAGGAGGGTGCCTGGAGGAGGGTGCCTGGAGGAGGGTGCCTGGAGGAGGGTGCCTGGAGGAGGGTGCCTGGAGGAGGGTGCCTGGAGGAGAGTGCCTGGAGGAGAGTGCCTGGAGGAGAGTGCCTGAAGAGAGTGCCTGAAGAGAGTGCCTGAAGAGAGTGCCTGAAGAGAGTACTTAAAGAGACGCTCGACAGAGACGCGTAGTGCTGTGTCAGGCCGCCGGTGTCCTGAGAAGGGTGTGAGTATAGTGAAACGCTATCGATGACTTATTGGTGATACATAAAAGTCTGTTCCCAAAGCGGGAAGCATATTATAGCAGAGACGATCAGATCGCGTAATGAAGAGAACGTACCACGCCCGCCAAGTTGCGCTAAAGCCGAAACTGGCTTTTTCTTAAAGCAGCGAGATTGAATTCCGACTGTATAAGAAAAACCACCACACATGCTGAAAGTTGAAACTACAGACGATGCTAGCTTGACTTGTTGACAGTATCAGCTCAAGTTATGACGTCAATTATACTGCCGACCGGAAACTTGGAAATCTCGCGGAGAGGGATAGTAGCGGTGCGGGGTCGTACAACGCGGATAGAGAATAACATAATAGTAGGAGGAGAGTAGGTATGATCAACTGCTAAGGAGGTCAAGCAGAGGGTATAATTAGATTCCAGATGAGATTAAATACCTGAATGTCGATTTAGAGAATCGGACAGATTTTTCTAGTCACGAAGCAATGTTGAGTAGAAGAATGTCTAGAGTCGATTCCCTACTAGTAGTGAATCATTAGTAAAATTGATATGGCTGTTATCGTTGATAAGGTCTGTGACAAGTCAACAACGCTGCGCCGCCCGCACTTTGGGTCTTTTCACTCATCAACTCCATTAGTAGGACAATACTGTGCGTTTAAACCACGCGACGTTTGCAATCTGAGTGAACGAACCCTACACTTGTTTGGAGAGCAGGCTACTTTAAGCCGTAGGCCTTCGAGCAGTAGTATTCAGCAGGCCAATATACCTTGCCTTAGGTAGACCTGACATCTATCTGTACTATTAATCCCGGCAATAGTACTATAGTCGGGAAGAGCGATTAATAATCGCAAGGGCTATGAAACCGTAGGACTTTACTTCTTAAATACACCTTCCGTGCAGCGGCGGTCTACTCTATTACCACCTAGGCTTGTTGAACTACATGTTTATCGATGACCTATCCGACGAGCACAGAACGTCAATCTGTACCTATACTAATCGAGAACGTAAACTACTACAACGATTATACAAGCACTAGAGCTTCGAGTCCAATTACGGACCCCCCCTCTACACTCTTATAACCTCATACATTCAGCTCGCCTGCACGAATCCTCAATGAAATAGTCACGGTCCACAATCTCGACCTCTCCTTCAAGCAGTGTCGAAGAACGCAGATTATGGCTCCATGCGTCATATCAGCTCCATTCTATCGCAGTGAGATAATTCTCATACCATTCACCTCAAGGCATGATAATTAATCCTTCATCTCTTGAATTCATAAGGCAAACCCATCTTCTCTATCTATCAGCCAGCTATATCCAAGTACGCACTTGTGGATTACCTATCGTCCAACGAGGAGCTTTCTAGCGAATAATCCCCTTTGTTGTGTACAAGTACTTTGCGTCAAACATCCCCACATGCAGCCATTTCCAATCTTGTTTAATGCCTCTTTTGTCCCACGTATTCACCCTCCAAAGCCTTACCTCCAAACACAAAATCCACTTCCATCTCATTCCACGCAGCGCGCCGTGCCGTGCGTTCTATTTGGCACCAAGTAAGTAGAAACACTACGTCTAATCTACGCTCTGAAGACTTATGCAGGTATTGCTGTTCTATTGCTTACGCTTCTTTGTTCTGGGGGAATGCTTGTTGGGGAGGTGAAGGGTGCACAATGTATCAATTTGTTTACTCTTTCGGGCCGCGCGTTTGCGAATTAGGAGGGGGGTGGGGAATAAAGGGTCAAAAGATAGAGACAAAGAGATGGCTAGTGAATGGAAAGCGATGGTACATGGTTTACAGTAGAAGGTGATATGCAAACAATTACGATGAATAAGTAGGCGATGGCCTAGTAGGTTGGTGGTACTTTCGAGAATCTCTAGCAGATCAAAAAAGCAGCTTCTACGCTTTTCTTTTCAACGGTTTTTTTGAACTTACATACATCACCAAAACTCATCCATATATTACTATCTGTAGCGTTCCACACTTGAACTTTCCAACTCTCTACTTGAGTATCCACCCTTATCTTCTCTATCCCCCATCTCCAATGCTCACATCACAACGTTATGCGCCACATGCACTACCCCCTCTCCGCCCGCCCCCACGGCCAATGCAACGGCATCACCGAAGCCGGACACCGCTACACCCGCGCCATCGGCTGCATGACCAACCATTCAGAATACCTCGCCCATGACGATGACCATACACCCGAAGATATCCGGCCCACAGATCTGAATGGAGGCGCACAAAACGGAAATGCGGACGTAGACCTCAGGGTATACGCGCTGTTAAGGGATGAAAGAAAGGCGACGAAGGCTAGGCAGCGGGCTCTCAAGGTGTATGGTACGATTGTTGCTCCACGCGGATGTCCCGCGCCGAACCCACAGCAAAACGGTGGTAATCACTACTGTGGGGGCGGTGGTGGTAGTGGTGGACAGGGTTCAGGACATGGCCGGCCTACCCCAGTGCACCGTCCCAACACTCAGAATCCGCGGCCTCAAAACATTGAACAGCCGCAAAGGCAGGGAAACATCACGACGCAATACGCTACAGTTCCGCAGCGACGGCGATTCCGGGTTCCCTCGCCGAACAGTAGTGGTGGTAATTACACTCCGCTCCCTAACGCTCCCACTTCTCAGCGCCAGAATGAGCAGCAGCAGCAGCAACAGGAGCAACAGGGGCAGGGGCAACGAGAACCTCATTCAGCACCCCCACTTCAACGACGAGGATCGCCAGACAGCGACGGGGGCTTCTATCCCGCTGATACTACTCACTCACCTACCCACCAACGCAGTTCTGTCCCAGCCGGGCGAACATTCTCATTCGCTTTACCCAATTACGCACAGCGGAATGCCAGTACCGTGATTCAAGACCCAGATCGTCCCGTTTCCCCCACCGCCCTCAGCGACGGCAACGACAGCGATCTGTTCGATGGCAATGGCGGCGGGTCGGAGTTGACGCCGGGTAAATTTGCTGAATTGCGGCGCGTAATTGACAGAGGTGCCGACAGGCGACGGAATACGGTGCAGGCGGTTGATGCAGCGGATGATATGGACTTTGAGTTGGAAATCTCATCAGTGTGTGAGTGATCTGGCGTTGAAAAGGTGAGGGGGCCAGCGAGTATTTCGGGATTCTGTGGAGGAAAAGACGAGCGGCGTTTGAACGGCGTTTGCTCTGAATCATGGCTCTAGGACTTTGATGAATGTATATACCAGATAAATAAAGAGAGGTCAATTTTCAAGATCCATCGAAATTAGTCCTGACTATTGCCATTCTTTCGCTGCTTCAAGAGTTATCTTAGGAGACGATAGCGTCGTCAACAGAACAAGACCCTTTTTCACATTATAGGAACTCTGACTGAGTGAATTCTTTGGCGCTGTAGACGCATAACCGCATTCATCATTCCTGAGACCATGACTCAGGAGTGTAAGGCAGATGCGCCTTCTCCGGTTCATATCTCTACCGACTGTTCCTCACCCCATTCTCATCTACACCGCTACCAGAGGGCCTCCTGTTAAATGACTACGTCAGGTGTTAACAAATCGGCTAGCCTCACATTTCAGACCACTAGCTTCCGCGACATACAGACTGGCGTGGCATAGCACTCGATGGTCCTCATCTAATGGGGCGGCGTTCGCAACATATTGGGAGCAAATAAACACTTGGTTGCGGCGCTCGGTGACAACGACCGCTCAGGTAACAGCATCTTCCGGTTGACGGTCGGAATGCAACCGCTTAAACTTATAGGGTGAAATCATTGGTGTATCTTGGAGTGCGAAATCCAAGCCGGGGCCACTGCTATTTGATTTGTCTTGGAGGTCGTTGCCCTTGCTACAAAACGGGGCTCCCTCCCATGATTCTCGCAATAAGTGGCCACAAAGCCGTGAGATTGCCACAATGTATGCCCATATACGCTATGGTAGGCGGGCTTAGCGAACGAAGCTGCTCATGATGTGGTGTGATTTAGCCGATGTCTGGAGCTTGACTCAGGAAATTTCTGCTTTAGAACATTAGCATCAGCAAGCTATATGATGTTTGTGGGCGCGGTTATCGAGTCATACGACTGATAATGCAGAATTAGCGTATATAAAAGCAACCTACAGGGTACAGAAAGCAGGTCCTACAGTCACGATGGAGACACTGTAACTTGCGAGGACGGTGAGGTTGTACGTGGAAGAGATCGATTGCGCCGACCACAAGCGCCCTGCCGTAAAGGAGGGCAGTGATATAGGATGATATGAGGTTTCGAAGACAGCGAGGATCCCGGCGCCCATGATAAAGCTGCCGCTGCCACTGCTGAGACATATCGTCCTAATATTGAATCGAGAGAACGCGAAGGCAGAGAAGCCAAAGTGAAGCTAACTATTGGTCCTCGCAGATAACATCTATGGAATTGGTCTGCTGGTCTTCAACGAAGAGAGTGGAAGTCTTCTGATTGGCAAGCGTCTGCAGGCCGAAAGTACTAATAGCGGAGGCAAGAGGACTCGTTTCTCTATATGTAAGGAGTTTCTCAGCAGTACCTTGAATCTGTCGACAAGAAAGGTTGACCACATATAGTTGTCCAGCGCGGCTAGGATAGGAGAAACACCTGATGTTGTTTTGAGTTAATGTCTCGGCGTCCAGTAGTCTGAGGTATGGAGAGATCTTGAGGCGAGTACGTCAAGCCTGCAGCTACTGGAACTGTATTTTGGTGCAGAGGTTGACTTGCTGGCCGAGGGCGAAGAAATAGGGTCCGGAAGGAGAAACTAATGGTTGAAATGATGATTATCAACTTTTGGGTCAGTAAATGGAACACGCTGACACGTGGGACTGTTGGCCTTTACCCCAAGCTAGTATACGTAGCTTTGCGCCCTGAGGAGTCTGTAATTCAATTTGTTATATTGCCTATGGGCCAGGGCAGGCATCTGGATGGAGGTATTCCAGAGTCGCTTGGCATAGGCGGGTTTCCGGAGGTGTTAGGCTTGACATGACCTGGTAGATTCGAATGTCGAATGTTACGAATAATCGATGTCCGGTCCAGAGCACACGAGAGTTGGCAGGTATGAACGGTATTGGAACCGGCCTTAGAGGTGTTTACGACAAGTCCGCGGGCGAGTTGACCGCTTGAGGCTGCGATATGGTTGATAAGCCGAGTTGGGGCCGAACTGAAATTACTATCGTGTTCTTTCTCGAACCTTCTTCTGTCGCTTTTCGAAGAGTAGTTTCGTATTGTGATCCTGTCGAAACATTCCAAATCTATGCCAAAGTGTCTTCTCCGGCTGCTATTGCTATGAATATAGCCTTTGTATCCGACGAGCCGGCTTGAAGAGTTGCCCAAACTCTGAAAAGTGCCAAAGCTCTGAACAGTGCAAGGAGCCCCTTGGTGAAAGCACAAGTGTTACATGGAGAAAGAGGAGCGAAGCCTGTGACCTGTCTCAAGCCTTCATAATTAGCCATCCGGATCTAGCTTAACAGATCCAGAGGTACACGTACCTGCATAACCCGACACAGAACACCCATAGCTGCACCGTTTCGGACTCGCTTGCAGCGATTACCTCCCTGGCAAGCTGGGGCTATAGGATTCATAGTGATGAGTTGGACTGCGATGGGCCTAAGTCCAGTCCATATCCACTCACAATTCATTGAGGCGGTGTTAGATGGTGAAAGCGCGAGAAGTTACTAGCTGCCTCCTGCAGCGAGGCCACTGCGGAAGGTAGCCGATAGCGATATTTAGTATTCTGAAAGCAGGTAGCATTCGAGTGGTGTTATTGATGAGGTGCTAGAGAGCTGAAGCTGAAAAAACGAGCAGACATGGGTCTGGTTAGATCAATGCTCGAGGGCTAAAGAAAAGGTGGTCGACCCCGGAATCCCATGATGGGCTCGCACGTCAGCGATTTTGCGCACGGGGAGACCTTTGTTTGCCTTGCCGATGCTCAAGGTCCTCATTTAGATGAACGAATATCTGAAATTTTGAGGACCAAGATCACCCTGTTCACCCCGTTGGCTTGCGCAGAGGCAGAGATTGCTATAATACTTGGACAAGAGCTGAAACTCGTGTATTCTATCCCTTTCCCTACCCTTCCTTGGAATTCTCAATACGCTATCAAGCTAAGGTGGATATCCCATCCACACGAAGCGCATTCGAGCGGAGAACAATACCTGAAGGCTTGGAAGGACAAGTGATTTGTGGAATTAAGTACTTCTGTCAGTTTTAAAAGACAACTCATCGACGGAGAACACGCTTGCATAGAAAAGACCTGTATTCATCGGTGATGGGCGGTGTTATCGGTTCTGGGGGAATAGATAGAATTGCATATCATGTCTTGCCCAAACTCATGTCATGTATTGCGTGAGCTCGTCTAATATAGCTTGCTGCCACCCTATATATATAGTATCAATGGAGTTTACACTAATGTCAACATCTTTATTATCGTCTCTAAAGGGGGCGGTTTCGTGCCGCCTAAATATTTTGCGGCTTCTTCCGAGCCACTCAAAGGCTTCGACAAGGTAATGATCGAGACTGCTATATGTCTCATCAACCATTGCAAAAGGGTTGATCTTTGATTTAAGCCGCTGGGAGTTCATCGCTAACGTGATTTGGTAATTTGATAACAGTCTGGACCACTTAGCCAGTGGCAATCGCACGGATGAACCAAGGAAGAGACGTATACGTACCAAAATCAGGACTGTCGTTGATGACTTGATCTATGCGCTGCCCGGTCGCGGAGGAGTAGATAAACAGGATGGCGAATATTACTGACAAGATCAACCATCGTAATTCAAGGTCGCCATAAGCCTCGGTCTTAAATACAGAGAAGGTTCTAGGTGTAACCCGAGCACACGTACCTTCACTGGGTCCTATCGTAGGCAGCGGAAATAAAACCATCTCCACCCGCCTGCAGCTTTTATTAGAAGATAAGTAGCCGTGCGAAGAGTATCTATATCAACTCGTAGGAGTGATCTTACCGTCTTTACATGGGATCAGCTTATCTTTAGGACGCTCCGCTCTCTTGCTGACTGTCAAGGCGAAGAGAACGGTCCGCGCTCATCAGCTCCGTCGCCAGTGTCAATAGAGTTGGCCGACGAGCAAAAGCCTGACTCATTCATTATCGATCTCGCAAGGAAGAATGACTAGACATCCTGACATTAACCATTTTCCGACTCTGTCACCACGACCGCGAATGGATAATTTCGCTTGATCGCCGCATCTCCAAGGCCGCAGACAGGTAACAAACCCTACACCACCGGCTCAACCCATCGCACTTGTACCACGTACGTATAAAGCACCAATGCTGACCGGACACCGCGAACTCCTCTGCGCGATTAGTATTCAGTCTCGCATCCTACGAGAAGCATGCAAATTCTGTGTATTTACATGGTATCTCACAGCAGGTGAGGATTGCTTGCCGTCTCATATATCAAAGATTGAAGTAAGGCTTTCATCTTCATCCTCTCGAGCTGCGCTGTAAGAATGTCTCGGCTGTCACGTCAAGGAGCCGTAGGGCTGAAGCTGTTTCGCGCAGTGAGTTCCTTAAGCGGCTTAAAGTTAAGCCGCCGATTACTGGCTTGGCATTGGCTTTTACGACATACAACAGTGCAACACACCGCCATCAAGATTACTGCTATAACCATCGTTGTCGGTCTCATCACACGATTGCGTACCATTGTCCACCACACCTATCAATATGGCTCCAATTTACCTCTCACGATACTTCTTCTTTGTCAGCACCAAAAGCCTCAGCTTAGATCCTTTGCCTTTAGATCACTCTGCCGAGACAACTTTCTACTTTGAGCCAGACTCTGATTCACCCCTGAGTGATCCTGCGAGCCCCTGCCAGTGAGCCACCGAATTGACTGCTTATCTAGAACCCTTTCTGACTTCTTCAAGCAGATCCTGTCTCCTTCCACATTTTCCCTCCTCACAGCAATCTTCAGCCTATCTTCTGACTGGCCACGACACGCTGAACGGTAGTATCTGCGCAACAGTGGTCTCGCCTGGGGCAATACATTAGAGTACGAACCTCCCACACGAGAAGCGCTTCACAACCCTACAGGAAGGGCGCTCCACACAGCCACGCTGAAGGACCGTCTAGAAACGCTCTCCACACAATGATCCCATCATCTCACGATCGTCCATATTAAGACACCATCAGCAAGCCATGGGCTCCAGATTCCTTTCAGTACCTGACCTTCCCAATCCGCCTCAGATCAACCAGGGGGCAGCGACTTGGGGCGACAAAGAACGCAAGACCAAGCGTAGACAGACACGCCGTGCCCTTGTCAACCTCCTTGAAAACCCGCTGGGATTCCCGCATGACGAGTGCGAAACCCATTGGTTGCAGGCATTGGGCAAGATATCAGTAGAAGCTCTGCACAGCTTCCAGAATAAGGCCTTGCGCCAGGGTCCTGACAGGTTCGTGATCACAGACCATGACGAAATAAGGAGTCGTCTTTACTTTCTCGTGGAACTCCGAGATCAGGCTTTTACCGATGGTTGGGAGGCCCGTTATGCCGCGTGGAAAGCTGCTGGGCAGCCTACCAACGGAAATGGTGTCAATATCCAAATCAATCTGCCGCCAATCCCCATCGATACGGACGCAGCTAGTCCTGGTGGTGACGCTCCTAACCAACAAGCTAACGTCCCTGACAACCAAGAAGCGAACGCTGCGGACACAGCTGGTCCTGGTGCTGGCGCTCCCGGCCAACAAGCCAATGTCCCTGACAACCAGAAAGTGAACGCTGCGGGCACAGCTGGTCCTGTTAGCGGCGCACAAGCCAACCCCCCCAACAATCAAATTGCAAACGCCCCGCAAAATCCTGGTCACGTCCATCAAATTATTGGAGTTCAGATAAATCCCTTCACTGGGCCTGAACCCCAGCAACAGGAGGGCTGGCTACGACGTAAAGGCCGGCAAATTGCTCCGTTTAAGACGTGTGCATACGCGTTGGGCTTTCTTGTCATACTGGTTTCAATCATTATTACAGGCTACCTCTACTTCATGGGTTGGGCAGGTATCTCCGAGCGATCCAACAACGCTGTCAATAACACCATTCCATTCGAAGCGGCTCTACCAACTCGATTCAACCTCTCAGCGTCGAATACATCCGACCACGCTCTTAATATCATTGGCGCCCCCCTAGACCTCCACGACATCACAAGCGCATTCAATGGCGCTCGCAACGGTCTCAGCAAGGTCCCAGACTACGATCGGCTGACTCAGTCCGCCCAGCGCTCCCACGACAGCTTCCGGTCTAACATCCTCCCTGGCGCCGCCCTCGCGAACGCAACAGGCGACGCATTCAATTTCATGGCATACACACTACATACTCGTCTTCCAGCCGTATCGACCCCGCTACAAGACTACATTATAGCTTCTCAGAGTATCGAAGATGCCAGCTTCGAACCCTCGACTCAGGTATTCGCAGATTACGAGGCACGACCCCGCGCTATACTAATCCACGCGCTCAGCGAGCAGATACCCTGGCTCACAGATCTATCTAAACAAGCGGCAACTGCAGGTCGGAACATCACCACTCTCCGAAGCCACATCGACGGCATGAAGCCCTTCCTCGCTGCCGCCGACTTGGGTGGGGAAAGGTTCTTCAACGCCGAGTCAGCTACGGCCGTAGCCATCTCGGGCAACGTCTCCAAGGAAGCCTTCACAGCAGCACTCGGCGCAGAGTATCTCAACAATCGCATGAGAAACGCGAGCACAACAACGGGTTCCCTCTTCAGTACAGCAAGCCTGCTAGAGCACAATCTCATCCAACTCAATAAGGAAATCACGGAACTTGTCACCACCCCGTCGTCTGAAACCCCTACTAATACCACGCCCACCATTATCAGGGTTGTCCGAGGTCTCGTTCGCTGCGGTACCGCAATCGTGAAATTTTGCCTTCGCACCCGCACTCCCACAACCCACACAAATGGGAATAGCGATGGGAAAAGTCCGCCTCAGGTCCGTGCTATCGTGGAGGACATGATTGATATGCTGAGGGAGATCTTCATCAGTGATCAAGCTGTTGCCGATGCGAGGTCGTTTGGCGAGGAAAGATTGCATGGGAAAGCTTGCTGGGTGAACCTTAAAGCCATGGTGGGATTATGAAGGGTGACGCTGTGGGGCGTGAGTTATGTCAGTGGAGTGGGGTCGACGCACTTGAGATACATACACGCTTGCTTTTTATTTCTTTGTCTGATGGTAGATCGTGGGAGGATCTAGGAAGATGGAAGCATACCATTCGATATTGTGTCCGTTTCACTTTGGGTTTGAAATCGTGCAAGTGATTAGGGAGTATACACTCATTTCGTTTATCCTTCATCTGTCTACTGCGGCGGATCGCGAAGATGAAGTATATAGGGATAGAAGCATACTCATTTTCAATCTCTTGGTTTATTTGATTCTATCCCATTAGCTGGCGGGGTACTCACTTGGTATTTAATCGCTCTCTATAGAGAAACTTAAGTATAATATACTTATTCCTCGCGCTTTCTCAATCATATCTCCTACAATGAACCTAGTCCTCCAGCTACATGTTATCATACACGATACACTCGCTCCTCTATACCGACTCGTAGCTCACCCCCCACACTCCCTAATAGTCCGTCCCCAGTTACTTAGGTAGTGCCAGCGCCAAGAATCCCACCCGCCTAACTCTGGGCTACGGGCCCACTAAAAGCTACTTGTTCGCAGCTTCCTGGCCTCAATTTCCAACAGGCAAAGAATCAACATCCTTAAAGCCTAGTTAAGCCTCGGCCCGATCATCAGTACAAGTATCGGCCTTTGCATTTCGAACAGCGTCGTTGATGGTCGCCTTGAAAACAATTAAGCTGGTGAGACGGTTATCTGGCCTAGTAATCATTTCGGCGAGGTAGAGAATCTCGGAGTTTCCTTCCACTGATGACCTGGAAAGGGGTTATAGCCTTTCGGGAGCGAATTGTGAGTCTCCTCAGTTATTGAGACAGTAAAAAAGGATGTTAGATACGAGGCCTATCGATCGTGACCGACCGTAAGAATTTACTTCGTTAGCTTAGCCTTTCTTACTTTATTTATTTAATCGACGTAATCTTTTCGAGATTAGTAATACTATTTTCCTCTTTTATTTATTTGAAGCTTAGTAAGTTAGATACTATACTTCCGAGGAAGTATAAGGTATATATCTTTTAGCTCCGCCTTATTATTATATTAGAGAATATCTAAAACTCCGAAATATAGTACGTAAATATTTAAATAAATAACGATTATTAATACGTTTTTATTCTCTATTAAATATATAACCGAGTACCTAGAGAAATAGTCTTTAATATAATATACCTATTATATTTTCTAATAAAAGGAAAATTATAAATTAGGGCGAGATCTTATATTAAGAAAATCTAATTAAACTCTTTTATAAACTCGCGAGGCCTAGTCCTTTAATTAGAAAGATTATAGCGGAGTATCGAAAGATTTACTAGACTCGATTCTAATAGAGCTAGTATCTAGATTCCTATTTTTATATAAATATAATATTAATTAATTATTTTAACTAGTTAATTATATAAATATTAATCTCGTATTATTTTATTAATAACGCGTTATCTATCTTTCTAATCCGTATATATTTAAATATTTAATAAGTTTTATTTATAACGTCGATAATAATATCTTCTAAAATTCCGCTCTCTTTTAATATTTATAATAATTTAAATAGTCTTTATAAAATTTATAAAATATATATATTATTTATAATTTATATTAAAATAATTCTTCTTTATCTAGATACCGATAATTTTGAAAATCGATATAAATTATTTTATCGCTAAATTTATTCGGAATATTATTTATTTAATAAAGTAGTATTAAGGAATATAATCTCGAATATATTTTAATTTAATATATCCGGCGCCGCGATATAAAAGTCTTTTAAATTATCTTTATTTTTTCTAGTAACTATAATATAATTTCCGATTATAAAAATCTTCGGAATTAATACTACTTTAAATTCGAAACTCTTAATATATAAAAAAAGAATTATATACCTACGGGAAAAATCCCGTCGATTATTATTTTATTATATAATCAATATTTAATTACCGAATAATTAAGATTATTAATTATATTTAGATTTTTTAATAATTTAAATTCATCGAGAGGGTTAAAAGATTCTCTAAATCTTTATCGAATTATATTAATAAATTTATATTAACTAGAGTTACGACGATTAAAAATAATTAATATATATATAATTATAAAGACGCGCTACTTGATTAAATAGTATTATTAAAGAATATAATTTTGAATATATTTTAACTTAATATATCCGGCGTCGTAGTATAAAAATCTTTTAAATTATTTTTATCTTTTTTAATAATAAATTCTTACTCTATTTTCTTACAAAGAGAGTATTTTTTAATTTTTCGTAAATTTATAAAATTATTAAAATTACTAATTTTATAAAGAGAAGAAAGAGTAAAATAAATTATAGAATTTATATTTTACTAAAAATTTAGTTAATTATTACGAATAGTATTCTCTTTATTTTTTTTAAACTTTGAGTATATTTTATTATTAATTAGTAAATAATCTCTATAGAATTAAAAGTTATTATAAATTTATTATTTTTTCTATTCTTAATTTCCCGTTACTCTTTAACTAGAGTTTAATAATTATTAATAATACTATATTATTCTTTATAGAAATAAAGAGTTCTTTAATTTATTTTAATTATATAAAATAAAATAAACTAACTTTAATATCTTCGTTAAATAAAATAGAAAAAGTACTATTATAAATAGAATCCGTTATAAAAGTATCTATCCTAGACTCGTGGCTAGGCGATATATATAAATAAATATATTAAAGAGAGATAAAGAATAAGATATTTTATTAATAAATTAAACTAGTTATTATTATTTATATATTAAACTCTTCGGTTTACTAAATCGCTTATTATATTCTTAATTATATATAGTTAATATACTAGTCCTATATTTTTATTACGTAGTTTAGATTTAATATTTATATTTTTAATTTAATTATTATACTTTATATTTAATAAATACGTTTAATATATAAGATTTCGTAATTATAATAAATATAATCTTCGTCCTAGTAATCTACGAGGTGATTTTAATATAAATTAGTATATTTATATTATTTACGAATTTATTAAGCGATTTATATTTAAAATAAAAAAGTCTTTAAGATACTCTACTAGTTCTTATTATAATATAATTCCGACTTGATTTAAATTCCTAGTCAAGTATCTCTATTATATTTATCTATCTTTATTATTTACTATTATAATATTTATTAATCCTATTTAATAATATAATTATAATTATTCCTATTTTAATAATATATTATAGTATTCGCTTTTTTATTTAAATATTTATTAAATAGAGTAAAGAATATTAAATATTATATTTAAATAAAAGTTACGATACGCCTTATAGTATTTACTTAATTTTCAAATATATAGTTAAAATCGAATATTATAGAGCGTTATAGTAATAGTAATTAATAATTACGTTATTAATTATTAATAAAAATAATAGATATAACGTAGTTAAATTATTATAAATTAGTATATTTCCGTAGTAAATAAAGATAGAAAATAGAGATTTATATTATATAAATTAACCCCTCCTAGTAAAGCCTCTACCTTTAGGCGAAATAATAGAAATAACTATATATATATCTTTAATAAAGTAACTATTCTATATATAATAAAAGATTAAAATTTTAATATCTCTTATTTAAAATAGTTCTACCTAGGTGAATTTTATATTTTTATAAAATAATAATAATTTTATTAGGAAACGTGGCTCGGCGCTAAATTTAAAATAGTATAATTACTTCGAAAATTTCGAATCTTAAATTAATTCGAAGATATAGAATTCTCGTAAATATCGAAACTAAGTATTAAGAAAAGTAATCGAAAATTTCGCTCGAAAATTTCGAGTTTTTTTAAAACCCGGTCTAGGACCGTTATTAAAATTCGAAGAATTTAATTCTTTATTAAAATTTTTATTTTTATTATTAAAAATAAATCTACTTTATTATAAATTAATAACGGTATATTTAATAGGAGCTACGGTCTACTTAGGCTCGAAAATTTCGAAATTAAAAATATCGAATAATTATATAAAATCTTATCTATCGGTATTTAAAGTGTTTACGCGGGTAATTTCTAAAAGCGCGAAAATTTCGAAGTATCTATATACTCTTTAGGATTTGCGAAAATTTCGAATAACTCTTATTCTAGACGAATATAGAAAGTGTTTTCGGGTATCAATAACTCTAGAAACCCCGATTTCTACGTATTTTATACCGAAAATATATAAAATACTAGAAATACGTATCTATTTATATCCCGTATTTTAAGTATATTATATACCGATTAAGTAGCTATTCTATAGTTATTCTATAATTTTTTTTTTTTTTTTTTAAACTTTGACTTTTTATAGTATCTAGACTAGGGCCCCTATATAAAGATATAAATATTTTATTAAATCCATTTTTAGCCTAGATTCCGAATTTTCAATTAGATTTTTACTAGCGTTGCCCTATAGGGCTGTAAAGCCATTTTCAGGATTAAGTTTAGCTCTCCCGCGTAGACCTTAACTCTAACTTTAAATTCTTGGCGCCAAGACTTGCCAAAGCTGCAGAATGCGCATTCTGCACCGATTAAGCAGCGATTAAGCAAGTCTGTTTTTCCGGACTTGCCGATGGGCTAAAGCTCTATTCTAGGGGCGGACGAAATTTTCGAAGTAATCTAATAAACCCTACCCTACTTTATAAAACTGCTGACATCACCTAAACGCTGCGAATATCGCGACCGCCGGGGTCGCGGGGATCGGCGCTCGCCTAGCCGGATCCGGTAAAACGCGAAGGCGCAGTTAGGACCGTTACCAAGTGGCATTGAAGGCCGCATTCACAGGACCACGCTAGACGCGGAAAAATCTGGACTAACGTGGTGTTATATATCGCATATATATATGGCAGCCAAGACCGCCTTCATTTCGAACATGGCAAGATCTCGTCCAAGACATGTTCTAGATCCGCTCCCGAACGCCATAAACGACTTTCCGATTCTGCCTCGCTTTTGGGGTGCGGTAGGCGCCTGAGGTAATTCGAGCCACGGAAATAGGTTCCATACACTCGGCAAAGGAAATACGTGCGGATCGTGGTGCAACACGTATAATACCGCCGAGACTCGTACATTAGGTGGCAAGAGGAGAGAGCCCGAGATGGATACCGGCGTCTTGGGGATCACTCGATGCAGCGCGCTCTGATCACGGAGACGGAGGGTCTCGATTACAATGGTATAGAGTAAAGGAAGGCTCGCTATCTGCGCCGGCGTAGGTAACGTAATGGATTCCAGTTCCGAAATAGAAGCTTCCCCGTTAAAGAAGGGACACGTTCGGAATTTAAATATCTCGTCAAGAAGGAAGGGCGTGCATAGCGCGAGTGAATATCTAACCAGTCGTTTCGTACCCTGCTACGCAGTGGTCGTGAAGTTCTGCCACTAGCTCTAGTAGAGGAGATACGGAGGAGGGCGAGGAGTCGAGCTTGGAGAATTGACGAAGAAGGTGACTGTACATGATTGCTTGGGTGGAGTGCTGCGTTTTTGCATCGACCCTCGACTCAGCCTCGACAATTCTGAACGAGCGAATAAACCAAGTCTCAAGCCATTTCGAAGCCGTAATCATAGTGCTCGAGATAATCGGAAACAGTCTTTAAAGGACGGCAGCCAAGAGAGGTACTTCCCGAAGCCAAAACTCGTGAGATCGCTCCTGGCGATGGTACGTCAAGAACTCGTCCCTTATCTGGGGATTTTGCAACAAGTTGGTACCAACAGAACTCCCAAAAACAAATCCTGTAATCAAGTCCACCGCTGTCGCATCGTTGATGTCTGTCATGTTCAACGCGCTACGGCTCTTCGCACAATGCTCGATGATTGGCAGAAGTCGAGTGAATATGACCGTTCTTGCAAGAATCATCAAGAGGAGTGAGCAGCCGCACCACAGCCTTATGCCCGTGCCTCGCTGCCTTTGTCAGCGCCGTCTCCTTAAATCCACCCTCAGCTTCGATATCGGCCCCCTTCTCTAGCAGTAGCTGTATTACGGCCTCGTATCCGCTCTCCGCTGCCTTTATTAGTGCCGTTTCCCCATGTTTATCTTTGGCCTCAATACCCGCCCCCTTCTCCAGCAGCAGCCGCACCACGGTCTCGTGCCCAAATTCAGCCACCCACATCAACGCCGTCCTTCTCTTGTAGTCGATTTTATTCAGATAACGTAAGCGCTTCATCTTACTTATCGAACCTTTCGTAAGAACAAGATTCTCAGCAAGCGGTAGGATGCCAAGCGGTAGGATGCCAAGATACGAAGCTAAATGCAATCGCGTGAATGAGTTGGGTTGACAACCAAGCTTATCCTCAATCCAATATGCCTTGAACCAGGACATACAGATTTGAGACTTCTTATGGTAGAAAGGGCGTGATAAATCGAAAACGTCTGCTGAACGAGCTAGGAATCTTGCATGTTCATGCCAATGAAGTGCAGTATACGAAAGCAATGGAAAGGCTTTCAAATGTCTGATATTGCTCATAAGACCAAATCCCTTATTCGTAAGAGCGCCATTTTCCAGGTAGCTCAGACATTTTCTCGCAATCTCAAGATTCGCAACCTCTTCTTTAACACGAAAGACCTCTAGCTCAGGATCTGAATCATAGGTTTTACGCAAAAGGTAATCCTTAGCTGATTGATGGATAAGACCAACTTGGTCTTATGTAATCGTCAGGAAGTATCCGCAGTATGACACTTGTTCTCGTATTCTTTCATCGCGATTAAAGGCGATAATAGAAGGCTCCACAGTAGTCTCAATCGTAATGCTCAGCTCCGAGAGAGTCAAAGGGCGAACAGCCATAACAACCCAGCGTAATATCCTAGCGGCAATTTCTCGTCGACGACTGACAATCTGAAGTAGGATGCGGGCATACAATTCATCCAACCCTGGTGGAAAAAGGTCCAAGGCTTTTTCAACTTCAGTCGCTTTGTAGTCCTCCAGCTCTTGGGCTACAATCCCTATCCAGAGAAATGTACCTTGTGCGCGATCCTGGAAGACTTCTTCCACATGTACACGTAATCTCTCCGGGTATTGTCTATATCGAGAGAGCTCCTCAACCTTCGCCTTGATAAATAGGCGAATATCGTTGTTGATCTCAGTATCTGCGTCCGGATCTAAACGAATGCGAGGGAAGCTCGACAGTAACTCTGGTATAAAATCTGGAAGATCTCGGCTGATAATAATCAACTTGAGATGGCAGGCTGACGATTCATTGGTCTTTGCAGATAAGAGAGCCGCGTATTTTCTAAGAAGCATTTCTAACGAAGCTTCGTCGCATTCATCGAGACCATCCAGCACACAATACGTACTTCCAAGAACAGGATCACAGACCATACTCTCGAAGATCCTCCACAGCGTTTCGAATGACGTGAATAAAGATTTCTCTTGTATCTTGAAGCTTGGTAGGATATGATCGAAGAGTTTCGGGCGTGATTGTAAAAGCTGATAAATCAGTCCTCTGATAACGGTGACAGCCGTATTGCGCTTTTCGTCTTTATTGTCGCAGAAATATTGCAGGAACGACGTGTTTGGAAAAACACTTGCGGTTTGCTCAAGCTCTTCAGCAAGAAAGATCGACAGCATTGTTTTGCCCTTCGCGGGGCCACCGGATAGCCATAGCAGTTGCGACTGGGAGCGAAGCCATGAATCATAAAGCGCATGGCTCTTGATCCATTTACATGTACCGTCGACTCTGGAACCCTTGGTAGTTATCAGCTTCGCTCGGTCGGCCCTGATGTCGGTTAGGAAAAGCGCTCTTAAGCAGGCGTGGGCTTCGTCTTCATTTGGGCCTACTGAAATAATATTACTTAACATTATTCTTTTGATCATATTGTCGAAGCATTCAAGAGAAGTATTGGTGCTTATACATAGGTACTTACGTGAAACCGAGATATTTTGTGTAGTAGCATGGAAACTCGTTTGTCCTATAAAAGATATGTCAGGAAGATAACCTTCAACTACCTCGATTGTTCAGTCTTTACCGAAGTTCATCGAGCCACCAGCAGAGTTGTATTGTCGTGCACTACCCTGAGCGATGTTTTCCCCCCGAGCATTGTATTGGGTACCAGATCCATAGTTTGTGTTCGTGAAACCGGTCTCCTGAAACACATGATCGGGGACGGAAGGTAAGACAGCCGACACTTCTGTAATAGCCTTGATAATCTGCTCTTGTTGAGCCTTGGTCGCGGTCTTCATACCACGCTCACAGGCCAAGAACTGTACGTCCTCCAGCATTCCTTTCATCAAGTTCTCCACCTCATTTCCTTTCCCACATGCCTTGACTGCCTTGTAGTATCGCTTCAAGTCTGAGGCACCGTCTGCAGGGATAGCCTTGTGGAACAGCTCATCCAGCCTCTTGGCCTTCTTTTCGCAAGCCTCAGCAATGGGCTTCACTCCCTTGCACGAATCATCATCAACATCTCCCTCATCAATATATTGCTGTGTTGAGCCCAAGATATTCCTAACGATTGGAAGTCGACCTGCGACCTTGCTAAAGGCTTCAGGAACGCCTTGCGCGTTCGTTGCGGCGTCGTAGACTTGCTTAGTTCCATCGATAATCGAAATGATCGACGCAATCAGCCCCAGCACTGCAATAGCTTCGGCGCCCGACATGATGTGATTGTGTGAAAGAGGGTTCGAAGACTAGACATGCTGGGTGGTTCTCATTAGCAGTGACAGTAGATGATTAGATAGACGCACTTACAGCAAGTATTCAAACAAGGCTGTTGAGTATATGAAGGTGCTGAGAGATGAGCGTCAAGATCAGCGGCAGCTGCTTCGTCCGCCACTGACTGAGATCCAAGGAAGTGAGGAGAGTCGTTGCTTTGTGCTTCAAGCACTAGTAAGAGGTGTCTGAGGATGGGCAACTATTCACGAGATACCTGTTGGCTTGAAATGCCAACACTCGCGGCTGAGCTTTGCTTTTCGTCTTCCAGCTCTACGGGCCTCAGCCGAAGGTACTGACTAAGCAAGCTAAACGAGCCAATTAATATTCAAGTGGTAGCGCGATATATAACTCATGAATATATTTCTAAGTATAGACTATCAAGTGCTTTTCGGATACTAAGGGATCACGAGGACTGATCATTCTGTATCTTAGTCAAGAGAAAGCCTATCCATTGTGAAACGAGCGGTCAGCAGGATCAAAAATAAGCATATCATGAGTCCATACATGGCCAGCCTTGCTATTACACGTGGAGAGTACGCCAGCAAGACTCAAGATGAGCAAACGCTAACTCAAAACACAAAGAACGGCGGAACTGCGTGGACTTGAAGTCACACGTTAGCAAGGGTATGGAAGCCTCCAGGAGAGCAAGCCTCTAGCCGTGAGATGAATTAGACTTGAGATGAACAAAGATTAATGATTAAAACTTGAACCATGAATAGTAAAGTACAACGGGCCTGAGATAGACGAGAGTGAAAGTCAATTCGGACGAGCCGCAAGTAAAGCAGGATCAGGACACGAATGAGTAAGATGCCATATAGATATAAGAGGGTCAATCCCCTAATCTCAAAAGTGCCCGATTAAAGCTTGATTCGCGCCAGCTGTGATACGTTTGAATCGTTGAGTCGCCTCAACATCCTGATCATTGATGGGTGATGTCTGTCTTCTAATTAGTCGCTTAGGAGGCTCAGCCTCCGCGCCCGGCCCCCCTCCAGGGGATTCGGCACTACGATGTGCTTGAGCCCGTCTCGGCACCAATTTCATGTCCCCTCAAGATCCCGAGAGCAGTAGCGATGCTGAAGACTAGATCCTCATAGTTTGTGAGCAGTGTAGCAGCAATATCCGGTCGGGAAAAACGTCTTCGTATTGGTGGCTCGTGGGCCTGAACACGCTGTCGGTCATCGTATACATTATAGTAGATTTCAACGGATAGCCCGCACACCTTAATTTATATACGGGAAGTCCTAAGGGCGTATACCGAGCTTGTAGCTCAGGCAGGGTCTAAAAAAGTTCCGGCCTAGTCAATATATTCTTCGTATATACGCTAATATACGAGCTGAACTAGGGTCAACGGAGATATTCGATATACGAGAAATTTATCTCGGGTTTAAAATTTACTCCGAGGTCGAGATTCTTACTCTAAGAATAACTCTAAATTAGTAATTATTATAAATTATAGTTATTAAAATTATTATATTTATATCGCTCTTAATAATTATAATATTATAAATTTCTAATATTAGTTATATCTTTACTATATATAATTTTTCTATTTTAAATAATATTTATTACGAGTAAATATTAAATTATAATACCTAGGGTATTTATAATAATATTAAAATAAATATCTAAATCTAATAAAGATCTTTATTCCTCGATAAAAGAATTAATTTTTAAAGAACTTTAAGAACCGAGAGTAAATAACTAATTATATAATAATTATAGAATTATTATATCTTATTTATAATATTAATTATTTATCGGCTACGTTATTAATTAATAAAATTAATATGAAAATTATATATATTATCGGTAAATTTTAAAAATTTCTACAAAAAACCGAGTTATCGCCCGCGCGGATAGGGCTAGTAGTATCCTATTAGTAACTTTTCTTAATAAAATTTATTAATAAAATACTATTAATAGTTTTAATTTACGGATAAAGTTACTAGTATCCTATTAATAAGTTTAATAGATTAGGGGTCTAGATAGGTTATTTTTAATATATTTAATAAATTAAAAGTCTAGATAATATCTTATTAATAACTCTAAATTAATTTTAATAGGATTAATAACTTTTATAATTTTAGTAACTCGTATATATTATTAATATATTAATAGTAGCTCAGCCCTATTATAGGGCTGAAATAAATAAAATTTTATAATTATTATTATTAATAATAGTGATCCTTAACGACGACTATTAACGCCAGCGATTTACCGGGCCCGGAATAATAAATTTTAACGAAAATTCTTACGGGGGCGTTACCCGGGTATATCTAGAGAGTATATATATATAAATACTATACTATGTCGCATGCCTTGGCGTATACTATTTAGTATACTATAGAGGGCTTTCGTCTAATGTTTTAGAGGCTACTACGGGGGGTATATATTATATACTATTTAAAATACCTTTACGTATACTATTAATATATTAATTAATAATATACGCAAGCTGTGTACGCTATTACGTATACTATTACGTATACTATAGGGTTTACTATGACCTATACTATAACCTATACTATAACCTATACTATAGTATATATTAATACGTATACTATAGGGTATATAATAGGGTCATTCGTCTAATAATTAAATTACTAATAATTTACCGAGTTACTAAACTTATTAATAGTAAATATTATTTATTAATAGGATCTTATCTAGACCCCCGATTTACTAATCCTACTAAACCTCGGGTCGGTATTTAATATAGAGTTTCAATATAAATTTATAAACGACTTTCTAATAAAGTTAATAATATTTAAAGTATATTAATATTTACTTTTAAGATTTACCGATAATAATATATAGCTTTAACTAGATTCTATATATTAATATCTAGTTTTAATATAATATAATAATTACCTCTCTTTTTAAGGAATTCGCCCTAAATCTAAATATAAAATATTTAAAAAAAACTCTTTAAATTTATAAAGAAAATAAAGGAAAAAATAATATATAAATAATATAAATAAATAATATACTTCTCGATAAATATTAATATAGAAGATTAATTATCTTTTATAATTATTCTTTTTTTAATATAAATAATTATTCCTAAAATTTTCTAAACCTAGTAGAATAAATAAAAGAAAGAATACTATAGAATCGATATATATAACTCGTAGATAAAGTTTAAATATATTATTATCGTATTTCTTTAAAGGAAATATAATAATATATATTTATTTAAGCCCGTAATTACAAATATATATAATTATAAATATTTAATAAAACTCTTTAAATTTATTAAACGAATAAAGAAGAAATTAATTTTAAAATAAATATTATTTACGTATCTATATAGCGGGAGTTTAATTATTTAATATATTTCTAATAAATTAAATAAAATATATTCGTATAACTTTATAATTAAATTATTATCTAAGTAGATTTAAAGATTAATTAAATAATTTATAAACTCGCTAGATATTCTAGTTTATTTTATTTATAAATAAACGCTAATTACTTATAATAAATATTCGTTTACGATACTTCGGTGGGCGATAAATAAATTATCGATTAATAAAAATTCGAGAAAATTCTAAATTTAATAAAATAATTTAGTAAAGACTTTATTAGTAAATTTTATAATAATAGTAACTTTAATATAAGTTATAAATTCGATCTCCGTTTATAATACTTTATTTCTTTAATATAATATCTTAACTTCTTATATATATTCTTTTAAATATTTCTAATATTCGAATTTACTAACTAATTAATAATCTAATTCTTCTAAATTTATTCATAATATAAACGTAAATTATTTAGCTATATTTAGATATAAGAGTTTAAATTAATATATTCTAGTTTCTTTTTTTAAATTTCTTTTTTATTAATCTTTATTTTAAATATAAATATAGTAGTTTATTTTCTTTATTAATATTATTTTATTTATATTCATTTTATTTAAAAAGAATTACTTATACTTATTATTATTCTTTATTATAAATTTCTAGAATTCTTACTTTACTTTATTTAGTAGGGTATACGTATTATAATAATAATTTATTATCTCGTTATTACGATTTAATATTATAATAGTATCGATTTTTTAAATATTTATTATAATTATTATTTAATAATTATAAAGCGCTCGAAGTCTTCCGCGACAATTTTATAAATATTTTATTTATATTATTAGAAATATTTTAACTACGATAACTTCTTTTATAATAATTATATAAATATAATATATATTTATTATTATATAATACGCTACTTTTACTTATTAATTTATAATATTTTATTTTATAAAGATATATAGTTAATATTACTAAGTTCGGTAATTATATTATAAATATATTAGTAAATTTTAAAAACTCTTATTAAAAACCGAGTTACCGCCCGCGCGGATAGGGCTAGTAGCGTCCTATTAGGAACTTTTACTAAGAAAAGTTATTAATAGAATATTACTAGTAACTTTAATTTACGGATAAAACTACTAGTATTTTATTAATAAATTTAGTAAATCGGGGGTCCGGGTAAATTACTTTTAATAAATTTAATAACTCCGGGTTAATTTCAGCCGGATTAGTAATTTTAGTAATTTATATATATTATTAATATTTTAATAGTAGCTCAGCTCTATTATAGAGTTAAAGTAAATAAAGTTTTATTATCGTCGCTATTAATAGTAGCGACCCCTAGTGACGACTATTAATACTAGCGATTTACCGGGCCCGGAATAATAAATTTTAACGAAAATTCTCGTGGGGGCGTTACCCGGGTATATCTAGAGAGTATATATATATAAATACTATATTATTTCGTATACTATAGCGTATACCTTGGCGTATATCTTAGTGTATACTATAATTACGTATATTATAAGGGGCTTTCGTCTAATATTTTAGAGACTACTACGGGGGGTATATATTATATATTATTCAAAATACCTTTACGTATATAATTCGTATACTATTTAATAATATACGCAAGCTGCGCACGTTATTATATATATTATAGGGTATACTATAGCCTATACTATAACCTATACTATAACGTATACTAATACGTATATAAATACGTATATTATAGGGTATATAATGGGTTTATTCGTTTAATATTTATATTATTAACGATTTATCGAGTTACTAAACCTATTGAATTTATTAATAGGACCTCTAACTTACTAATCCTACTAAACCTCGGGTCGGTATTTAATATAGAGTTTTAATATAAACTCGTAGACGGTTTTCTAATAAAGTTAATAGTATTTAAAATATATTAATATTTACTTTTAAGATTTACCGATATATATATTAATACTTTACTTTTTTATCGTTAATTATATAGTATTTCAAATATACTTCGTCGTTATATTATATATTATAAGAAGTTCGTTAAAGTTAATTCATATATAATAGAATCTAGTAAATCTAATCTCGCTACTATAATATAAATACGTTTTTAATTATTAACTCGTATTATCGCGGTTTTAAAAAAAATCGAAGATATAATTCGTTATAATATAAATAATATACTAAATTAATATTTATTATATATTAATAACTTCTAGTCCGGTTTATTATTTAAAGATATTATTAAATCTTTCTCTAAGTTAAATTATAATATTAGCGACTTGAGTTTTAATTTTAATATAAATTTCGAGGTTATTATTTTTAATATTAATTAAATCGTTATTATTCCTACTATTATTCCGCCTATTAATTATATTTTTATATATATTATTTATTAGTTTCTTAAACTCGATTTAATAAATTCTTTTAATATATCTTCTAATATATTTACCGATTCGGATTCGAAAGAGGAGGAGATTATAAAAAGTTATAATATTAATATTTAAAAGAAGGAAGATATTTATATATCTAGTTTAAAGAAAGAAAGAGTAAATTCTAGATTATTTAAATATTCTAAATTGTCCGTATTTAAGAAAAAGAGGTAATATAAAAGATTTATTAAAATTAGAGCTAAAACGTAACGTGTTTTGAATATTTATAAATATTAATAACTAGTTATAACTAGTAATTAATAATATTTCTATTTTTAATTATATATATTATATAATTCTTTTATATATATAATAATATTTTTATTCTTTTATTAATTAAAATTATCTAACTAATTAATTTATTTTATTATATATTAAAATCTACTCATTTTCCTTTTCTTTAAAATTATTTTTATTTTTTATTTTTTAATATTATCTACTAAGCCCGGTAAAGATATATCTAGTATAAATATATTATTTTATTTTTTATAATATAGTTACGCTTCGGATTAATATAGGGTAGGATAGAGATCGAGGTATAATCTCTACCCTAGCCTAACGTAAAGATCTATTAACGTAGAGTTTAGGGTAGGGTAAAGTAGAGTAGAGTTTTATTAAAAAATCCCTATTATATTAAAACGGATTTCTAGTAATTATTATAATAACCCTAGAGACGTATTATAGTTACTACTATCTTTATAGATATATATACTTATAACTATTACTACCTCTATAGATATATATATTTATAGTTACTACTACCTCTATTATCTATAAAAGTATAGAGTAGGCTTTAAGCGCTATAAGCGTATATAAGCCGGTTGAGTTTAATTAAGCGGGGTAATATTATATCTTAACTCTCGAGTGTTATTAATACCCGTAAGCGCTCTTAAGAATATTTTTAGCTCGTGAGAATACTTAAATTTAGAATACGCCATTAATATGGCCCTTATATATGGCCCCATTTATGGCCCTGGCCCTATTCCATTCATGGCTATAGCGTATTCCATTCATGGCCATGGCGTATTCCATTCATGGCCATAGCGTATTCCATTTATGGCCATAGCGCATTCCACTTATAGCTATGGCCCTATTCCATTCATGGCCATAGCGCATTCCTTTTATGGCCAAGGTCCTGTCGTTATCGTATCGCATCGTATAATTGCACCTAGGAAAACGTCGCTATATATCCGGAGTCGTATAGCCCGGGCGTCACCCCCGCGTAGATTTCGCGCGAATCGATCGAATCCGGGAATTAAAAGTTACTGGCGTTGGGGGTGGTTCCGGGGGGTCGCTGCCGTCGATAAGGGCGATCATGGAACATCATATATACGCATATGTATAGGCCATAAATAGGGGTATGCGCGCATCTATGGGGGCAAGAATGGCCATATATACGCATATCTATGGCAGCAGCAATGGCCATGAATGCGCATATCTATGGGCCATGAATGCGCATATCTATGGGCCATGTATGCGCATATCTATGGCAGCAGTAATGGCCATGTATACGCGTATATCTATAGCAGTAGTAATGGCCATGTAAATAAATAATCCTGAGCGGCCCTGAGCGGCCCTGAGCGGGCCTGAGCGAGCCTAAGAATCCTAAATAACCCTGAGCGAGCCTGAGAATCCCTGATTAAATCTAAGCTATTTTAGCGCTCGCGAGCGGGCCTAAACACTCCGAGCAAATTAGGATTCTCAGAGTCGCTTACACTTTTATAGATAATAAATATATTTATAACTATTACTACCCCTATAGATATATATATTTATAACTATTATTATTTTTATAAATATATATATTTATAGTTACTACTATCTTTATAGATATATATACTTATAGCTACTATTACTTCTATAAATATATATATTTATAACTACTACTACCTTTATAAATATACGTATTTATAGCTACTACTACGTCGGTAAAACGAAAAGTGGCTCGATCGTGGTTTAGGGCGCTCGACGAGCGCCCCGGGAGCCTTAAACGCGACACCTATCTACCGACTCGATAGGCGCCCGAGGCATGCAGCTAAGGGGCCTAAGGCCACTCGGGCGTATACCGAGCCAGCCTAAAACCACCCCTAAAGGGAGTTAAATTAGGGGTACGCCACCAACTTTGACCCCCGTCCATGGCCCCTGTTCATGGCCTAGGCCCTATTCCATTCATGGCCATGGCGCATTCCCTTCATGGCCATGGTCCTGTCGCTGTCGCACCCCCATAACTGCCACTGTCGCACCCCCAAATCCCTGGCGCATGGCCTGCGCATTACCCCCGCGAGGATTTCGCCTGAATCGATGGATTCCGGGCATCAAAATTTGCTGGCGTTAGGGGTCGTTCCGGGGGGTCGCTACCGTCGATAGGGGCGATCATGGAACATTAAGATTTTTAAAAATTTTAGGTGGTAAATTATATAATTTTCTAAGGTTAAGGCCCCTGAAGCTTTAGGTTTAAATTACGCTCGTAGGGAGCCCGACGTTTATTTTATAACGGCCTCAGGCGCCCGTCGAGCGCCCGTCGAGCGATTTAATACTTGAAGGGTGCTCGGCGGGCGCTTAACGGGCGCTCGGGGCCGTTTAGGTACCTTAAATCTATCTCGGGCGCCCGAGGCAACTTACTTAATATCCCCGAGCCGTTAAAGCCGGTTTTCGATTTACCGACGTACCTCTATAGATATATATACTTATAGCTACTACTACCTCTATAAATATATATATTTATAACTACTACTACCTCTATAGATACGCGTATTTATAGCTACTACTACCTCTATAGATATATATACTCACGGCTACTACTACTCCTAGATATATATATATTTATAGAATAAACACTCGGACTTAATAATTATTCGAGTTAATATTAAAATTAAAACTATCATTAGCCTAGAGTTAGATATAACCGAAGATTTTATTAAAGACGTAGTTTAATTCGTTTATTTTAAAATTAAAGAGATATTTTAATAATAATTTAATTTTAAATTTAAAACTAACTATTTTTTAAATATTTATTAATATATTTTAATATTAGTATTTCCTCTAAAACTTAATATTTTATTCTAAAGAATATTTCGATTTAGAATCGATTAAAAGGTAAAGAGTAAAGAATAATAATAAATATTAATTATAATAATTATTATAATAATCGTCTCTTTATAGTATAATCTATAATATATCTTATTATTAATTTATAATAGGGGTAGTAGTAACTATAAATATATATATTTATAAAAATAGTAGTAGTTATAAATATATCTATAGAGGTAGTAGTAACTATAAATATATATATCTATAAAAGTAGTAGTAGTTATAAGTACGTATATTTATAGAGGTAGTAGTAATTATAAATATATATATTTATAAAGGTAATAGTAACTATAAATATATATATCTATAGAGGTAATAGTAGCTATAAATATATATATCTATAGAGGTAGTAGTAGTTATAAATATATCTATAAAGGTAGTAGTAACTATAAATATATATATCTATAGAGGTAATAATAGTTATAAATATATATATCTATAGAGGTAATAGTAGCCATGAGTATATATATCTATAGAGGTAGTAATAGTTATAAATATATTTATAGAGGTAGTAATAATTATAAATACGTATATCTATAGAGGTAGTAGTAACTATAAATATATATATTTATAGAGGTAGTAGTAGTTATAATACGTCCTTAAGGTTATTATCTTAATATAGTAAAAATTCTTTAATAAATCCCTACCCTACCCTACCCTACCCTAGTTTAGGGTAGAGATCGAACCGCGATCTCTACTCTACGCCCTACTCTACTCTACTCTACTCTAGTATTCCCTCTAGGGATCTCTACGTTAATCCGAAACGTAAATATAGTCCTAATAATAATAAATAGAAAATATTATAAATATAATAATTCGTAGATAATACTAGGTAAAATTTTTATAAATTAAATATATCAAGAACCTTAAATACTTTAATCAAGTTATAAGAAAAATTCTAATTTAAATATCTTTATATAAGATTCTTTATTAATAATAATACTAGAATATTTATATTAATTAATTTTAGTTTATACTTCTTATTATAATTATACTTTTATATTTTTACTACGATTTTTTAATATTTTTTATTTTACTAGAGATATTTTTTCTTTAAATAACTCGTCCTTAAAACGCGTTTTAATTAATAAATCGTAAATATATAATACTTTATATAATATTAAATATATTATTATATACTATATATTATAATATATTTATTTAGTTATTAATAAAAACTTTATCTAATTAATTTATTTATAAATATAAAAAATATTTTATTTAATTATTTATTTTTAAATAAAAGATTATATTTAGATACTATTTAATCTTTAAATAATAATATATTTCT
>JAABUS010002528.1_pt1 | contig 34156 bp, 29 predicted proteins | sample 5560161 | NCBI WGS metagenome assembly JAABUS01 (sample SAMN10711885, study PRJNA513376) | rock metagenome | isolation source: Antarctica rocks | place: Antarctica: Victoria Land, Trio Nunatak nord | collected 2016-01-04 | reverse complement strand
TGATCGGCTTCCTGCACACCGGCAGCAACGCGCACGGCATCTACGTCAGCCGGGACAGCAAGACCTTGTACGTCACCAACCGGCTGGGGCACTCCGTCTCGCTCGTCGACGTGGCCACCCGCAAAGTCCGCGACACCTGGCCCATCCCCGGCGGCACCCCGGACATGGGCGGCGTCAGCTCCGACGGCATGACGCTCTGGCTGAGCGGTCGCTACACCTCCGAGGTATACGCGATCGACACCGCGAACGGGCACCTGCGGGCGCGGATCCCGGTCGGTCGGGGGCCGCACGGGCTGTGCATCTGGCCCCAGCCCGGCCGCTACTCCCTCGGGCACAACGGCGTGCTGCGCTGAGCACCTCCGCCGCTCCCGCCCCGGAGGCGGGCACACTTGCCGGTGTGCCCCATCTGCTGGTCGTGGAGGACGACGTCGCACTTCGTGGGGTACTCGCGCGGGGGCTGCGCGAGCAGGGCTTCCAGGTCACGACCGCGGCGGACGGCGCGAGCGCGCTGCGGGCCGCCACCGCCGGGCAGGACGCCGTGATCCTGGACGTGGGGCTCCCGGACAGCGACGGCCGCGACGTCTGCCAGGCCCTGCGGGCCCGGGGGTTGCACGCGCCGGTGCTGTTCCTCACCGCGCACGACCGGCTCACCGACCGGCTCGCCGGCTTCGCCTCCGGCGGGGACGACTACCTCGCCAAGCCGTTCCACTTCGCCGAGGTCGTCGCCCGCGTGCGGGCGCTGCTCAAGCGGCCGGCGGCCGAGTCATCCGCGGCCGACCTGCTGCTGGACCCGGCCACCCACTCGCTGGTCGGGCCCGCCACCACGGCGCCGTTGACGCCGACCGAGTTCCGCCTGCTGGCGGCGCTCGCCGCGGTGCCGGGCGCCGTCGTACGCCGTCGGGAGATGGTGCGGGCGGCTTGGCCCGACGGTGCCCGCGTGCACGAGAACACGCTGGACCAGTACGTCGCACGGCTGCGGCGCAAGCTGCGGGACGTGGAGTCCGAGCACGTCATCGAGACCGCGCACGGCGTCGGCTACAGCCTGCGGTGACGCGGCCACGCAGCCTGCGCAACCGCCTGGCGCTGCTCGCGCTCGGCGTGACCGCGGCCTGGCTCGTGCTGCTGACCATCGGCTTCAACCTGCTGCTCAGCCACCAGCTGCGGTCCCAGGCGGACGACGTGCTGCGCACCCGCGCCTCGGCGGCCGTCTCCACGGTCGAGCCGGGTCCCGGCGGGCGGCTCACCGTGCGCGAGACGCAGGACGACCGGGCCATCGACACCGGCACGTGGATCTTCCAGGGTGCCCAGGTGCTCGAGCGGCCAAGGGCGTCCGCGCGGCTGCAGCGGGCCGCCGAGCGGCTGGCCGGCACCGGGCCGCGGTTCGTGCAGGACAGTGAGGCCGAAGACGTGCGGTTCTATGCCCTCCCGGTGCTCGACGGCGGTCGACCGGTCGGCACCGTGGTGGCCAGCCTGTCGCTGGACCCCTACCAGCGCACGAAGGAGCTGGCCCTGCTGGCCTCGGCCGGGTTGGCCGCGCTGCTGCTGGCGGCGATGTACGTCAGCACCAGGGCCAGCGTCGCCCGCGCCCTGCGCCCGGTTGCCGCGATGGCCGAGCAGGCGTCGGAGTGGAGCGCCAGCGACGTGGCCCGCCGGTTCGGGCCGGCGCGGCGGCCGCTCGAGCTGGACTCGCTCGCCAGCAACCTGGACGGCCTGCTGGACCGGCTGTCGGCCGTGCTGCGGCACGAGCGGCACCTGTCGGCCGAGATCTCCCACGAGCTGCGTACGCCGCTCTCGCGGATCGTGGCCGAGGCCGACCTGTTGCGCAGCCGGACGCGCGACGCGGAGGAGCTGCACCAGGCGCACGACGCCATCGCCGCGGACGCGGAGCAGCTGAGCAACCTGCTGGAGACGCTGCTGTCCACGGCCCGCAGCACCAACGGCGTCCTGCCCGGGCACTGCGACGTGCGCCAGGCCGTGCGGCAGGCGGTCGAGCAGTGGTCGCCACCGCGCACCGGCGGCCCTCGGGTGCGCGTCGTTGACAGCGGCGCGGACCCGGGCCGGAGCGGGGTCGACGAGGCCGTGCTCGCCCGCGTCCTCGGACCTCTGCTGGACAACGCGGCCCGCTACGCCGACGAGCGCGTGGACGTGCTGCTGGAGCGGTCACCCGCCGGTCCGGTCGTGACGGTGCGCGACGACGGCCCCGGCGTACCGCCCGGGAAGGAGGAGTCGGTCTTCGAGCCGGGATACCGCGCCGACGCGACCGACGGCCACGACGGCGCGGGGCTGGGACTCTCACTCGCGCGCCGGCTGGCGCGGGCCAGCGGCGGCGACCTGCACGCCGTACCAGCCGCCCGTGGCGCGGCCTTCGCCGTCACCCTCCCCCCCGGCTGAGCCGGACTAGGACGCGCTCCCCCAGCCGCCCGCGGCGGAGGCCCGGGCGGCCTCCTCCGCCTGTCGGGCCAGCTGGAGGTACAGCTCCTTGCGGTCGGTCGTCCAGACCCGACGCGCGAGCGTGACCCGCACGCCCTGGTCGATGAGGGAGGCGACCTCGCCCACCACGTGGACGTCGAGCAGCGCCCGGTCGTGTGCCGTGATGCCCTGCCGCACGGAGACGCCGGCGGTCAGGCGCCGGCCGCTGGAGGAGGTCACCAGGGCCCCGGCGTAGGACCCCTCCGTCGGCAGCGCCCGGTAGGCCTGGACCCGCACCACCACCGTGGGCGTCCCGCGGCCGGGCGCCGGGCGGGACGTGCCCACGACGACGCCGTCCACCTCGTGCGGCCGGTCGAGCAGGCGGCCGGCGAGCTCGACATCACCCTGGGCGATGAGGCCGCGGATGTAGGTCGACGAGCAGGGGACGTGGGCCGCCGAGCTCCGCACCGGCAGCAGTGGCAGCCCCCGGGCCCGGAACCCGTGCCGGAGCCCCTGCTCCTGCAGGAGCGCGACATCGCCGGTGCGGTCTCGGCCGAAGCGGAAGTCGGCCCCCACGAGGACGCGGGACGTCCGCAGCTGGCCGACCAGCACCTCCTCGACGAAGGCCGCCGCCGACTGCTCCTGCCGCACGAGGTCGAACGGCACCACCAGGCAGGCGTCGACGCCGGCCCGGTCGAGGAGCCTCAGCCGAAGGTCCAGGTCGGACAGCAGGCGCGGCGCCGCCACCGGCCGCAGCACCTGGAGCGGGTGCGGCTCGAAGGTGACGACGACCGAGCGCAGCTCCTCGGCCGTCGCCTGCCGGCGCAGCTGCCGGAGCAGCCACTGGTGGCCCCGGTGCACCCCGTCGTACATCCCGATGCTGACGGCGGAGCCGCCGGCTCCGGACGGGACGTCCCCGGGCGACAGCCGCTGCATCCGCACCGTTCACTCCTCGGTGATGTCGGTGATGCCGCGGTAGCGCCGGTCGAAGTAGACGAGCGGCTGCTTGCCCTCGGCGACCCCGGCGGCGAGCACGTCTCCGAAGAAGACGGAGTGGTCGCCGCTCTCGCACGCCATGACGACGCTGCAGTCGAAGTACGCCGCCGCGCCCTCGAGGACCGGGGACCCACCGCGACCGATCGAGTGCGGCACCTCGATGTCGGTGAACGAGGTCACCGGGTCCCGACCGGGCTTGGCGAAGAAGTCGCTGAGCGGCGCCTGGTCGGAGGCCAGGATGTTGACCGCGAAGCTGTTGGAGGATAGGACCATCTGGTTGAGCTTGCTCCAGCGCGCCACGCAGACAAGCACCTGCGGCGGGTCGAGCGACAGGCTCGAGAAGGCGCTGACGGTGATGCCGTGGACCACGTCGCCGTGCCCGGAGGTCACGATGGCGACGCCCGAGGGGAACATGGCGGCGGCCCGCTTGAAGTTGCACACTTGCGGATCGAGCTCTGCGCCCATGTCATCCCTCCCGTCGCGGGGCGGCGACCATGGGCTCCGGCTCTGGCCCGACCTGCTCAGCGACCTCCACCGTGGGGCCGGCGCCACCGCCGCGGGAGGTGAGACCGCGCATCCTGGTCACGCCGCCCTGCAGAAGTGGCAGCAGCCCCTCCGGCCGGAAGCGCATGACCAGGAAGATCATCGCCCCGTAGAACAGCGAGTTGAGGGCCGGCACCAACCGGGCCGGCAGGTCGGGGTTGCTTCCCAGCCCGTTCAGCCACTGCGTCAGCGCGGTCACCGCGACCGCGCCCACGAGGGCGCCGTACGGCGAGCGGATGCCGCCGACCACGATCACGATGATGAACAGGGCCGACAGGTTGGCGCTGAAGGCATCCGCCGACAGGAAGCCGAGGTAGGTGGCATACAGGGCGCCGCCCAGACCGGCGAGCACCGCGCCGAAGACGAACGCGCGGAGCCGGTAGGCGCCGGACGGCACCCCCAGGGCCTGGCTGCCGCTCTCGTCGGCACCGACCGAGCGGAACGCCCGGCCGGTCCGGCTACGGCTGACGTTGGCGGTGAAGACGAGCACCAGGAGCGCGAGCACCCAGCAGAGGCGGTAGAAGCCGGCGCCTACCAGCGGGTGCCCGCCGACCTCGACGGACGGGACGCCGGGCAGCCCCGCACTGCCGCCGGTGAATGTGTCCAGGTTGTTCACCAGGTCCACGACGATCAGCGCCAGGGCCAGCGTCGCGACGGCCACGTAGTGACCGCGCAGCTGCACGACGGGCCAGCCGATCAGGAAGGCGATGAGGCCGGTGAGGAGGACAGCCACGAGGACAGCCGGCAGCACCGGCATCCCGACCTTCACGGTGAGGATGCCCACCCCGTAGGCGCCGATGGCCCAGAAGCCGCCCTGCCCGAACGACACCTGCCCGGTGTACCCCATGAGCACGTGCAGCCCGACACCGGCGATCAGGTAGAGGGCACACAGGGACCCGTTGTCGATCCCCTGTGGCGAGAGCAGCACTGGCCCGAGCAGCAGGATGAGCAGGAGGACGGCCGGACCGCCGAGGGTCTGCAGCAGAGCGCGGGGCCTCGCCCCCGCCGACGGCGTCACGACAGCACTCCTCCTCGCCGGGCCAGCAGCGTGCGCACCAGCAGCACCAGCACGAGAGCGGTCAGCGCCACGACCTCTTGGTACTGCGGCAGCCCGTACGTCGCCACGAAGCTGGTGAGCTGCCCCAGCCCCAGCCCCCCGAGCAGCGCCCCCGTCGGCGAGTGCAGGTTGCCGCAGACCCCGGCGGCAAAACCGACCACGGCCAGGGCAAGGTGCGACTCCGGCGTGACCGGCACGAGGGCTCCGGAGATCGAGCCGGCGAGGCCGGCTACCAGCCCTGCGATGGCGAAGGAGACGATCCCCGCGCGCAGCAGGTTGACCCCGACCAGCTGAGCCGAGCGCGGGTTGAGCGCCGCAGCGGTCAGTGCCTTGCCGAGGTAGGACGAGACGAAGAACAGGTGGAGCACGACCAGGATGAGGATGACCGTGCCCAGTAGGAGGACCTGCTGTGGCAGCACGAAGGCACCGAGCACCTGGAAGGCGTCCCGGCTGATCGGGGGATAGGTGCGGGGGATGTCGCCCCATACGAGGACGAAGACCCCTTGGCTGGCGATCGCCAGCCCCAGCGTCATGATGATCGGCGAGTACTCCAATCGGACCTTGGCCGACAGGACCGTGAAGCCGATCACGGCCGCGGTGAGCGCCGACGCGACCGCGCTGACCAGCACCGCGACCAGCCACGGCAGGTGCCCGACGACGCTCGACATGACGTAGGCGCCCAGCACGGCGAGGGCGCCCTGGGTCAGGTTGACGACGCCGGTGACGCGGTGGATCACCACGAAGCTGACGCCGAGCACCGCATAGAGAGCTCCCAGCGCGAGGCCGCTCGAGATCGCCTGGACGAACGCGCTCATCCGCTGTCCGCCGTCTCGACGCCGAGGTACGCCGTCAGCACACCGGGGTCCTCGGCCAGGTCCTGGCTGAGGCCGGCGTAGCGCACCAGACCCGCCTCCAGCACGTACGCCGACCGGGAGGCGGCCAGCGCGAGGGAGATGTTCTGCTCGATGAGCATGATGCTGATGCCGGTGTCGTTGAGGAACGCGAGGTGCTCCAGGAGCCGTTCGACGACGAGCGGCGCGAGGCCGAGCGACAGCTCGTCCACCAGCAGGACCGTCGGGTCGGCCATGAGCGCCCGGCCGACGGCCACCATCTGCTGCTGACCGCCGGACAGAGCACCGGCGCGGCGGTCGAGCATCTCCCGTAGCTCCGGCAGCAGGTCCAGCACCCGCTCCAGCCGCTGGTCCACCTCGGCGTTGCGCGGCAGGAGCGCCTTCAGCAGCCCTACCGGTCCGGAAGCGACAGCCCCGTAGGACCCCAGCCGGAGGTTGTCGGCGACCGCGAGCCCGCCGAACAGCTGCCGGCCCTCGGGGACGACGGAGATGCCGTGCCGGACGATGGCGCCGGGCGCGCGGGCGCCGATCCCGAGGCCGTCGTGCGTGATGGTGCCGGAGTGCGGTCGGAGCAGCCCGGCGATCGTCTGCACGAGGGTCGACTTGCCCGCCCCGTTGCGGCCCAGGACGGCCACGAAGTCGCCGTCGCCCACGGTCAGGCTGACGCCGTGCAGCGCCTGCAGCTTGCCGTAGCGCACAACGAGGTCGTCGACCTGCAGCATCAGGCCGAGACTCCGCTGTAGGCCAGGATGACCGCGGGGTCGGACAGGACGGCGTCGACGGCGCCTGCCGCGAGCACGGCGCCGCGCTCGAGGACTACGAGGGAGTCGGCGATGCCCGACACGAACCGGACGTCGTGCTCGATCAGCAGGACGGACGTCCCTGCGTCGCGCAGCCGCGCGATGATGTCGCGGAGCTCGCGCCGCTCGTCGCCGGTGAGGCCGGCAGCCGGCTCGTCGAGCAGGAGCAGCCGGGTGCCGACCCCCAGGGCCTGCGCCACCGCCACCCTGCGCTGCAGGCCGAACGGCAGGCCGGAGACCTCGGAGTCCTCCAGTCCTCCCAGCCCCAGCTGCCGGATGCGGCTGCGGGCACCCGCGGCCACCTCCTGCTCGTGGCGGCGGTGCCGCGGGAGCCGCAGGCCGGAGGCCGCCATGCCGCACGAGCCGTGCAGGAACTGACCGGAGAGCACGTTCTCAAGGACTGTCATCCCCGCGAACAGCCGGGGAGTCTGGAAGACGAGTCCGATCCCCAGCGCCGCCCGCTGGTGCGACCGCATTGCGGCGATCTGCCGGCCGTTGAAGCACACCTGGCCGCGGTCCGGGCGCAGGTGGCCGGCGATGAGGTGGAACAGCGTGGACTTGCCGGCCCCGTTGGGACCCAGGACACCCACCAGCGCGCCGGCCGGGACGTCGATGGAGACGTCGTCCACGGCGACCACCCCCGCGAAGGTCTTGCGCACCTGCGACACCTGCAACAGGGCCGGCTGCGGCTCGTCCACGCTGCTCACCTCCTTGCTCGGACGGTCGTCCGGGCGGCTACTTCTTGCTCCCGCTGCTGAAGGGTGTCGCCTCGAGCGTGCCGTTCTTGTCGACCGCCACCTTGACGTCAGAGGTCTTGAGTCCGCGGTGGTCGTCAGGGGAGTACTGGTAGGTCCCGTGGCAGGCCAGCGCCGGACTGCTCTCGATGGTGTCGCGGATCTTCTTGGGGTCGGTCCCGCCCTTCTCGAGAGCGTTGACGATGACCCGCCAGGCGCCGCAGGTATCGGCAGTGAACTGCGAGGTCGGTTCGTTGTACTTCGCCTTGTAGTCGGCGGCGAGCTTGGTGACGACCGCCTTGCTGGGGTCGCTGTCCGGCACCGAGCTCACGACGTTGGCCAGGCTCGACGCCATGATGACGCCGTTGCCCGCGCCGGCCGCCGGCCCGAGGAACAGCGGTGTGGCCGCCGATCCCGGGAACACCAGCGGCGCGGAGGCCTTGAGCTGGGAGAACTCCTTCGCGATGGTCACCAGTGGTGCACCCGCGCCCCATACGACGACGGCGTCGGGCTTCTTGGCGAGCAGCCCGGTCAGCTGCGGCAGGAAGGTCGTGGAGGTGAGCTGGTAGGACGCCTCGTCGACGACGTTCAGCAGGCCCTGCTGCTTGATCGCCGCGAGACCGGACTTGCCGAAGTCGCCGCCGTCGTACAGGACCGCGACGTTGCTCTTGCCCTGCGCCTTGAGGTAGTTGCCCAGCTGCTCGCTCATGCCGGGCGTGTTCAGGGTCGCCATGAAGGTGAACTTGCGGACGGGCGTGACCTGGCTGTCCGTCGCGCACTGCGTGACCATCGGGACCTGCATCTTCTCGACCTGGTCCACGATCGCGGCGCAGGACGAGCTCAGGACCGGTCCGACGATGGCGACCGGGTTCTTGGCCTGCAGCGTGCGCAGCGCGATGGCCGCCTGGGTGGGGTTGGTCTGGTCGTCGGCGTAGGTGAGCTCGACCTTCCGGCCGCCGATGCCGCCCGCGGCGTTCACCTGCTCGGCCAGCAGGTCCAGCGTCTTCTTCGTGAAGCCCCCCAGGACGCTGTACTGGCCGGACAGTGAGGTGATCACGCCGACGTTGATGGCGCCGCCCTTGCCGCCGCCCCCGCCACCCGACGACGTGCTGCTACCGCCCGAGCCGCAGCCGGCGAGCGCGAGCGCTGCGGTCACCGCCACGGCCACACTGATCTTCGACGTCCTCATGTCGTTCCTCCCCCTCCCCAGGCGGGGACGGCGTGGTAGGTGCCTGCTAACTTCCAGGCGGCCGACGGCCGGCTGGGGACGTGCACGGCTCGGGACTCAGACGGACACGGCGTCGGCGCTCTCTGCCTGGACGCGCGCGTCGGTCTCGCGGGCGCGGTCCAGGAACTGCCAGATGCGGTCCTTGAGCTCGTCCTTCAGCGGATAGGTCGAGTACCGCGTGATCATCAGGCGCCACAGGTCCCCGCTGAAGTACCGCTCGTACAGTTCCTGGCGGCCGGCGAAGCTGGACACGGCGAGATCCCAGGCCAGGCGGAAGAGCTCGACCCGGCGGTCACCAGGCAGATAGGCGGCCTGGTAGTAGTGCATGACGTCGCCGCGCCGTTCGCCGTCGAGCTCGGCGACGCTGGGGGTCGCCATGAGGCCGCTGGCCCCCACCGTCTTGAGGATCTCCACCAGCCGGGGGTAGATCGTGGGGAACATGGTCCGCACGGTCCACAGCGGCTCGGGGTTGGGCAGCACGGTCCCGCTCGGACCGGGGATGCAGTCGGCTTCGGACGCCCGGACGCAGGCCCGGACCAGCTCCACGGAGTTGATCATCTCGGCAAGCATGTTCTGCACCTGCTGGAAGCCGTTGGTGCTCACCGAGTCGGTGACGTTGAGCGCGACCCCGAGCACGAACTCGGCCTTCGCCAGGTTCTTGATGGCGAACTGGTGCATGATCTGGTTCATCGTCCCGGTGCCCGGAAACAGCTGGTTACACAGGTATGGGTCGCCGTTGACGAAGACCCGGTCCCAGGGCACGAGGACGTTGTCGAAGATGACCACCGCGTCCATCTCGTCCATCCGGGACGACATTGGGTAGTCCAGCACCCGCCCGTTGACCGGACCCACTGTGGGCCGGCAGATGAAGCGCATGCCCGGGGTGGCGGTCGGCAGGCAGAACGCGAACGCGAACGGCTTCGACTCGTCCGTGGCCTGCAGGTAGGTGGAGGGGAAGACCGCGATCTCGTCGGCGTACGGCGCCAACGTGCTGACCATGCGGGCGCCGCGAATCACGATGCCCTTCTCGTTCTCCTCCACGATGCGGGCGGCGACATCCTGGGTCTGCTCGTGCGGGGGCTTCGACCGGTCGGTCTGGGGATTGATGAGCACGTGTGTGAGGGCGAGGTCGTTCCTGCGCATGAACTCGTAGTAGTTCCGCGCGTTGTCGGCGTACTGCTGACCGGCCTGCGCGAAGAACTCCGACCCGGACGCGAACCCGGTCATGTGCACGTTCATGAAGTCCGGCGAGCGGCCCATCATGCCGCCGGTCTGGTCCATCCACGTCTTGATCATCTCGCGGCGGCGCACCAGGTCCTCGGCGGACTTCGGCTCGAGGAAGGACAGGCCGCAGCGCTCCCCGTCGGGAGAGTCGTCCGGCACATAGGTCAGCGAGTCGACCAGGTCCGGCCGGTGCTGCAGGTCGTACAGCTCGGCGAGCACGTCGACCGTCAGGCGGGTGCGCGGATCGGTGGTGACGTCGGCGATGCGCTCGCCCTCGAGCCAGATCTCGCGGTCGTCCCGAAGTGCCTCGCGGTACTGCTGTCCCGTGCGCACACCCATGTCGGTCGGTCCTCTCAGGACGTCGTCGCGGGGGCCGCGGGAGGCCGGAAGCCAGCGATCCCGTAGCCCATGATCTGGCGGGGGTAGTAGAAGGAGAAGTCGGCCGTGCTGCCCTCGGGCAGGGCGGCCCGCATGGCCATCCACTGGACGACCTCGACGGAGTGCTCGCCTCCGAGCCGGGCGAAGTCGTCGAGAGAGTAGGAGCGCAGCTTGTCGGGCTCCTCGGCGATGAGCCGGAGGAACTCCCGGTCCCACTCCGGCCGTACGGCGCCGAAGTCGGGCCCGGTGAGCTGGTGGGATATGCCGCCTGTGCCGATAACCGCGATCCGGGCCGCGGCGTCGAAGGACCCGAGCGCCTTGCCGAGCGCCGTCCCGAGCTCCCAGCAGCGCGCCGGCGAGGGCCGCGGGTCGAAGATCACGTTGACGGCTATCGGCACGATGGGAAAAGCCCAGGCGCTGTTGATGACCGGCAGGGGCGACAGGATGCCGTGGTCGACCGCCTGCCGGTGGGCGACGGTGAGGTCGATGCCGTCGGCGACGAGCTCGGCGGCGATGTGCCGGGCCAGCGCGGGGGATCCGGGCACCGGCGGGAAGTCCCGAGGCGACCAGCCCTCGTCGGCGATCTCGAAGGACTCGCCGGTGCCGATCGCGAACTGCGGCCAGGCGTCCAGCGAGAAATGGTCGATGTGGTCGTTGTAGATGCAGACCAGGGCGTCGGGCCGGCGCTCGAGCAGCCACTGCTCGGCATGCCGGAAGGCGTCGAACAGCGGGGCCCACTCCGCCTCGTGCGTCTTGCCCCCGTCGTACAGATGCCCGATGGACGGCGCGTGCGAGCAGCCCAGCCCCGCGACGATCTCAGCCATGTGCGCCGCCGGCGTCCGGGACGAGCTGGTACGGCGCGGCGGCCTCGTTCTGCTCGGCCAGGAAGGCGAAGAACTCCTCCACGGACTGGCCGCGCATCTGGGCGCCCATCGCGAGGAGGCTGACGCCGGTGGCGGCGCCGAGCTTGGTGAGCGTGTAGACACTGGCGCCCGCGTCGATGCACCCCTGCCAGTCCCCGGCGGCGACGAGCCGGCGCTCCTCCTCGGTCAGCGGGTAACGCGCCAGGTAGGCGTCGAGGTCGGCGTGCAGCGCCTCCCGGCACGCCGGCTGGTTCAGGTCGTTGAAGGCCTGGTTGAGCCAGTAGCCTTTCACCCGGCCGCCCACCTGGTGACGTGCCGGTTCAGCTGCGGGTCGGGCATGGCTGGCTCCTCACGACGCCGTCTGGTCGAAGGTCAGGTGGCTCTCGAAGGGCAGCGGCGCCGCGCAGCCCAGGACGCGCGACAGGCGCTCGGCGGTCCGCAGCAGGGCGAGCACCAGGCCCGACTGGGCCTGGTCGGAGATGCTGCTCACGGTGCCGATGACGGCCACCGTGGCGCAGATCGCGCCGTGGCCGTCGAAGACCGGCGCGGCGATGGCGCGGATGCCCTGCACCACCTGGGAGCTGACCATGTAGCCGTCCCGGCGGACGGCCTGGACCTGGTCGCGGATCTCGCGCCGGCGCGGGTCGGGCAGCTGGGCGAGCAGGCGGCGCTCGATGCTCGCATCGGCGAGGAAGGCCAGGAAGACCTGCGTCTGGGCCGCCTCGAGCGGGAGCGCGCTCCCCACCCGGACGCTGATGTTCACCAGCCGGTCCACCGGCTCGTGAACCCGCGCCACGACCGACCCCAGGCCGCCCCACACGGCAAGGACCGCCGTCTCGTCGGCGTCGTCAGCGAGCTGCTGCAGGTAGGGGCCGGCGACCTCGAGCACCCGCAGCCCACGCAGCGCCACAGTCCCGAGCTGCACGAGCAGCGGGCCGAGGCCGTAGGAGCCGTCGCGGTCGCGCTCGAGGAAGCCGGCGTTGCTCAACGAGGTGAGGTAGCGGTGGGTGGTCGTGCGCTGCAGCCCCAGCTCGGTGCTGGCGTCCGCCACGCGCATCGAGCGCTGGGTGGCCGAGAACAGTCGCAGGACGTGCGCGGCGCGGGCGATGACCTGGATGTCGCTCGAGCTGCCGGCTGCCTCGAGCGCACCCGCTCCGGCCGTCACGCCTGCTGCTGCTCGCGGCTCACGGGCGCGTCCTTTCGCTGTCGATCGGGCCGAGGTCACACGCGGTTGACTGTATCGAGCGATGACATGTGTGCGATGCGGTCAGTCGGACCGTAGGCGTGAGTGAAGCGGCGTGTCAAGCGTCACAGCCATCCACCGGGACTGCCCCCTCCTTGACGCCCTGCGCGCGGTGGCTTACACCTGTCAGTGATCGGCTGTGCGACTCCCTCCGCACCTGTGAGGAAGGACCGCATGCCGGGCGAGCAGGACCACAACCCAGACGGCCGACGGGAAGGGACTCCCATGAACACCACCCTTGTCATCCCGCAGGCAGCTCCCGTCACCGATCTGGAAACCGAGCGCCGGCACCGCAAGCAGCGGCTCGCGGCGTCCTTCCGGCTGTTCTCGCGCTTCGGTTTCGACGAGGGGGTCGCAGGCCACATCACCGCGCGCGATCCGGAGCTGACCGACCACTTCTGGGTGAACCCGCTGGGCATGCACTTCAGCCAGATCAGCGTCCGGGACCTGCTGCTGGTGTCGCACGAGGGGCGGGTCGTGGAGGGCACCGAACGGGTGAACCAGGCAGCCTTCGCGATCCACTCGCAGGTCCACCTGGCGCGCCCGGACGTCGTCGCCGCCGCGCACGCGCACTCCCTGTACGGCAAGACCTGGTCGAGCCTGGGGCGTCTGCTCGACCCGCTGACCCAGGACGCCTGCGCCTTCTACGACGATCACAGCCTGCTGCGCGCCTTCAACGGCGTGGTCCTGGACATCGAGGAGGGGCGGCGCATCGCCCAGACCCTTGCCGACGCCAAGGCCGTGATCCTGCAGAACCACGGTTTCCTCACCGTGGGCCACACCGTCGACGAAGCCGCCTGGTGGTACGTCACCATGGAGCGCACCTGCCAGTCGCAGCTGCTCGCGGAGGCCGCAGCGACCGCTCCCATCTCCATCGACCGCGAGACCGCGCTGCTCACCCGCGGCCAGATCGGCACGCACGAGGCCGGCCGCTTCAACTTCAAGCCGCTCTGGGACCGCATCAGCCGGGAGCAGCCCGACCTGTTCGACGGAAGCTGACGTGCCTGCGAGGTGGTGGTGAAGGCCTGGGTCGCCCACTCGGAGGCACCGGGCATCATGGGCGGTCCACCGCCCGGCGCCCAGCTCGTCGTGTGGGAGGGCCGCTCGCTGGCACCGAGCGAGGACCTCGACGACGTCGCGCTGTTCGTTCCGCCGACCTGGAACAAGCCCGCGGCGCTGGACGCCCTGGTCACTCTGCCGCACCTGCAGGTGGTCCAGCTGCTCAGCGCAGGCGCCGACTGGATCCTGCCGCACATGCCGGAGGGAGTGCTGCTGTGCGACGCCCAGGGCGTCCACGACCCCGCTGTCGCGGAGTGGGTCCTCGCGACGACGCTCGCGTTGCTGCGCCGGGTCGACGACTTCGTCCGGCAGCAGGCCCAGCGCAGCTCGGAGCCCGGGTCCTCCGAGACGCTGCACGGCAAGCGCGTGCTGATCGTCGGACACGGCTCGATCGGCAGGGCGGTGGAGATCCGGATGGCGGCCTTCGGCGCGCAGGTCGAGCGGGTGGCCCGCAGACCCCGCGAGGGCGTGCACGGCGTCGACAGCCTGCCCGAGCTCCTTCCGGGCGCCGACGTCGTGGTGCTGCTGCTCCCCCTGACGCCGAGCACACGCGGTCTGGTCGACGCGGCCTTCCTGGCGGCGATGCCGGACCGCGCCGTGCTCGTCAACGCCTCTCGCGGTCAGGTGGTGGACACCGACGCGCTGACCGCGGAGGTCATGGGCGGCCGGCTCCGCGCTGCGCTGGACGTGGTCGACCCTGAGCCGCTTCCGCCCGAGCACCCGCTCTGGGACCTCCCGGGAGTCCTGCTCACCCCCCACGTCGCGGCGTACACCCCGACCTGGCTCCCCCGGGTCTACGACCTGGTGCGCCGCCAGCTGGTCCACCTGCTCGAGGGAACGCCCGTGCACAACCGCGTGAGCGACGGCTACTAGCCGGGGCACCGACCCAGCCCGCTCGACCACAGCCAGCTCGACCCGCGCTGTCCCGCGAGGGGGCAGCCCGCTACCAGGAGACGACGATGACGGAAGGCACAGGAAGGCTCGAGCTGGATCCGGCGTTCGACGCGGTGGGCGACGAGGAGGTCAGCGAGCTCCTGCGGGGCGCGGTCGACCTGCATGTCCACCCGGCGCCGTCGCCCTTCACCCGCAGGCTGGGGCTGCTGCAGGCGGCGCAGCAGGCGGCCGAAGCCGGCTTCCGGGGACTGATCGTGAAGTCCCACCACCACAGCATGGTCAGCGACGTGCTCGCTGTGTCGGATGCGGCCGGTGGCCTGCCGCTCCCGGTCTACTCCGGGGTGGCCCTGAACAACCAGGTCGGCGGCATCAACCCGGCCGCCGTCGAGCTGGCCCTGAACATGGGGGGCCGCATCGTCTGGTTCCCCACCATATCCTCCGACCGGCACATCTGCGTGCACAACGAGGAGTTGAAGTTCCCCCGCACCGCCAAGCACTTCCGCAAGGACATCCGCACGGCGGTGCTCGACGACGAGGGCAACGTGCTCCCCGAGGTGCACGACGTCCTGGACCTCATCAAGGACGCGGGCGCGATCCTGTCCGGTGGCCACATGGGCGTCGACGAGCTCGATGCCGTGGTCCGGGCGGCGGCCGCGAAGGGCATCGAGAAGATCATCATCAGCCACCCGAACTTCGTCATCGGGGCGGAACCCGAGCTCTGCGCGTCCTGGACGCGCTTCGGCGTCATGTTCGAGCACGAGTTGTGCATGTACGACGACCGGTCGTCGTTCTACCACTGGGAGCTGGACGTCATGCTCGGCTACATCAAGGCGACCGGGCTGGAGCACAGCATGATCGGCTCGGACCTGGGCCAGGCCGGCAACCCCTTCCCGGTGCAGGCCTACCGGCGCACGGTGCGGGCGTTGCTCGACCTCGGGGTCAACTCCGAGGACATCCGGACGCTGGTGAGCACCAACCCGGCCCAGCTCCTGGGCGTCTGAGTATGCCGCGTGGTTGACCTGACCACCCGCATCGCCGGGCTGGAGCTGCGCAACCCGGTGCTCGCCGCCTCGTCCGAGCTCACGATGAGCGAGCGCGGCATCCGGGCGTGCCTCGACGCCGGGGCGGGCGCCGTCGTGGCGAAGTCGATCAACGAGGTTTCTGCGGCGGCGAAGCAGCTCGACATCGCCGACTATGTGCTGCTGGACAGCGCGCTGGCCGACGTCCCCTGGGACGAGGCCACCGGAGCGGAGACGCTGTTCAACCGCTCCGGCCTGGCCCAGACACCCCTGGACGAGTGGCTGGCCGTCCTCGAGCGCTCGCAGCGGTACGCCGTGACGCAGGACGCGGCCGTGATCGGCAGCATCACGGTCGCCGGGCCGGAAGGCGCCGCCCGGCTCGCGGCCGCGCTGGCCACGGTGGTCCCGGCCGTCGAGATCAACATCGGGGCACCGCACGGGCGGGAGGGCAGCGCGGTCCGGCAGGTGACCGACGCCGACGGCGTCGCGCACTACACCCGCACCGTCCGGTCCGCGGTCTCCTGCCCGCTCATCGTGAAACTTCCCGGGCAGGCCAGCGACATCGTCGGCATGGCCAGGGCCGCAGTGGACAACGGTGCCGATGCCGTGGCCCTCATCGGGCGCTTCAACGGTTTCGTCCCCAACCTCACCACCTGGGATCCGGAGCTGGGCTCATGGGGCGCCGTCGGCGGCAGCTGGGCGCTGCCTGTCAGCCTCTACTGGGTGAGCAAGTGCCGCCGGGCCATGCCGGTCGCGCCGCTCGTCGGCACCAACGGCGCCCGGAGCGGCCTGGACGTCGCGCGATTCCTGCTGTCAGGCGCCGACGCCGTGGAACTGGCCAGCCTGCTCATGATGCGGGGCGCCACCGCGCTGACCAGGGTGCTTGCCGAGCTGCGGGACTACCTGGACGCTCACGGTGTGCGCACCCTCGCGGAGGTAGTCGGGGTCTCCGTCACACGCGCCAAGGAGTACGGCGAGATCGCGCCGGTGCGCCTGCCGCCGCGGCCCTGGAACGCTGGCCCCGAGCCGTCCGGCCAGTCCCGCCTCTAGGGGCACCGGTACGGCTCAACCAAGACCGAGCGCCCGCCGGTTGCTTTCGAGGTGCTCCTCGGCAGTCGCGCCGCCGGTCAGGTCAGGCATGTATCCGGCCAGACTGCTCAGCCGGGGGAGCTCGTCGTCGTTGGGCAGGACTTCAAGGTCCTGCAGCCGCGTGCGGAGGGCTCGACCGTCCGCGTCCTCCTGGATGACACCGAAGGCTTCGACACGTTGACGGAGCGCACGATGCACCCGCTCGTAGTCCCTCTCGACGAAGGACACGACGACCCGCCGCTGGTCCAGCTCGTTCCAGAGGGAAGCCTCGCGCCGACCGGGCACGTTGAGGCTCTCCAGCCGGCCAGTCACGCTGCCAATCACTGCTTGGCGCGGTGCCGGGCGAGCCGTCAAGGTGGGCAGAACCGTGTCTGGCACGAGCAGTGCGCCACCGTTCGGTGCGAAGGACCCCTCGACCTGGGCGAGCAGATTCCCGGAGCCGGTTTAGTGCAGTTGCTTGAGCAGCTCGCGAAGGATCGGCACGTCCTCCTCAGGCAGCCGATCCGCCGGCTGGGCGAGATCTCGGGTGTATAGGTCTCGGCGATCTCGTACAGCTCGCGTCCAGTGACCTCGTCAGTCTCAGTCGTCCGGACAAGAGTCATGACGCTTCCCTCGAGAACGCCCGTCAGCTGCCAGCGCAGAGCGTCCGCCCGGTCACCAAGCACCCGGTGCGCCGTGCGTTGGAGGAGGTCATAACCACCCTGCAGCGCATTCAGCACTGCCGGATAGTCCATCTGACCCAGCTCACCGGTGACGCCAAGCCGCAGCACGAGCGCGCTGCGGTCGGGAGCCTTCTCGTCGGTCACAGCCGAACGGTAGCCCGCCGTACCGCCGATCGCGGAGCGGCCGGGCAGCTCCAGGATCTCCACGTGCCTGACCTGAAGGCGAAATGCCCGTTTGCTTGTAGGTTGGCGAGCGACCGGCAACGTTGCCGAGGACCCGCTCGTCATGCGCGCCGCCGGACGTCGATGAGGAGCCATGCCGCCTCGCAAGAAGGTCGCCGCGGGTCCGACGCCCGTCGAGGACCTGCGGCACGACGACACCCGGGCCAACATCCCGACCGGCGAGCTGGCGGGCTTCGTGCAGGACGAGGAAGCCGTCCCGCCGGTGCGCTACCCGCGCGACCCGTCCCTGGATCCGCAACTGGTCTGGCGCGGCAAGGACGAGCAGGACGGCGCCGACCTCGAGGTGCCGAGCGTCCCGATCTACGTGCAGGAGAAGGTCGTCCCGCGCGCGATCGTGGAGGACCTGCGCCGGGTCGGTCCGGCCGAGGACGACGTGCCCAGCCTGTTCGACGACTTCGACGGACTGGACTTCGGCGACAAGGTCGACTTCTACGCCCACGAGGCCAACTGGTCCAACCGCATGATCCTGGGTGATTCGCTGCTCGCGATGACGTCCCTGGCCGAGCGGGAGGGCCTCCGCGGCAAGGTCCAGATGATCTACATGGACCCGCCGTACGGGATCCGCTTCGGCTCCAACTGGCAGGTCTCCACCCGCAAGCGCGAGGTGTCCGACGGTAAGGCGACCGATGCGACCCGGCAGCCGGAGCAGGTCAAGGCCTTCCGGGACACCTGGGAGCTGGGCATCCACTCCTACCTGGCCTACCTGCGGGACCGGCTCGTGGTGGCACGTGAACTGCTCACCGAGTCGGGCTCGTGCTTCGTACAGATCGGCGACGAGAACGTCCACCTGGTGCGATCTGTCATGGATGAGGTGTTCGGCAGCGAGAACTTCGTCAGCCTTATCACGTACGCAAAGACGGCCGGTGCAACCAGCGACCTGCTGCCGGGCACAAGCGACTTCCTCCTCTGGTTCGCGAAGTCACGGGAGTCCGTGAAGTTCCGCCGTCTGTTCACGGACAAGCGTCTCGGAGGAGCTGGGGCAGACAAGTACGACCAGGTTGAGCTGTCGTCGGGGGAACGAATCCCGGCTCGGCGTGCGGGGGGCCGGGCAGGGCGGCCGTTTCGGCTGGACAATCTCACCAGCCAGAGCATGGGGCGCGACAAGGGGGAGGGAGCAGCCAGCTGGTTCGAGGTCGCGCTGCAGGGCCGTACGTTCACACCCACATTGCGCTCTCGGTGGAAGACGAACGAATCTGGCATGCGGAGCCTGCTCGCGGCGAGCCGGATTGCTGTCAGCGGAAACACCCTGTCCTACGTTCGCTTCCTCGACGACTTTCCGGCCTACACGTTGACCAACAGCTGGGCGGACGTCGGCGGCATTCAGAGCAGATCCGATCCCAAGGTCTACGTCGTCCAGACGTCCGTGACAGCGGTCCAGCGGTGCATGCTGATGAGCACCGACCCGGGAGACCTTGTGCTCGACCCGACTTGCGGTTCGGGCACTACTGCGTACGTCGCGGAGCAGTGGGGGCGGCGGTGGATCACGACGGACACCAGCCGGGTCGCGCTCACACTCGCTCGGACGAGACTGATGAGCGCCAAGCTCCCGTACTACCTGCTCGCCGACACCCCCGAAGGTCGCCGCAAGGAGGGCGAGCTGGCCGGCGTACCGCCTGGCGTTTCCGCGGAAACGCGCGCCGACGTCCGCAAGGGCTTCGTCTACAAGCGCGTGCCGCACGTGACGCTGAAGTCGATCGCCAACAACCCGGACATCCACGAGGGCATGAGCCGGAAGGAGATCGACGCCGCGATCGCGAGGCACGCGGACAGCGAGCTGCTCTACGACCAGCCGTACGAAGACAAGGGCCGGGTCCGGGTGGCGGGCCCGTTCACGGTGGAGAGCCTGGCGCCGCACCGCACGGTGGCCCAGCCGGAGCGGCCGGCGCCGGTCGAGGTCAGCGGTGCGTCGTACGAGCAGACGGTGTTGGACAACCTGAGAAAGGCGGGGGTGCAGAACGGCTGGCGGTCCGAGCGGCTGACGTTCGACCGGCTGGAGCCGTTCGCGGGGCAGTGGATCCAGGCGATCGGCCACGCGGTCGGCGAGCCCGGCAGCCCGGAGCGCGTCGGCATCGCGCTCGGCCCGCAGTACGGCACCGTCGACGCCGACCTCGTGCAGCAGGCCGCCAAGGAGGCCGTCCGCGGCGCGGGGCTGGACCTGCTGCTGGTGTGCGGCTTCGCCTTCGACCCGCGGGCGTCGGAGAAGGCCAAGGAGTTCGCGCCGACCGTGACCGACGACTTCGCCGTGGCGCAGGGCGAGCAGCAGTACGGCCGGCTCCCCGTGCTGCTGGTCCGGGTCAACCCGGACCTCGCCATGGGTGACGCGCTGCTCAAGGCCACCGGCGCAGGCAACCTGTTCACCGTCTTCGGCGAGCCCGACATCGCGCTCGAGCGCACGGAGGACGGCGTCGTCGTCGAGATCCGGGGGCTCGACGTCTATGACCCGACGACCGGGACCGTCCGCAGCAGCAGCACCGACGACATCGCCTGCTGGTTCATCGACACCGACTACGACGAGGAGAGCTTCTTCGTCAGGCACGCCTACTTCACCGGAGCCGACGAGCCGTACGCCAAGCTCCAGCGGGCGCTGCGCGCCGAGGTGGACGAGCAGGCCTGGGCGTCGCTGTACCGGACCCGCTCTCGGCCCTTCCCGCTGCCGACGACCGGCAAGATCGCCGTCAAGGTCGTGAACCACTACGGCGACGAAGTCCTGCAGGTCTACGACGTCCGGTAGCCGGCCCCGGCAAGTCCGGTTCGGGCGAGTCTGCGCGCGCGAGCGATGCCGCGACGGCATGCTGGTCTCACCATGACGTCATCGGTCGTCCGCTTCCGGCAGTTGCCGACCGCGTTGTTTCGCGCCTTCGACGAGCAGGCGCAGGGCATCTTGCGCGAGTACACCCTCGCGTGCATGGGCCGTTCGCCGCAGCCCTTCGAGCTGGAAGACGTCGGTCGGGCGCAAGCGGCCGAGACGGCCGTCGCGGACGCGGTGGCCCGTTCGGACAGCGCGGAGCGGACTGCGGTCGATGTCACGTACGACCTTGCAGGGACCGACCCGGCCGACTTCAGCTTGCTGCAGGGGGTGCTGGACCACGCCAACCGGCTCGCTCGGGAAGGCCAGCTGCTCGTCGTACCGGTGCTGCCCGAGATCGCCGTACTGCGGAACTGGTTGTGCGACCAGGTGACGGCCCAGGTTCTCGGGGCGGAACCGACCCCGTGGACGCCGATCACCGCGGCGTTGGAGGATCCATGGCTGCCCGCGGTGACCTGGGCGGGCACGGCCGGCTTGCCCGCCGACGAGGCGTGGCTGGTCGGCGACGGCGCCAACCGGATCATCGGCGCGACCAGTGCTGCGCTCGACCTGCTCGGCTGGGTCGGCAGCGAGCTGGTGGGGCAGCGCATCGTCGTGGTGATCCCCGCGGCTCTCCGAGAGTCACATGTCGCGGCGTTCACACGGGCGGTGGTGACCGGGAACCACAAGATCCTCGACCAGCCGTTGTCGCTCAGCGCGCACACCCGCGACGGCCGCGATGTGCCGGTCACGCTCACCCTCACCGAGCGGCCTGCGGCAGGCGGCCGCTCGGTCTTCCTGGCGCATCTGGTGCCCCGGTAGCGCCTGCGCGTCCCGTTGACTCCGGCCTCACCTGTACGTAACTTTGGCCGTACACGAGGAGGTGCGATGGCGGCCAGCGCGCGTCTGGAGGTCCGGCTTCAGCCAGAGAGCAAGGCGCGGTTGGCACGTGCGGCCGAGCTGGTGCATGTCCCGGTCAGCGATTTCGTGCGCTCCGCAGCGGAGGAGCGGGCCGAACAGGTCCTGCGGGAGCATCACATGCAGACGACGGTGTCAGCCGCGTTCTTCGAAGACCTTCTCGCGGCCCTGGACGCCCCTGCACAGTCCAACGACGCGCTGGCTCGGGCGGGAGAGCGGGCGCGCCACCTCGTCGCCCGCTGAGCGGTGGCCTACTTCTCGCAACCGCTCGATCCTGCCCGGCATCGCCTGGACGCGTTCGACTCCGGCGAGCCCAAGCTCGACGGGTGGCTGCGGGAACACGCCGCGGGGGCTGCAGCGCGCCGGGTCGCCCGCACCTTCGTGTGGATCGACCCGGACACTGACCCGGACCATGTCGTCGGGTACTACAGCCTGACCGGGCACCGGCTCGTCCATGACGACCTGCCGCGCAGCATCGGGCGGGGCAGTCCGAGCGAGATCCCGGCGGTCCTGCTCGCCCGGCTGGCTCTGGACAGGGGACACCAGGGTGGCGGGAACGGCGGCGTCCTGCTCGCCAATGCGCTGGCCCGGGTCGTGGTCGCGACGGGCATCGTGGCGGCCCGCTTCGTGCTCGTAGATGCCCTGCACGAGAGGGCAGCCGGCTTCTACGAGCACCACGGATTCCGGCGGATTCCCAACGGCCTGCAGCTCGTCCAGAAGGTGTCGGACATCGCCGCGTCCCTCGAGGCCGGCGCCTCGCCGCCCTGGCTCTGACGGGTGACGGCCAGGTGATGGCCTATTTTCCTCGAGTCCGCCGACCACAGACACGCCGATCCCTGCGTGGCGCGCCGTGGCGTTCGACGTGGTCCGTCATAGCCTGACGACAGGACACGACGCCGCGGAGGACGCAGCAGGTGGGCTTCGACGTGCAGGCACCCGCGTGAGAGTGATCCTGGACGGGCCGCTGCCGACCTGGGTGGCGGGGTGCAGTGACCACCAGATGCGCGCCAGGCTCGGGTCCGGCCCGTACGCCCGTGGCGCGGCGTACGCACGCGAGCGCGCCGTGTCGACCCTGATCCTGCAGGGGGACGGTCAGCAGATCCACGCGACCGTGCGCGGAAGCGGCCGGCACAGCTACCAGACCTTCGTCACGGCGTGCGAACCCACCCCGGGTGCACCGGCCGACTGGTCGGGCCGCTGCAGCTGTCCCATGCAGGTCGACTGCAAGCATGTGGCCGCTGTCCTGCTCGCGACCCGGAGCTGGGTCGCCGGTCGGCAGGCCAGGCCTGCGCACAGCTCCTGGGAAGCGGCGCTCGCCGAAGTCGTCCGTCCCGCGGACCCTGACGTCACGCTGGCGGCGCTGGGGCTTCAGGTCGACGTCGTGGCTCCACCTCCCCGCTACGGAGCAGCCTCAGCGCCCTCACGGCGACTGCGGCTGCGACCCGTCACGCCGGGCAGGTCCGGACGGTGGATCCGGACCGGAGTCTCCTGGCGCGATCTGGAGAGCGGCTACGGACCGGTCAAGGTCCGACCGGAACACCGGGAGGTCGCGCGCACGCTGCTGGCTACCTTCCGGGGCCGGCAGGCGTCGTACCTGTCTGCGTACGCCGAACCGCAGGTCCACCTGGACGACCTCGGCCACGGCGGTTGGCGGCTGCTGTCCGAGGCGCAGGCGGCCGGCGTCGTGCTGCTGGACGGACGGGCCCACCCCCGCGTCCGGCTCTCCGGAAGACCTGCGACCGTGGTGATGGATGTCCGCCAACCGGACCCGCAGGCGGACGCCGAGCTGCAGGTCGCTGCCCAGCTTGCCGGGGAGTCCGACTGGGTGCCCGCCGGCCATGTCCTCGTCGGCAGGCCGGCGCACGGCCTGTTCGTGGACGGCCCGGACCATCTGCTGCTCGCTGCGTTCGAACGACCGCTGGACGCCGCCATCGAGCGGCTGCTGGAGCAGGGGACGCTGCGGATCCCGGCCCAGGAGGTGCCTCGCTTCCTCAGCCGGTACTACCCCGCCCTGCGGCAACGGCTCAGCGTCGAGTGCAGCGACGGCAGCATCGAGCTGCCCGAGATCCAGCCGCCGCGGCTGTCCCTCGACGTCCGCTTCGAGGAAGGACACGACACCCGGTTGCACTGGGCCTTCGCCTATCCGGTCGCCGACAGAGTCGTCAGGATCCCCATCGACGCGGACGACCGACAGGTCGCCCGGGACGGAGCCGCCGAGCAGGCGCTGCTCGCCGGCCTGTCCGGCCTCCCGGACCTGCCAGGCATGTGGGTCGACGGTGCATCCGCGCGCCGACCAGAGCCGGAGGCCCTGCTGACCGGGATCGGCACTGCGCTGTTCGTCGACCAGGCGCTGCCGGTCCTGCTGGAGCGCGACGACGTCGTGGTGGACGTCACGGGAACCCCGGCGAAGTACGTCGAGACCGACGACGTCCCTCTGATCGCGGTGTCGGCGCACGACAGCGCGGACGCCTCCTCCGACTGGTTCGACCTGTCCGTCGTCGTCTCGGTGGGCGGCCAGGACGTGCCGATGGGCCAGCTCATCGCCGCCCTGGCCGGGGACGACGAGCACCTGATCCTCGACAGCGGCACCTGGTTCCGGCTGGACCGTCCCGAGCTGCACGCACTGCGCCGGCTGGTCGAGGAGGCGCAGTCCCTGCAGGACCGGACCGGCCCAGGGTTGCGGGTCACGGCCTTCCAGGCCGGGCTGTGGGAGGAGCTGGTCTCCCTCGGAGTGGTCGAGCACCAGAGCGAGCGCTGGTCCCGCGCGGTCGGGAGCCTGCTCGAGTTGGAGCACATCCCGAGGCCCGAGCCGCCACACACACTGCAGGCGACGCTCCGGCCGTACCAGCTCGACGGCTACCACTGGCTCTCACTGCTGTGGGACCACCAGCTCGGCGGGATCCTCGCCGACGACATGGGGCTCGGCAAGACCCTGCAGACCCTCGCAATGGCGGCTCGGGCATACGAGCAGGGCACACTGGGCGGGGCGGCCGGACCGCTGCTGGTTGTGGCGCCCACCAGCGTCGTCGCGACCTGGGCCAGCGAGGCGGCCCGGTTCTGTCCCGACCTGGCCGCGGTGGCGGTCACCGAGACCGAACGCCGCAGCGGGCTGAGCGTGGCCGACCTCGCGGCGGGCGCCCAGCTGGTGGTCACGTCGTACGCCCTGCTGCGCATCGACGAGGAGGCCTACCGAGACGTGACCTGGAGCGGCCTCGTCCTGGACGAGGCGCAGTTCGTCAAGAACCACCAGGCCAAGACCTATCAGTGTGCGAGGCGGCTGCCGGCCCCCTTCAAGCTGGCCATCACCGGTACGCCGCTGGAGAACTCGCTGATGGACCTGTGGTCGATGCTGTCGATCACCGCGCCCGGCCTGTTCCCCAGCCCGCAGCGGTTCACCGACCTCTACCGCAGACCCATCGAGAGCGGCCAGTCGCCGGAGCAGCTCGCCTCCTTGCGTCGCCGGGTCCGCCCCCTGATGCTGCGCCGGACGAAGGACCAGGTCGCGACCGAACTGCCGCCCAAGATCGAGCAGGTCCTCGAGGTCACGCTCAACCCGCAGCACCGACGGGTCTACGACAAGCACCTGCAGCGCGAGCGGCAGCGTGTGCTCGGCCTGCTCGAGGACCCCCAGCGCAACAGGTTCGCCATCCTGCGGTCGCTGACCGTGCTCCGCCAGCTGAGCCTGGACGCCTCCCTGGTCGACGACCAGCATGCCGGGAAAGTCCGGTCGAGCAAGATCGACGTACTCCTGGAGCAGCTGCGTGAGGTGGTGGACGAGGGGCACCGGGTCCTCGTGTTCAGCCAGTTCACCGGCTTCCTCTCGCTCGTGCGGGCGAGACTCGACGAGGACGGCATCGGCTACTGCTATCTCGACGGCCGGACCCGGAACAGGCCGCGGCGCATCGCCGAGTTCACCGGCGGCAGCGCCCCGGTCTTCCTCATCAGCCTCAAGGCAGGTGGTGTGGGCCTGACCCTCACCGAGGCCGACTACGTCTTCGTGCTCGACCCGTGGTGGAACCCGGCCACGGAGGCGCAGGCGATCGACCGGGCCCACCGCATCGGTCAAGCCAGGACCGTCATGGTCTATCGGCTGGTCGCGACCGACACGATCGAGGAGAAGGTGGTTGTGCTCCAGCAACGCAAGCGCGACCTGTTCGCCCGCGTGGTCGATGACGACGCGATGACGGGTGCCGCACTCACGGCGGACGACATCCGCGGTCTGCTCGCATAGGCGTTCCGGGGTTCCCGGCAAGGGGCTGCCCTCAAGACCGATCGAGGGCGGGACGAAGCCTTCCTCGACCATCGGGCCAGGGGGCTGTGGTGCTGCGGCGAGTCGAGAACGTCCAGGTCTTCTACAAGCGGGACATGTGGGGGCTGATGACACGCAAGTACAAGATCCTGCTCCAGGTCGGCCGCAAGCAGCACCTGTCCGCGCGCCGGGTTTCGGTCGCTGGCTTTCGAGCGATGGAGACTCGGTCGGCACAGACGCCGGTCGGGTACATGACGATCGGCGACCGGACCTTCTGGCGTCATGCCGGTCGCTGGCACAGCGACAACGAGGGTCTGACGCAGGAGGCCGTCCACGCGCTGCTCGTCACGCGCGCGATGCGGCAGAGCGACCGGGTGAACCGGGCCGTGACCATCGCCGCCATGGGTCAGAAGCCCGTGCCGACGCAGCGTGGCTCGATCCCACCGGACGTGAAGCAGCTCGTGTGGCGGCGCGACGGCGGAGCCTGCCGGTCGTGCGGCTCAGGGGTTGAGCTGCAGTACGACCACGTCATCCCCGTCGCTCTCGGCGGCGGAAGCACCGAGGACAACCTGCAGATCCTGTGTGGCCCTTGCAACCGCAGGAAGGGCGCCAGCATCGCCTGATCGACTGCCTGGCGCGGGCGGTCAGCGGGAACCTGCCACGCCGAGCAGGGGGCTCAACCAGGTCAAGGTCACTGACCCGGTCACCGTCGTCGACAAGGTCCTCGCCGAGAACCAGGCCGGCACCAAGGACGGCTCGGTCGACGCCATCTGGCTCAAGGGTGAGAACTTCGCCACGGGAACCGTGGGGCCGCCCTCGCCGCGGGGCTCGGCATCCAGGTCACAGCGCGTGGTAGCGACGCGCACGCGTGTTGCCGCGCGCCTCGACCTCACCGCGGGCCACCGCGTCCTTCAGCAAAGCACGCACGAAGGAGGCTGACTCGTGCAACAGGGCGGCTCCTTCCGCGACCGACACGCCGCCGTGCTCGACCATGAAGCCGAGCAGCCGATGCCGTTTGCGATTCTGCGCCTCCAACCCGCTCGCACCAGCTCGAGCGACGATCTCGCCACTCAGGCGATAGCGCGCGCCACCTCTCTCCCCCGCCCGCTCGAGCAGCCCCTTCGCCACCATGGCGCCCAGCAGGGGACCAGCGCTGGTACCAGGGACAACGGCGGCGACAGCCCGGCGAGTCAGCCATTCGTTGTTACGGGCCAAGACCAGCACTAGCCGCTCCTGAATCGTCAGGGACAGGTTGCTGAGCAGCGAAAGCCAGACCTGGTCCTCGATCGAGACTTGGCTGCTGCTGCGCAGGTTGAGCGTCACGGAGCTTGCCGTTGCGAGCCAGGTCGGGTCCGGTAGCAACCGCGTCTCCATCTCGTTGTACAGCCGGTCGACGCCCTCGCCATACTCATCGACCAGTCGGAGGATCTTGAGCACGTTCATGATGCGCGGATTCCGCGAATAGTGCTCCTCGCGGAGGTTGTGCAGGGTCATATGACCGGGCAGCGAGCCGGGGCTGCGGATTTCCAGTGCGTCGTCCCAAACCGTGACGTCCACAGTGGCTCCGGAGAGCCCGTAGTCCCTGTGCCCGAGCGCGTTGAGCAATCCCTCCCGCAGAGCGGCTCGGGGATACGCGGGCACCGGCTCGCGATGTAGCCCGACGATGGCTTCGACCCCCTGGGAGCGGCTTGCCTCGATGCGGGCCACCACCTCGTCGACGACAGTGGGGAGAGGGCCGGTGATGTCGGTGCGCCCAGAGGTGGGGCTCGTGGTCGATTCAGAGCCTGGGCGTCGAACGAACTGGACCCGCAAGCCTGCATGCACCTGCGCTGGCGCGCGCCCGAAGAGAACCAGCGCCGCCAGAGTGGCGACCGGATCACCATCATCTGAGGGCAGCGCCAGCCTGAGATCCGAGAGCGCGCGTAGCACGGCTGGCCGACCGGCTCCGACCCGCGAGCGGCCCTCTGCCATTAAGGCCTGGTTGAGCAGCGCCAGGTCGAGCTGGTCAGGACGCAGGTCTGGCAGCAAGTCGTCCTCGGCTGGGTGCAGGGTCCGCTCGCGCACGAACCGCCCGAGGGCGTCTCCCTTGAGTGGGACGTTGTCGCTACCAATCCTGCGCAGCAGTCGACCGCTTGGGGTGGTGACGATGCGCCCACGCGTCTCGTCGACGTTGATGACGGTGAGGCGGCGGCGGTCGACCGTCACCTCTCGGGTGTCGGCCTGCACGTCGACACTCGCAGCTGCGCGGCTGACGATGTCGAGGACGTCCTGCGTCAGCGGGCAGCCAAGAATGCGCCGGTCGTCGGTGACTCCAAGGATGATCTGCCCACCTGAGGACATCGCCATGGCGACCAGATCCGTGGAGAGGTCCTTTGAAGGCTTCTCCTTGAAGTCCAAGCGTTCGTGCTCCAGCCGGCCGTACCTCCGCCAGAACTCCGCCTCGGTGATGAGGGGCTGCGGCTCGGCAGAGGACATCCTGGCAAGATACTCGAATGTTGGCATCGATATGGCGCAACTACCCAAGAACCGGCCAAAGCTTCTCGTATCTTGGCAGGTGACGTCGCAACTCGGTCCAGCCGCCGCAACCGTCCTCGGCGTGCGCCGCCGCCGACCCCAGTCTGCTGGCGGAGGCGCAGGCTAGCTCGACGCGCAGTCGTGGATCGCGGCCCCCTCCGCAAGGGGCCTTATGCCGGGGACCTTCGTGAGGTGCTGCGCGCGGCGGATCGGGCCGAGTTGGTCATCGTCTTGAGCGTCCTCATGCCGCTCGAGGTCCTGGGCGGATCGCACGATGCGCGTACCCAAGATCGGGTCGCCGCGCAAATCTGCTGGTCGCTGTGCGGCGGTCCGAGACCCCCCGACCTTCGACGAAGGCCCGGTGGCCGTGTTGGGATGGGAAAGTGGACGCAAGAGGTAGTTCGAGCATCGGGCTGCTGAGGAGCCGAGCGACTCATGACCGACGACGGACTGGATCCGCCATGGCCCGTCAATGCTCCCTTCGGCATTCAGCTCAGTGGTCCGGATTTGGACGCCGACGTGCGAATGCTTGTAGCTCTCGGCGCTGTCGTGCGGGCCTCATCACAGCTGGAGTCCACCCTCCGGAGCCTGTTCGTTTCGCTAGAAGGCAGTAAGTACGCAGCGATCACGGCGGCAGGTCAGGGCGCAACGTGGCTGCTCGACTTGTGCGAGGCGCTGGTCAAGCGTCACACCGACGTCTCCCACGAGCGCCGGGCGCAGCTCAGTGATCTCTTGACGAGGGCTCGTCGAGCGTTGCAGGAGCGCAACCGCTGTGTGCACGACGTCTGGTCAAGCGGTATAGACGGCGGAGCCCAGCTGATGCGCAGTCAACGCAGGAACTATGACCTCAGCTTCAGGCCCGTCACCGTCGACGGTCTGGTGGCTACTTCACAAGCTCTGATCGCTTGCGCTGTCAAGATCGAGTTCTGGACGAGCGATGCGCTAGGCGAGCAAGCCGTCGGGCTCGAGGCCCAGTTGCGGTGGGAGGACTACCTGCATTCCCTTTCCTCGGACGAGCTGGAGGCAATGGTCCGGCGGCGGCAGGAGGCCCAGGAGCAGAAGCAGGCAGGCCAAGTTGACGAGGTCGCTCCGTGACGTGTCGTTGGCAGGGCTATGTCTCCGGCAACACGTGGATCGGCTGTCGAGGACTGCCGATGAAGCTGCGCCGCGCCCCCAAGGCAGAGAGCGCCGAGCCGGCGCTGCAAGCTCTTTCCCGCAGCACCGTGGCTCGGGTTGCGATCACCGGGCGCATCGTCAGGGAGGCTCGTGACCTGCGCCTGCGGTTCAACCTCAAGTCAATGGATGCCCTTCACCTGGCTTGCGCGGCTGCTGGGCAGGCAGATGCGTTCCTGACCGATGACGACGCCCTGATCGCCCTGGGACGTCATCGCGGGATGCCGATCATCCGACCAGAGCGGCCTGGCGACGTCGCACTGGACTTCCCGACCGAGGACGGCACGCCTCCTCAACCCTGAACAGCTTCACCAATGACGCCGGCCCGAACCGTAGATCCCTCAGATGCGGCATGCCGCGCGCAGACACGCCTAGACGGAGTCACAAGCAACGTTGTGGGTTCGTCGCCCACCTGCAAGTAAACAGGCCGTTTGCTTGTAGGTTGCTGATCTTCAGATTGGCACCAACGGCTCAGAGGTCAGGGCCGTCAGCAGGGCGGTCCGGCAGTCGTAGGGATCCCTCACCTCGAGGAAGCGCCACCGCCCGAAGCCGCCGTGCGCGTTGACCGCCGGCACCCACAGGTCGCGCGCCGTACGCACCTTCTCCGTCTTGTCGCGGCGCGCCGCCCCCGACACCTCCACGACGAGCGTCAGCGGGACGTCGCCCTCTGCAACGCGGGCCCGGACCAGGAAGTCCGGCAGGTACGAGCGCTGCTCCCCGTCCAACGTGTACGGGATCACGAAGCCGAGGTGGTCGTTCTTCACGTACGCCGCCACCTGCGGCAGCGACTCGAGCACCTGCGCGACCTTCTCCTCCCAGCCGCTGTCGAGCACGACATGAGTGACCTGGCACCGGCCGGGGTCGGTGAGGAAGGTGTCCTTGCCGGTATCGAAGTCGACCTCGGCCGTGCTGCCCTCGGCGTCGTACGGGCGGAGCAGCGGCAGCCACTGCTCCTGGCGGTTGTCGGCCAGCCAGTTGATGCGGGAGCCGATGCGCTCGGCGGCCGCGTCGGCGTGCTGTGCGAGCAGCAGCAGGCCGAGGAAGGTGTCGTCCTTGAGCACGACGTGGCCGCGGATCCACTCGCGCACGAGCGGCACGACCTGCGGGAAGTACCAAGGCCGCTCGTTGCCCTGCGCGTCCCGCAGGTGCCGGTCGAGCACGAGCTTGGCCAGCCGGAAAGCCACCTGCTGCTCACGGAATGCCCGCAGTGACTCCAGTGTGTGCTGCTCGCTCTGCCCGACGATGCCGCTGACAGTCGTGCTCGTCGGGAGGTCGACCAGCGACAGGGTGAGCGTCGAGCTCTCGTCGTACGACGCGAAGATCCGGTCGTCGGACAGCTCGCGCCGGTACCCGGTGACCCGCGGGAAGCCGATCTCGAGATCCGAGCGCTCCGGCAGGGCTCGCACCCGGGTGGTGCGCTTGGGCGGCTGCGGGTCAGGTGAGCTCCCGCTGCCGGGGATGAAGGAGAACGGGACGCCGTAGACCTCGGCGTACTCCGGCAGCAGCAGGCCGTCCTCGCCGACCACGTAGGAGCGGCGGCGGAGCCCGCGGCCGACGACCTGCTCGCACAGCAGCTGCGTCCCGAAGGCCCGCACTCCGAGGATGTGCGTCACGGTGTTGGCGTCCCAGCCCTCGGTGAGCATCGAGACGCTCACGACGCAGCGCACGTGCTCACCCAGCCGGCCGGCCTTGCCGACGGTGTTGAGCACCTCCCGCATGATTGCCTCGTCGGTGAGGTCGTCGGTGTCGCGGCCGGGGAACCGCTCGCGCAGGTCGGCCTTGAGCTCCTCGATCTCCCTCGCCGCCGCGGTCTTGAACTCCGGGCTCAGCGCGCCGCCCGACTCCAGCTGCAGGGAGTCGACGAGGATCGTCGAGGGACGGGCGCTCCAGCTCCCGTCGTGGGTGACGTTGGAGAACAGCGCGAACTGGCTCGCCCGCGGCATGACCCGGTCGCCGACTACGGCGTCGTAGCCGGCGACGACGTCGAAGACGAGCTTGCTGACCGAGGTGTTGCTGCACACGACGATGAACACCGGCGGCGTGCTTGCCTCCGTCGCCGTCGCCTGCCAGCGCTCGTAGGAGCGGACGTAGTCGTCGTAGAGGCTGTTGAGCGCGCCCTCCAGCCGCAGCGGCAGTCGCCGCTCACCCTCGGCCTCGACCTCGCCCCGGCGACCGCGGCGCGAGAGCTGGTCGCGGACGTCTGGCCAGATCGAGCGGTACGCCGGACCCTCGCGGCTCGCGCTGTCGTCCGCCACCGGCACCCGCGGGATCTTGACCAGGCCGCTCTCGATGGCGTCGACCAGCGAGAAGTCGCTGACCACCCAAGGGAACAGCAGGCCCTCGCGGTAGCCCGAGCCGTTGAGGAAGAACGGTGTCGCGGACAGGTCGTAGACCTGCTTGATCCCGAGCTTGCGCTGCACGGCGAGCAGGCCGTTGAGCCACAGCCGCGCCTCGTCGTCCCGGGCGGCCGCCTCCTTCTTCTCCTCACCCTTGAGCTGCTCGACCGTCGGCGCCTCGAGGTCGTCGAGCTTGCGCCGGTAGCAGTGGTGGGCCTCGTCGTTGAGGACGATGACCTGCTTGCCCCGCTGCCCGAGCTCGCGACAGACCCGGGACACCATCTGCTCCGGCGTCTCGGTGAAGGCCCTCATGGTCCCGGTCGGGTCGAGCACCTGCTTGGTCGTCCTGCTGGCGCCCTTGCCCTCGCGCGTCTCGCGCAGGCCGAAGGCGTGGAAGTTGGTCACGACGACGATCGCCTTGCGCAGCGCTGGAAGCAGGTCCGGCGGCACGAGGTCGCGCTCGCGGTAGACGTTGCCCGGATCGCTCGGCAGCAGGACGCGCAGCCGGTCCTTGACCGTGATGCCGGGCGCGACGACCAGGAAGCGGTCGGTGAAGCTCGTGCCCGCGCCGGCGGCGCTGTTGCAGGTCTGCCAGGCGATGAGCATGCCCATGACGGTGGTCTTGCCGCTGCCGGTGGCCATCTTCAGCGCTGTGCGGACCAGTCCCGGGTTGGCCTCGGCTGCCGACTGCCGCAGCTGCTCCTGGACCCAGGTGTCACCGGCCTTCACCGCCGCTTCGACGAGGTAGATCGCGGTCTCGGCTGCCTCGATCTGAGCGAAGAACAGCCGCCGGTCGCGGTCGGGCGAGGACCAGTGCTCGAGCAGTGCCCGGGTGGTGCTCGTCAGGTGCGGCCGGCCCTGCTTGCGCCACAGGTCCAGCCGGGACCGCAGCTGGTTGACCAGGTCGTTCGGCTTGAGCCGGTCCAGCGTCCAGTCCGTCTCGAGTGCCAGCTGGGCGCCCTGGTGGCGCGCCTGCGGCACCGGGACGAAGTAGCCGCTGGTACGCCGCCCCTGCACGACCTCGTCGGTGATGCCGGTGTCGTCGAAGCGCCAGTGGCGGGTCGGCGGGTCGTACGGCCCGTTCAGGATCGGGTTGTCGATCACCGCATCCGCCACCGGCCCAGCCTAACGAGCCGGGAGCCAGCCGCGCAGGGTCCGCTTCCTCACCGTCAAGCGTCGAGGAAGAGCCGCACCGTGCGGGACACCGTCGCCATCACGACCGGGTCGACCATCCCGATCGCGTGCATGAGTCGGCGCTCGCCACGCCCAGCACCAACGCGAGTGTCCGAGCCGGGGCGGGGTTGCTGGTGTGGGCGCGATCCTCTCCCAGGTGGGAGGAATCGACTGCGGGCGTCGTGGGCGGGCTCCTGACGAGGTCGTCGGCACCGTGGGCGGACGTATCGCAAGCGGTAGGGGAACGGGTTACACGCATCCGATCCGCCACTGATGCGGGTTGCCTGCTCACCGGAACGGCTGGGCCGCGGTGAGGACGGCCAGCCCGGCCATCAGGCCACCCGACGAGCCGAAGAGGCCGGACGAGTATCCGGTTCAGCACCTTGGAGCCTGCCTTGATCGCCAGGGCGGCCACGGCGCCCAGCGCCAGCACAGCGCCCATGCCGACCGAGAGCGGGTCGACGTACTTCGCTACGAGGTTGGCGATCGCGATCTGTGTGATGTCGCCCCATTCGGCGATGAACACCACAGCGAGACAGTCGTCATGACTCGCAAAGGGCTCGACGCGAGGAGAGTCCCGGGCCCTGAGTTGCTGCCCGTCGTGCCCAGGCCGAGGATGTCGGCGCTGGACGGTCGTTGGTGGGCGCGGTGGCCAAGGGATGAGCTCGGACAGCCACTGCTGGCGGATCTGTGGCCTTTCACATGGCGACAAGGAGGCCGGATACCCGGCGGAGGGTGCGCATCAGGCCGGGCTCGACGGGGAAGCCCAGCAACGTCGATCCGTGCCGTCAAGGAGGAACCCCCGTGCCCCTGCTCATGCCCGAGACAACCGTCCCCTCGCTCGAGCTACCTCTCGTCCAGGGTGAGACGTGGCGGCTGCAGGACCAGACGCCGGCCGCGTTCACGTTGCTGGTCTTCTACCGGGGCTGGCACTGCCCCCAGTGCAAGAAGCAGCTGACTGAGCTCGACGGCATGCTGAAGGCCTTCGCGGAGGTCGGGATCGGCAGCGTGCTCGCGATCAGCGGCGACGACGCGGACCGGGCCGAGCGCACCGTGAAGGAGTGGGAGCTGTCCGCGCTTCCGGTCGCTCACGGCCTGACCGTCGAGCAGATGCGGGAGTGGGGACTGTACGTCAGCCGGGGAGTGAAGGATCCCGAACCAGCCCTGTTCAACGAACCCGGGCTGTTCCTGGTCCGTCCGGACCGGACGCTCTACTCCGCTCACGTGCAGTCGACGCCGTTCGCGCGACCGCACCTGTCGAACCTGCTGCACGCGGTGGCGTTCATCAACGACAACGCCTACCCCGCTCGGGGTGAGGCGTGACGGGGCGAGCCGGCCGGGGACTGCTCGCCGTGACGGCCGGTCGACCTGGCTGCGCAGGCCGAGCTGGGTGACCCGCCGGGTAAGGGCGCGGGTACCGAGGTGCCGCGATGCGCTCGACCGGTGCCGCCGAGCTCCATGGGCAACCCGTGGCAGGTGGCGTGCCGGCGACCTTGTCGCCCGGCGGTGTGGCACGGCTGAGTGTCCTGGCTCATGCGGCGAGCCGACGAGCTGGTCCGTACACGGCGGCCGTCCCGACGTCGCGTCCCCGTCGTACGTCGGAGGTGTCCAGCGGCAAGCTCGTCCCGGGTGACCACAGCACGACCAGGGACCGGCCGCCGACGGTCGCGTCGACGACCCGACGCGCCCGTAGCAGACGGAACGACCAGGCCTGCG
>JAABUS010002527.1_pt1 | contig 34157 bp, 7 predicted proteins | sample 5560161 | NCBI WGS metagenome assembly JAABUS01 (sample SAMN10711885, study PRJNA513376) | rock metagenome | isolation source: Antarctica rocks | place: Antarctica: Victoria Land, Trio Nunatak nord | collected 2016-01-04 | reverse complement strand
ATTTTTGATATTAATTTTTCTTGAAGATATAGTAGAAAGATATTGGGTTTTGGAACGAAAACTCTAAAGAAGAAAAATAGTATTACGAGCTTACTAAAATTGTATTAGTAATTTAATCTATTGTTATATTCGACATATTTAAGAAGCAAACAATCTAAGCATAATATTTAACATATTTGACAAACAAATATTGCGAACAATTATACTTGCTATATTCGATAAATAAGCAAGACAAACAATTAATATTTTCTTAGTATATAGAAATTAAAATAATACTTTTTTATAAATTGTATTCAACTTATTATAGATTTTTATTTATTGTTACTCTAATTTATCGAATCTTACTTAAGATTTATTAAACATAGAAATTGTTTATAGTTGCAAATTTTTGTTATTAAGTAATTGCTTGTATTGTCTAAAGACGTCTACAAATTTCTTTAATAACACAACTTACTATAATATCTTCGAAGGAAGTACTAGCGTAACAAACAACTACAATACAATTTTGTTGTTGTTTTTAAACAATACTTTTGTTTTTATATATTAGAAGATTCGCTACGCAACAAAACAATACTTCAAGCAATGTTTATTTTTAATATTAAAAATTTTGCTTCGCGAATAATATAAGTTCTTCAATATTTGCATAATGTCAAACATATTTAATTTCAAACTCTTACTTTTGTTTACAAATATTTGCATTATTTGTATTTTATCTATATTTGCAATATAATTAACGAAAGAACAATTTTAAAAAGCAAAATCAAGTTTAGTTTTAATAAGAATCGCAAGTTATTTAAGAAACTTTCAATAAATAAGAATTAATTGAATATTAATATTGTTTTTTATTATAATTATTATTTTGTAAACTTTTTATTAAATCAAAACAATCTTAAAAAAAATTCAAAGTTCGAAAAGTATTCTAATTTATTTAAGTACAATATATTCGAATTTTTGTTATTTATTCGATTCAATTTTTACGAAATTATAATCGACAAACTAATTGAATTAAATTTGTTTAACAATATAGATTTGTCAAATATATTAATTCGATTTTTGATATATTAGTTGCTAAATAGTAGCTTTGTTCAATTTTGTAACAAATATATTAAGAAAAAAGACAAAAATAAGTTAAGTTGACGTTGCACTTTAGTTGATTAACTTAACAATTTTAACAAAAATTAACAAAAAATGTCTTAATTTCTTTAAGAAGCAATTAAGAGTAACGTAAAAAAATAACTTCGACTATTTTATAAAAATAATACTATTATTGTCGAATTTCGAATTAATAAAAACATCAATTTTAACTTTGTTTGTAAGTTAAAAATTCAAATTAATTTTTTAAAAATTTATTTAAATTAAACGAAATTAATAATAAGTATTTGCAACAAAACAATATATTGTTTTTAATATAAACGCAACAACACTTAGTTTAATGCAATTTGTTTAAAACTATTATATATTAACTAAAACAAAAGCTTTTTTTTTTTAAAATAAAAAAATTGCATTTATTAAGTTTAGTTACGTAACTTACAATTTTAACAATAACAACAAATATAACTACTTTTATAAATTTAATTTATAAGCAAAAAATTAATTTAACAACATTTATTTTGTTCGCAATCTTAAATTAAAGCTACAAGACATAAAAAACAATAAATACTTTTTTGATTTTTTTGTTTTTATTAAGAATTTCGAAAAGTTTAAACAATAAATTATTGCGCTAATTTTTAAGTTTAGTAGTATTTTTTAATATTTTGTTTTTTAAAAAGTTAAATTTAGTCTTGTTGTTATTAAGATTATTAATAATATTTTTAAAGAAATTAAGTATTGTTTGTTCGATAAATCTATTAACTCTTATTTAACAATAGATACTTTACTTAAAAATCTAAATGCTTAATAAAACAATTTAAATAAAAAATAATATAATTTTGTTAAAATTATATTGCTCAAATTTGTTATAAAGAATATAGAAATCTTTAATTAATACGTTAATCGCTTTATATTTATAGTAGTTAAAATCTTTATATTAGAAGTCAATAAAATATATTAATTTAACAAGAGTTTAAGTTATAAACTTTAAAATTGCTACGTTATTTTAACAAATTATATTACTTTAAATTAATTTATTAAATTAATTTGTAAAATCGATTTTAAATTTTAACAAATAAAAAGTTTTTATTTAATAATTATTTGAATTTCTATTTATATACAAGTTATTAATAATATTAATAAGCGAAATAATCGTATTAATATTTCTAAGTTTTTTAAATATATTAATACAAATATTTGCAACAATAGTAGCTTTAATATGCGTGTTTCTATTCGCAACTAAAAACAAAATATAGAAATATAGTTTTAAACTCTTAAAAACAAGATTAAGTTTCTTAATCTTTGTCGAAAATGTTTTAAATTAAAATATAAATTGCATTGTAGAAACGTTTTTTGCAAAAACAAGTTAACTAAAATTAAAAATAAAGTTTTTGTTAAACTTAAAACTTATAATGTTAGCAACTTCGAATTAATAGTATTTAAAGAAAATAGTTTTTCTAATATTTTAAATAACAATTTAGATAATTTTAACAAATTAAAAAACTAAATATTTTTGACAAAAGTTGTAGTTTAAAATAGAAATTAACGCTTATAAAAAAGATAGTAAAAAAACTTAAAATTATATTTAATTTACGAGATAAAGTTTTGCTTATTAAAGTCGAACTTAATTCTAGCGTTATTGACGACAAGTTGTTCAACAATTAGCAACTAGATTTTTACGTCAAAATTTGTTCAAATTAAGTTTATTTGTTTTTTGATAAATATTATATTAAAACAACGTTGCTTATTAATATCGAAGTTTTTAATAGAATTTTTGTTGATAAAAAGTTTGTCAAGTTTTATAAACTTTTTACTATATTGTTTCAAAATTTTATCAAATTGCGTCTAGTTAATAACAAATTCGTCTCTAATATTATTTATATAACTCAAGTTATTATTAATTTTAACAAATATATTAATATTTTATAATATTTAATAATCGAATTAAGAGGATTCGCAATTATTTTTAATATATTTTAGATTAAGAAGTATAATATACAAATTAAAGACAATACACAATTTCTTAAGTTTAATTTCGATTATTGTATAAAACATTGTTTGTTAAATTAACAATTGTTAGAGATTTTTAACGATTAATACAAACAATTAGAATGTTTGTTTTCGAAATTTTTCGATAAAGTTAATGTTTATTAAATAAGTATTTTTGCATTTTTAAAACTTGTTATTAAAGAAGACTACAAGATAGTTGTAATATTGTTCGAACACTTTGTTATATTAAATTAATTAAAGAAAAACAATAAATATTTAGCTTGCGTTGTAGACAACAATATTATTATAACTATTACAATTATTATTTTTAATAATTACGACAAGTTTTATATTAAATTTAAGCGAAATTTTTCGAATATAAAGCAACTTAAAAAGCAAATATATTTGAAATTTAAATAGTAAATTAAACTCTTTAATTTGCAAAAAATTAACAAGTTGTTGCTTAATAAAAATATTAATTATACTATTAATTTTGTTTTAGAAACAATTTCTTCGATTAAAAAAGTCTATAGTATGTTTTGTTAAAAAAAAGAGATTATTAGAGTTTATCTAAATAATATAAAGAGCAAAAATCAAATTCGCAATAGCATTTTATAGTATGTTGCTTTTATTTTTATAGTTAAGAAGTCTAATAAAAGTTTACGCGTTTGCATAAACTATAAAGATTTTAATGTTTTAACAATTAAGAGTTAAGAATTGCAATATTTTCTTGTTAATTAAAGAGATTTTGCAACAATTATATAAAATTAAATACTATAGCAAGTTTAATATTATTGTTATCTTTAACGAGATTCGAATATATTTCAATAATAAATACAAAACAATTTTTATTATTTGTTATAATTTGTTTAAGTATATTGTAATATTTTTTGAGTTATATAATATCTTAATTACGTTTTAGTTTTTTATTAATAAAATTCTTAATTTCTATTTGAACGATTTTTGCACAATCTATATAAATAATATTTTAATTTACAATAATATCGAGAAAAAATATAAGAATTATATAAATAAAACTCTTGCTAAATTTTATAACGCAAATCTTTATTTAAATATTAACAAATATATTTTTTTTGTCAAAAAAATTAAATATTTAGATTTGATTATTATTATCGAAGGAATTCGAATAGATTTTAAGAAGATTAAATGTATTTTTGAGTAAAAAATTTCTATTTGCGTGTGCGACGTAGAGATTTTTTTTAATTTTGTCAATTTTTATTAATAGTTTATCTATAACTATTTGAATCTAATTAAATCTTTGTTAACGTTTAATAAGTTCAAGAACAAAAATTTTAATTTTTTATAATAATTTGAAAATTTTGAAGATCTTGCGTTTAAAATTTTCAAAAAAGTTTTTATTAATTAATTTATTTTGTATTATTTCGATTTTGATCTAAAGATTTGAATCAAAAATAATATTTTGAATTTCGTAATTATTGTTGTACTTTTGTAGATAAATTTAAATAAATTGCTTTATTTAATAGTTTATATATTTAAAATTATATTGTTCGCAAAGTGCAATTACGAGATTTACAACAAAAAATTGTTTATTTTTGTTCGTACTTTTAAGAAGTAGTATTTAAAATATATTAATATGTTTATCGAACAACTTATTAAGATTATTATTAATTATCGCAATTTAAAATATTTTATAACTATTAAACAACTTAATTGTTGTTAAGTTCGCTAAATTAAGTTTTTGTTCGAATTTAATTTGAAAATTATCTATCGATTAAATATGCTAAACGCGAAATCAAACAATTTAATTAAATAATCGTAAAATTTGTTTTTCGACAAAAACAATTTTTGCAATTAGTTTTAATAGTAAATAATTTTTAAACAATATAACTTAAAATTAAATATAGTTAAAGTTATTATATTAATTTTGCTACTATTAAATATTATTTATAATTTAATAACGAAGTTAGTTTGTTTGTTTCGAAATTTTATTAAATTTAAATTAATTATTAACAAAAGAATTGCAAAAACTTGCAAAAAGTTTATTTAAATTTTGCTAATAGTTAACAAAAATATAGAATTATTTACGTCTTTATTGTTTGCAATATTTGTATTACTTTAATAAAACAAATTTTGCTTTATTAGATTTTTTTTTTAGTTTTTTTGTTTGCTATTGTTGTGTTTACGATTTCTTAATTTATAATTTTTTTGTTTTTAATTATTGATTTTGTCTTTTTTTTAAATATATTTGTTTTTTTTATAATTTAGTTATTTATATTCGCAATTTTTTTTACAATTTAGTTTTTGTTTGTTGTTGCAATTAATTTAATAAAAAAGAAGAAATCTAAAATAAAACTCGATTTCGAAGTTTTTGTTCAATAGATATTAAAAATATATTTATATAACAAAAAAATTAAATAGATTATTCAAATTAAAAAAACTAATAAACGAAAAATTTTAATTATTTTTCGCAAAATAATTAAGCTAAAACTTGAAAATTGCACAATAATCGAATATTTAATAATTAATATTAAGTATTTATTTATTTAAGACAAAATATACGTGTTTCGAAATACAAATAATATTTTTCAAATCGAAGCAATTAGATTTTAGCATAAATTGTTAAGTATTAAATATTTAAGTCGAACAACTACTTTTAAGAAAGTATAATATTATTATTATTAATTTATATTATATTTAGATGTTAAAAAGTACGTTAAAAATTGTTTTATATATAAGTATATCAAATTACATTGCAAATATAAGTATAATCTATTAAAAATTTTGTCTATTTTAGATTGTTATTAATAAAATATATTTTGCAATTTTATTATTTTTTTGTTGCTATATTATTATAAAAAAAAGATCTTTTAACATATTTTATATTGGCAATTTCGGAACTCTTGTTAATAGTACTATTAGTGGCTAATAGTCAAATTAGCTAATATGTTAATGTGCTCGCTTCACATAGCCAAGCGCAGGATTGGGCTACGATTAGCAGGATTCGCAAGCGCGTAATTGACACGCGCTTTGCTAAGACTTGATCTCGCACGTCGCCAAGTCTCACGGGCGCAATCCACGGGCGCAATCCACGGGCGCAATTCACGGGCGCAATCCACGGGCGCAATCCAAGGGCGCAATCCATGGGCGCAATCCACGGGCGCAATCCACGGGCGCAATCCACAACCACTATGCGCACAACGAGAGACGTCCTCGTTGGCGCATGACTCGCGCGTAGAAATCTCACGAATCGTTCGATTCTACCATACAAATTACTATGGTGTGGACGAGTAACAAATGGAGACGTAAGCGAAGCATTGTGGGAGTTCGTGCGCATCTCGAACATCAAAATTGAACTCCTGCTAAGCAAGCGTCAAGACTTTTGCTGCTAAACAAACCCTAAGCTAGCTAATAGCCAAATTAGCAAAATTCGCAACAGACACTTTCTAAGCAGAGGTTCCGGAATCGCCGATATAGTAATAATTGATAAATTATTCAAAAATAAAAAGTTTATATTTATAAATTCTTTAGAAGTCAAAATTGTTATTTAGATTTTTATCGATTTTGTTTGACGTATTAAGAGTTTTTTAACTATTATTATTTTTAATAGAAACACTTAATTTATCGCTTATTTCTAATAATATTTTTGCAAAAGATTAGATATTAAATCTAAATTATTAATTGCATTTTATTTAGAAATTAATAGTTAAATCGAAAATGTTAATATCGCTCTTAAGTAATATTTTCGAACATACGTGCAATACAATTAAAATAATTGAATTAATTATCTTGCTATTGTTAAATTCGTTGTAAACAATTATATTAGCGAGTCTATTAATTTATTATTATTTTTTGTTATTAAAGACTATTTATTACAATTAGATTTTAAATTATTTAAAGTTTTTTTTAACAACAATATGTTAGAAGTTTGTTGCAATATAAAAAATATCAATAAGATTATTAAAAAAATCGAGATTTTACAAAACTTTTTTTGTTAAAAGCTTGTTTAAATTTAAGTTAAACAAATAAAGTTTGCTAATTATAAACGCGTTGCAACTTCGAAGTTCAAAATCGATAATGAAATTATATTTAATATTCGAAATATTAAAACAACTTAATTATATAAGTCTTTAAAGCATAAAAATGCAAATCTTTATAAAATTATTTAAACAATTAACAATTACGTTTACGAATTAGAATTATTCGAATTAATAAAAATTTATTTAGTATTTTGTTTATAGTTTTTGTATTTTAACAAAAGCAAATCTTTGTTAAATTAACAAATTAAGCTTTTGTTGTTTATTAATGCTATTAATAATATCGACAACAATTTTAAATATTATATTAAAAGTATTAAGATATTACAATATAATATATACAAAAATAATAATAACATAAATTTAAGTCTAATTGTTATTAATTATAGACGCAAAATACTATAATATTAAATTCTTTTTATAGATTACACGAATTATAATAATAGATCTAAATAGCTAAACTACTTTATAGCTAACAATTGCTCTAATTTTGTTGTTAACTTTTATTACAAATATTTAGACGCAATAAAATTGTATTAAATATTTAAAATGTCTTCTAATTAAGAATCTAATAAGTAGAATAATTTGCGCTTATATGTTTTTTGCGTTCTATTGTTATTGTTGTCAAATATTGTTCAATATATATTTACAATTCTTGTTGTCGTATCTAGAATTAACTTTAGAAACGTATTGTTAATATATTATTATTGTTAAAAGTTATTTGTTATGTATTTGCAATCAAAATTAAATGTTTTTTCAAATTAGATTGATTCGATATGCTATCTTGTTTTCTACGCCAATTAATAAGAATTTCGAAAACGCATTATTGATATATTATTATTGTTAAAAGTTATTCGATATATATGTGCAGTTCTTGCTATTGTTTCTATATGTAAAGTAGTTACTATCTCTTTGAATAAAGTTGCGTAGTTAAGCGAGTCATATTAAATAGCACGTGTAATCGTAATAATAGCATTTGTAGTAGAACTAATTGCTAAGGAACGCAAATGCAAGAAAAATCTTGTCTTTTTATAAGATGTTTTTTCGCTTATTATTAAGAGAGGCAATGCGCAAACAATATTCGTTGACTTAATATTAGTTTTGCGTAAATTTAATTTGTGCGACTCTTTGTTAAATACGTATTAATGTATGCTAGATATATTATTGCGAAGCAAGCTTAACATTGCGAAGCACGCTTTATAATTACATTTTCTTTTAAAGTCTTAGCTCTTAAAATTTATATTATTAGTTTTAATTGCGATATAATTTTTAATTTGTTATTGTAATAATAATTACAAAATTGCGTGTGTTGCAACGTAAATGCGCGAAGTTCTACTTTGCAATTACTTGTCTCTTAACAACAATAAATAAAAACAAATGTTTAAAATAATTTCTCGCATTTTATAAATAATAAGAAAGTAATAAATATTTGCGATAATATATTTACGAAATAAGTATACAATTTTGTAGATGCGCAAAGTTCCACTTCGCAATTATTCTTAATAATAATAAAACAAAAGTAAAGATTTAAAATAGTTTTTCGCATTTTATAAATAATAAGAAAGTAATAAATATTTGCGATAATATATTTACAATTATTATTTTCGTCTATTTTAATAATCGTAAATTTATTTTTTTAATAAAATTGCTTTTGACAAATATTAAATAGATAGCAATAATTTTTTTTTTGTAGTACGTAGACGCGTTGCTATTGTTCTTAGATGCGATATAATAATATAAATATTATTATTATTATTTTGCTTTTTTGCTTTTTATATTACTTTGCAAAACAATTTTGTAAATATAATTACTTTTATTTTTGCGTTTGTTTGCAAGCTATAAAGATACTTAATTATTGCAATATTTAATTTAAATTAGCGCAATTAACATTACAATCTTTAAACTTGTTTTGCAATAATAATAATAATTTTTATTTTTTTTTGTAAATAAATATCGCGATTTTGTAAATACAATTGTAGATGTTTATTCTTTAGCATTTTAATTTACTTATTGCAATTAATATGTAAGCATTAATGTTATTTGCGTACTACGCAAAAAACAACTTTGTTTTAATTTTAATTATAATAAAAATAATTGCAAAATTAATTTAAGAGTTTAACTAACTTTTAATTGTATAAAGTATTATTAATATTTTTAGAAATTATTAAACAATAATAAGTAGCTTAATAGTATTAACGTTGTTTTGAAAACAAAACTAATATATGTGCAAGCAAATTGTTTGCACAATCTTAATAAACGTTTTTTGTTTGTTGTTGTCGTCGCTATTGTTGTTGTTGTTGTCGCGTTTGCTTTCGCATTTACTTTTGTACTTTTTCTTGTTGTTTTTGCTTTAACTTTTGTCTCTCTTGTTTTAACTTTTGTTTCTCTCGCTTTAACTTTAATTTTTTTCGCTCTCTTAACTTTTTTTTTGTTTGTTATAATTTTGTTTGCGTTTTTTGCTCTTTTTGATTTGCTTTTTGATTGCGATATAGAACGTACTTGCGAATTAAAAAAAATAAAAACAAAATTAACAATATACAATAGTTGTTTGATATTATTGTTGCGTATTTGCTTTTAAACAAAATCTCTTCGTTGTATATCTTCTAATAATAAATTGCGTTATTAAGTGCTTTTGTTGCTTTGTAACAAAGCATCTTTGCGAATTAAATTTTATTGTTGTTATTGCGTTTTTTTTTTGCTTTGCGCGTTTGCTTTGTCGTTGTTATTATAATAATTTTTTTTATTGTTGTTAATATGCTTCAATTAAGAATAAATTATTGTATGTAACGTAATAAGTATAACGCACAAATTTCAAAAAAGATATTAAGCTAATTTATATAGTTGCGATTATTGTTGCTAACAATTTTCTTTGCTTTTTTTAAATTGTTTGTTATTATATTGTAATTCTTGATTTTAATTGTTGATTTTTTAATAAAAGTTTTTGTACTAAAATTTGCGAATTGTTTTGTTATAATAAGTTGTATTGGGAAATTTATAATATATAAAACTAGCATATATTAGCTTTGCTTATAACGATAATTGTTTTATTTATAACAATTGCGATTAAGATATGTTTCGTTTGTTATCTTTAAAATAGCGAAAATTAATTTGTGTAAATATGTGTGCGTAATTGTGTTTTTGTGTGTCTAAATCTATTTTTAGATTTTTGCGTTATTATAAAAGTTTTTGTAGTTTTTAAAAACGTAATTTTCGAATTTTAATTTAATTCTTTGCTTTATTTGTTTTTGCGTAATTGTTTTTGCTTTTTTGATTTGCTAATTATTTGTTTTTTTTACTTTTTTTTCTTTAATATTTTCGCAATTACGTTGTGCTTCTTTTGTTCTTTCTTAAATTCTTAAATTTTATTTATTGCGTTTTCGAGATAGTTTAAAGACTTTTATGTATTTTTTTATAAAATTGCGTTAAGTTATTTAATTAAGTACTTAAGCGTATTATTTTTAATTTGCTTGTTTAGCACTTTATTTACGTTTTATTTTTCTTTATTTTTGATAAAAATAAATTTTGACTTTAAATCTTTGTTTCGCAAATATTAAAATTTAAATAGCGAAACATAAAAAATAGCATAAATTGCTTTGTACTTCGCAAATAGATTTAATTAATATATTTATTTGCTTTTTTTAATCAAAATAATAAAGAATTTTAGTTAATAATAATTAATTTTTTTTTTAAGTTGCAATATGCGTATATTAATATTTCGCAATAGCACTTTGTTGTTTATTTAAAAACTTATTAATTTATAATTTTTATTGTAGCTTTTTATTTATTGTTTCGAAATCGTTATCTATAATTTTCTTAAATACTTTCTAGTATTTCGCAATTATTCTATTCGTTTTATAGCTAAAAATACTTTTTTTGTTAAAAGTTTGCTTATAAATGTATTTGCGAAATTTACAACATAATTTATTAATAATTTGTAAAAAGCTTTTTTAATGTTTAAGTAAATATTATTATTATATGCGAACGCAATTATAGATAGCAACTTTAATTAATTATTTTATCTATAATTACAATAAATACGTAAATAATGTTTTAAAATCTAGTTTTGTCTTTTTATTTAATTATTAATTTGCGAATAAAACGCAATGTTAAATTGACGCTTCGTATCTAAATGTTAGCACAACGTTAACTAAAAATAACTTGTAAAAAACAAATCTTTGTTAAAAATAATATTACGCATTATTTTATAATAATATACAAACTCTTTTTATAAAAGCTTTGCAAAAGTTTTTGCGTTAAACTTCTTAATAGTTGCGATATAAATTGCGTACTTAATTAATTTGTCAACTAATATTAAGATCGCATTATTGATTTTTCTAATATATAGATTTCTTGCAAGCGATATGTTTGTAATAAAGTTTATTATTATTGTTTTAAAAAGTTGCGAATTTTTAAAAAATATTAAATTATATTTTTTATACAATTTATAATAATAAATATGCGTACGTTAACAATTAAAATAAATGCGAATATACTTATTAATTTCTTTAATTATATTAAATTAGTAATATTTTTGTTGTATCGCATTTTCGATTCGCTAGCGTACAAAATACTTAAATATAGAGTTATTGTAATATGTACAAAGAAATTTTTTTTTTGCTATTGCGTCTTTTAAAACATAAATTGCGAAATTCTAATATAATATTTTATTTTTTTTAATATTTTATTTCAAAAATTTATTTTGCTTATTTGCGAATCTTTGACGTTATTATTTTTTTACAACAAAAGTATTCTTTTGTTGTAATTTTCGCAATTACGTTGTTATTAATTCTTTTAAATTAATAAAGAATTTCTTCGATTCTACAATTTGTTGCATCAAAAGTTAAGACAACGTAAAATCTAAAATATTGCGTAATCTTTTAAAAACTTTTTTATCTAAATTTTTAACTTAAATATTTGCGATAATAATGTTATTTAATTGCGCTATTAAAGCTACGAATTTAATTATAATAAAAATATCTTTGTTTTTTTGCAATTTCGATTAATATTTTAAGTTGCAAAGCTTGTTTCGCAAAATAAATAAAAAATTGTTATTATTATTTTCGCTATTATTAAGTTTTATAATGTTAGATTTTTTTAATAATGCATTTGCGAAATTAAGTTTCTCTTTATAATATTTTATATTAAAGTTAAACGTAATTAATTTCTTAATTTAGCAAACTTGTTTAATCGAAAACTTCTTTGTAATTATAAAGTAACAAAGATTGTTATAATTCGTAATTATGCAAATAACGTATTTGCTATTTTGTAAATAATGTCTTTAAAGCTTAAAAATTAGCACAATAGTATAAAGTTTTTTGTTGTGCGTATTTTAACAAACTTTAAATTCTTTAAATTTGTAATTAATAAACGCAATAAAATGTTATTGCGTATTTTTATTAAATTAATTAAATACGTCTTTTGTTTTACAATTTAATACATTGATTTTTACGCAAAAAGAAGCACTTTAATCGTAGTATTTTAAAATAAAAATAATAATAAAGACAATTTTAAATATTTCGAAAGCTTTTTTCGCTTTTTTAATATATATAAAACGCAAATGTGTTTTGTTTTTCTTTGCATTTGTTATTAAATCAATTAAAAATACTACAATTTAAAAGAACTTGCAAATAAAACATTAATAAAATTTTGCAAATTTAAGAAATACAAAAATGTTTTTTGTTAACTTTAATTTAAGTTATTTTTAAATAATCTTAATACGAATTTGCTTTATTTAAATGTCTTACTTTCTAATTACGAAATTTAGAAAAATTATTTTGTCGCAATTAAATACGCATTTTAATAGTTTTATATACAATTAATGTTCGAACAATGCGCAAAGTATCTTGCGAATATTCTCTTAATATTGCTTTTTTAAATTTAAATAAATAAATACGTTATTTAAATATATTACGCAACAAACGTTAATGTACAACTTTAATGCGTAATTTATATAAAATTAAAAAATAATAAAAGCGTTAACAAAATTAAAAAATATAATTTAATATTTAAATTGTTTGTATTAAATACAAAAAACTATTTCTTATTTATTGTTTGAACAAATTTGAATGCGATAATACGCATTGTGTATATTAATTTTAATAAAACGCTTTGTATTTGCAAAGCGCTCAAGCGTCTTTAAAAGAAAAGAAAAAAAGTACTTATTTTTAATAGTAATTTTATTAAGTTCGCAATAGTTTACGCAAAAACGCAAACTATTATTTATTTTTTTCACAAACAATACTAAGAATTTAATAGAATTATTTAAAAAATATATTTAGTTTTTCTTTAATATATTTGCAAAATATTTTTATATTGTAATTAATTTATTTTGCGATATATTATATACGTATCTTGTGTACAATATTTTATTTTCTACAAAATCAATTAAATACTCTATTTAATTATGTGTGTTAAATGCGTTTAAAAGCTTTTTTAAAAACATTTTTATAATTTCTTTAATTTAATTTAAAACAATTAGCTTTTTAATTTAAAATGCATCGCATTTTGCAATCTCTTTTCTTGTGCATCTTAAAAAAAAAGTTAAAAATAATATTCAATACAAGAACGCAACGTAAATTTCGTTATAATTCTTAAAAACAAATATATCAAATTGTGCGAATTTCTTAAAATTAATTATTTAAATATTTTTTTTCAATTGTTTAATAAAGTTATTTTGATAAATTTAAATGCGATTTAATTATTGTATATTCGAGTTAACTTCTTTGAATTAAAATAGCTCAAAAATTATTTTATAGTTTTGTATATTAATAATATAAAATTTAGAGCAATTGCTTTTGCGTATTTCTTTGTTATTAACAATAGCAATAAAAAGTTTTTGCGTTTTATACGAAGCAACAATGCAATTATTAACAATTTATATTTGTAATAACGAAAAGATGTTTTTAAGTAATTGCGCATTTTTGACAAAAAATTGCGAAATAAAGTTCTCTTTAACTTTTAAATTAATAAAATATTTAACTTTGCGTATATTACGTAACGTATTAACAAATACTATTTAAATTAATATTTTAATTTGTTGTTTTTAACTTTTTACATCTAATGTTGTAGCAACAAATATTAAACTTTGACTTTTTTTAAAAATATATTACTTTTATTTCGCTTTTTTATTTACTTTTAATATTGCGAATATATAGAGTTACTTAATTTGTAATTTATTTAATTGTATATATAGCATTTGTAATTAATAAATACAATATGCTTCTTTTTAACAAATATTTAACAATTGTTTTTGTTTCGCTAGTTATTATTAATACTATTTTTGATCTATATAATTATAATAATTTTAGTAATTAACGTAATAAAGTTGTTCGTATCGCTAGTTGCGCTAAACAAATTTTTTTCTTTGCAATTACATTCTTTAAAGTTTTTTATAATATAAGAAGTATTGTTTAATTTTAATAGCTTCTTAATTGATTGCAAACGTTATTTAATTTTAATAAATTTATTACGCATTTGCGTAATATTAGTGTAACTATATTGTTAATAAAGCATTTCTTAAGGAATTTTGTCGACGCATTTGTTTTTTAAATTTTGCATTTTTTTGTTGTTAATAACTAGCTTTTTCAATTGCGAATATAAATTGTTTAAATAAATAACAAACTTCTCGATCTTTTAATAAGATTGTTGTTTTACATTTTTAAATTTAATTTTAATTTTTACGTCGCAAATCTTAAATATATTAAGAAATTTTTTAATGTGTTGAAAAAAATAATTTTAAGTAATTTTTTTATTTTTATTACATATTTCTTGTATATGTTTGTGTTATTAATTACGTTGCTTTTTCGTAAAACGTAATATAGCTTAAAGCATTTTTAACTCTTTATCGAAATAGTTTGCGAAATTATTTTAGATATAATTTTTGCAATTTTTGAATTAAATTTTTAAAATTGTATAATTAATATATTTTTGCATTGACAATTTCTTAATGCAATTAATTTTCTTGCGTCGATTAAATCAATAATAATTATTGCTATATTTGCAACAATAATTATTAATATGTTGTGCAAATTAGAGCTTTGCAATTGCAAATTCGACTTCGAATCTTAAAAATTGTAATATATTCGCATTATTAGCATATTACGTAATAATATTTGTTGAAATAAACAATATAGATTCGTCTTTAAAGTTAGATGCTTTAATATTTTTTTTGCTTTAATTAATAGTTATACTAATATTAGAATAATTATTTTTGTCTAATTCTTAAGACGTGTTATTTGCGTAAATTTCTTTATACAATTAATTATTAATAATATTCTAAAAGTTAATCGACTCTTAAGTACGTTCGCAAAAGCAAATTATTAATAATTTGTTAATTATCGCTTCTAATTGGACAATTTCGTTTAAATAAAACAATTAGAATTATAAAGTAATTACTATTTCTTTAAGTGAAGCTACGTAGTTAAGCGAGTCAAGTTAAATAGTACGTGTAATTGTAACAATAGCATTTGTAGTAAAACTAATTGCTAAAAAACGCAAATGCAAGAAAAATTTCGTCTCTCTATAAGACGCTTTTTCGTTTGTTATCAAGAGAGACGATGCGCAAACAATATTTGTTGACTCAATACTAGTTTTGCGTAAATCTAGTTTGTGCGACTCTTTGTCAAACACGCATTGGCGTACGCTAGATATGCTATTGCGAAGCAGGTCTAGCATTGCAAGGCACGCTTTACACTATAGTACTTTTGTCAAATATTTTATAGACGTTACTTCTAAATGTTTTTCGAATAAAAGTTAACTTAACATTCTCGAATATATGCACAATTGCGTATAAATTGCTATTAAGACACTTTTATGTTATTTTCTCTTTTTGTGCAATAGATTTAGACGAACGTGTCCAAACATAGTTAAAATTCGACAAATTTCGACTTTTTAACGTTGTTACTTTTTTTTGTTGTCGTCGATCTTTCTCTTAGATTACGTAATTGATCGATCTTTATCTCGCTATCGATCTTTTGGTTTTTGCGTCACGTAATTTGAATCTTTCTCTTAGAGTTAAAGTTAGTAATCTTTTGTATTTTTTTCAATTTTTTTACATTTAATATTTGCTTAAAATTTATTTATCTTCTTTTCTCTTTCGATTTTGCTATTGTTCGACAAATCGCTCGAAACTCGATTTTTGTTGTTCGACAATTGTTTAACGTTTAATTTCGAATATCAAATTATATTTAACAAACATGTTCGATACTAATCGAAAATAGTCGAAAATTAATTAGAATATTATTTGCAACATATATGTTTTTTGTTTTGTATATTATTGTTTTTTGCATATTTTGTTTTAAAATTTTCGATTATTTTTTCTATTTAACAAATTTATTCTTTCGTTTGACGCATTTCAAAAACTTCAATTTTAATTATTAAATAATACTTAACATATATTCGATATTAATCGAAGCTTGTATTCGACAAATATTCGAAATCAATTAAAATTAATTAAAAACGCTAACTAAGAAATCTAATATCGCTTTGTTAAAGTTTGTAAATAGAAGAAGAAAAATGTTACAATTTTAGACTAAACAAATTTTGCTTTTCGATTACTCTTTGAATTTTTGCTCTTTAGTCTCGAGTATATTACGAGTAACGTGTAGCGTCTTGGCACTTATAGTACTTATATTTATTTTTTGTACATAATTAGTTTTGTATAGCTAGTATTCTTGTTAATTAACTACATACTAGCTATTAAAGCTCTAATTCTAATAGATAGCAAATATAAATTGCAGTTTCTATTGTACTATATAGATATAATTAATAAAATTTATTTTAGCTTTCGAATCGACTAGATTTGTAATTTGACGCTTGTTATTAAAAAATCGAATTTAATTTTTTACTAAAATTAAATTTACTATCTTTATTTGTTTTTTTTGCTTTGCTTGCAAAACGTTAACAAAATTTAATTCTTTTCTATATTTATTGTAATAATAGTAGCAACAATAGACTTATTTTATTTGTATTTATTAAAATAGTTTATTTTGTAATTTTTTTTATAATATTTACAGTATTTAATATAACTTAAATAGTTTGTATTACTAATTTTGTAAATTTGCTTATATAATATTAACAAGTTTTTAAAGATATAGAACTTTTTGTTTTTAATAGATTTCTCAATATTGTTTAAGCAACAATTTTAATAAAATCTATTTAAAGAAATATTAGAATTTTTTATAATTTGTTGATTTTTAAAGTTGTTTGTATCTATTTTGCAAATACAATTTAATATTTGTTCTTATATAATAACTATAGTTAGAAACTTATTGTAAGTATTTGATATATTATCGATATTTAGAATCTTTATTTTTAAGTTCAATTTAAACTTAATTAGAAATATATAGATTCTATATTTTTTTAAAAACAATATTAAATAAGTCTTTAACTTATTTAGATATCTTTTAAAAATAAATTTTTTTTAATTTAATTTTTGTCTAGTAATTTTCTATTATTTATAGATAAAAAAACAATAATTAGTAGAATTAGCTATCAAATTTAATAAAAAAATTCTAAATTTTTTAAAGATCTTGCTTTTTAACTTAGTATTATTGTTTATTCTTAAATATTATTAAGTAGCAATATTGTTTTTCAAAAATAATATATAATAAAGAATTTTGTTCTTATTTGTAATAAAATATATTAAGAATCGCATTATATTAATATTGATTTCTCGAAATTAGATAATATATTTATTTATATTTTAACTTTTGTACAATTTTAGTTTCTTAAATTTTAAGAACTTAAATATTATTAATAACAATACAACAACAAATTTAAAAATTTAAAAATTTATTTTCTCGATTGCTATAGTTTAAGTTTGCTAAATATTTTGCAAATTTTAAATCTTTATTATTAAAATTTCTATCTACTAATATAAAGTCGAAATTCTAATTATAGCTAAATTATTTTCTTTATTGTTGTTATATTAACAACAATTATTTTTGTTAATATTTTGTAAACAATTATTGTTTTAAGAGATATTAAATTCTTTAAATTCTAATTTAGTAGTTAAATAATTATTGTAATTTAAACTATTATAATTTGATATAATACTATTATGTTTTAAGTCTTTTTTTTCGAAAGATAGAACAATTAGAATTGTAAAATACAAGTATATTTGTTTCTTGTTGACGCACTAAGATATAAAAGATATAAGATATAATAGACTTGTATTACTATGTTCCAACTATATAGAATAGATAGTAGTAGAACTAATCGTTAAAGAATAACGAGAAACGAGCTTTCTCTCTATCTAATACTTGCTATAACGTGCAAGTCTATTTCTCGCTATTTAATCAAAAAGGAACGTCGTGCTATCTAGGACTTCCATAGGCATCCAAGATTACATGCCTTGCCATATCCTAAGGCGCTAGCGCGCCGGGGGCGCTATGACATTACATTCGATTCGAGATCTATAAGATTTTCCTCGATAAGAAGTGCCAAATGCTAATTCGCATAAGACAACGATTATGTCTATGGACCAAAGTAAGCTATGTTGGTATTAATATATTACAAAATCCTTTACTCTTGCATTACATTTAGCTCGGGTCGATTAATAACAATTGTTAATTATAGGGGTTTTTTGGAGCTTATCTCTCTAGATTTAACGTGAGAATTGTAAGTCGTATAATTTACGTCGAAGATTCTTCAATCGCAAGAGATTAATGCATAGCGCATTTCAATAAGATTCGACTTTACAACATCAATCGAGTAATAATTAAGACTACTTCAAAGCATAGTAATTCACAAGCATTGACGTAATTAAATGCAATCGTAACAATAGTAGACATCTTTAATTAAATAGAGAAGAGCTCTACGTAACTAGTTAGCATCGATTTTGTAGAAATGTTAAATACTTGCTTTGTGCAATATAATTTAGAAGACTTTGTGAACATATAAGATTCAAGTAGTCGTGAAATTGAGTTGTTGATTCTTTATCTTTATTCAATCTATTGTTATTTATTATGTTATCTCTTTTTTGATTCTTTCGCTTTATTGTTGTTTTATTCTTTGTGATATTTGAAGCATATTGTAACTTTCTTTGTGATAAGCCTTTACTTTTACGTTTTCGTTCGTAGATTGATTCAATCTGCTCTCGTCCAACTCTAGATTATTTGGCCAATTATCTATTCTTGGCACAACCTTAATTCTTGTGCGCGAAAAGAAAAAATTGAGCATCTCGTAATATCTATCCACTTAATCAAAAATACAATAGCTTCGCATTTGTCCTTGTCGCGTTGTTAGACTTTAGTCGTCGCTCTTGAATCGTAAAAGAAAACATCGACAAATGTCTTGTTGCAAACGAGAAATTACGTCGAAGTCAAGAGCAAAGTCAATATTATTATGGCCCTTCGAGGTCGAACAATAAATGTTGTATCGATTGATGCAATGCGCCAAAGTTTTAAAAGAACAAATTCAACATACGAGAACGAAGAAGTTTAAGAAGAGGGCGCTAAATAATCTTCTTAAATTTGATCAAACAAAATAGATTAAAGCTATCTAGGCGAAATTCGAACGAACTTGTTAATTCAATCGAAGTTACGATTTATTAGTTGACACGTTCCATAGAAGTTCGATTGAAAAATTATCAAACAACTTAAGATACAAAGAGAGAAAATCGAAATAATATAAGCAAATTATTCGATGTGTTACGAAGATGTTAGTGCACAATCTTACATCTTAGACATGTCAACGTCAAGTATATAATTCGTGTGATTGCCTTCGACAATTATAACAATTTACTAGCGCTAGATTCAAATTTTATCGCGCAAGAATCTTTAAAGAGTAAATGAGTATTCTATTGAAATAAAAGTATTAGAGTGAGATATAATAATTTTGGCAAAAGCATCGCCTTGCTTTTGTTATATAAAAAGTAATGTTTCACGTCTTCTTATCTTGCCTTGCGAACGAGCAATGATCTTCTAAATTATGCTACGATATGTACTTAGAGATTTCAACGTTTGAGATTATTAGCATGCAAAGACAAGAAGCTCTCGATACACTAAGGGTTCGAAACTGCCAAGATAGGGAAAATCATGGGGAAACGTCACTTCATCCAAAGGCACCTTTTTGCTACGTGAGTACTTTCGCTGTTGACGAGAGAGATCAAAATCGCTTCATCGCATGTTCAAAAGGCTACAATGTTATCGAATGATCTAGCACAACTCATAGACATCATTAGATCATTTAGGGGTTATTTGGAAATGTAAGCATTTCTTCGTTGAGAATTTGCTTCTATCTACATGAGGAATGATTTACTAATTGCAAAGTATTTTATGGCTTCACAACTTTAATTGTACTTAACGTCAACTAATATAGTTAATCCTTTTTCAAACTACAACGACTTCATTGATTTTATTTCGCTCAACGCGAACTTGATCTTGTGAGTGCAACTCATTTCTTACTTTTCAAAACTCGTCTTGCACAATACTTGTTCGCCAAAATGATACAAGAAATATAACTCCATCTAGCTTGATATTGTTCTTCGCAAATATTGTGCATACATCTAATATGTTGACAAAGATGTAACGTTATTGTCAATCTAAAAGAATAGTGGAGTTGCTTCACTCGCTAGAGGCACCTTAGATATTGTAGACCAAGGCCAATCAAGTTGATTGAGAGGTCAACATTAATAGAGCGATCTTTTGACTTTGCTTTGAAAGATAGATGCTTAATCATAATAATTAATCATAGCAACCAATATAAATCAAGATTTTAAACAATCTTCTTTGTTTTAATTCGTTTAATTTTCTCGCTTAGCGATGACTAAGCATTTTTGAATACAATCATTTTCGTTCATTTGAAATGAATTGCACCATGATTTCGTCGCGACCCTAAAAATAAATTATGAACATCATCATTATTACGCAATCGTACGCAAAGCATTTTATATCACTTGAGTCAAATCTTGCGATGTTGAACGACCTCATGTACGAATTAAGAGTCTTAGGCTGTCTTGCTTTTATTAACGTGTGATCAATCGATAATTTCGTTCAACTTAGCTTCATATCGCGTTCGATGTACGCCCTTATTCTCGTTCTATCTACATGTGTAGAATATGAACGACATCGACGATCCTCTAAGAAATCGAATGACACTACAAGAGAAATAAAGGAAGAAGAGATGATTTGAATTCGACAAACGATTAACAATGCTTGCGACCTTTATGTCATCTTACATGCAATCTATAATTTGGAAACGAGAGAATTTATAAATACGTAAAGCATTGCTATAAGGGAGCTTTTGCATTAATTATATATAGCTAATTAGTTTTCGATTCTCTTCTAAGCAAACTCGTAATATTCTCAAGTAGCGAACGAGAGACTTTGTTTAAAAGCTCGATAGATCTTAAGACAATCTATCGAAAAGCTGCGCTTTGTAATAACACAATCTCTTTATCAATTAAAGAAGAAGTTGATTTATATTATGTATACTTTATCAAGTCTCTAAGTAACTTGGTTTACGAGATAAATAGCGACGCAAATAGGTTAGTCAAAACAGATGTTATATTAGGAGAGGATTAGAATTTGCTAGAATTATTAGCACTCGAATGCGTAAGACGCTATATTGCTAGAAGCGAGAGAGATATACATTTCAATCTTCTCGCACTTGTACATAATACTAGCAATTCACATTAGACGCATTGGACCCGATCGCATCCCCTAATATTTGTCTTGATATTCCACATTGTCATAGACATTAGACTAATCGTTTGGGTCGGTTTTTCCCCGAAATCTATAACCCGACCCGAAAGTTATACCTATTTAGGCCAAGTTTTAACCTAATATAGTTAGTATTTTCATAATTTATGCAATTCGGTTCCAACTGTTGAAACCGAACGGTTAGTCTAACAGACATCAAGTATGCTCTTGTTTGTGAACGTTCAAGTCTATCAATCCAAAAGACTTTGACTATATCGCTCAAGTATATTCGTGACATTAAATAGGCTTTAGAACGTTGCAATATATAGTAAAGTCTAGTCTTTATAATTTGTTCTATTAGGATTGACGCCAACTTGAAGAAGCAATTGAACGATATCAAGAATGTTCGTATCTATTTAGATTGAGCAAGATTCTACGATTGCGAGATAGATAAGCGATAAGTAATTGTCATCTTTGATTAGACGAAGTTGATTTAAATAAGCTTCAAATCGTAGAAGAAGCTCAACAACAATTAAAAGCCTATATTCTACGACTCACGCAAATGAAGTTCTATCTAACGCATCAAACATATTGACCACAATTTTGAGCTTCTTAGAAGCGAGAAAGTTAAAATAATTGATCATCGAATCGTAACTCGAGTCGATATTAAGAAGTACTTTGTGTAGTTGAGTAAAGTCTTGACTAAACTTGTGCTTCTCGAATACCTCATCGTAATTTAAGTTGCTTTGTTCCTTTGCACAAAATGCAAACAATTAATCATTGATGATCTCAATGAGTCAACTTGAAGTAAAGAATTAGTTTTCGTTGTTTTCGTAGACTCGATTAGCGTAGACTTACTTCTTAATCTCATTAGTTCTTTAGAGAAAGTCTTTATTCGATACGTTAAACTCTAACAAAGTAAAATACATAATCATCGCACACTTTTGTCTAGAATCTATCTAGCAATAGTGAGTTGCGTACTTTTCGTTTTAATTAGTAGATATTTTATACTTGTGATTATTAATTTACATAAAGAAGATCGAGCTCGTAAGAATCATGATCCCATAGATTGCCTTCGTCTCGTATAATGATGCTATAAACACTAGATATGTCTTCGTGAATTACGTGTATAAAAATTGGCGCATCGTATAATCTTTGACACAATGAAACTAAGAGTTGATTAAAATTGTCTTTCTTCGTCAAACCCGTAGTAATGTATGTATTTGCTTAACTAAAGAGAATGTAAAGTTCTTTGTTTGACTCTAAATTATTAGTTAAAAGAATCTTTGTATACTTAGAATATATAGACGTCTTAATTCAAAGATTGCGACAATTAATATTTAAGCTTATCTTGTTGTTGTAATTTTGAAATCGATTGTTACATAGTAAAAGTACTAATTGCTTACTTATAGAAAAATTAAGATATAAATACTATTTATTTCCAAACATATCTAATTATTGTTGATCGATTGTTTAATTATAAGAAAGCAAGCCTTGATTTAGATTTAAGTTCCATATCGAATCAAAACTTCTCGTCTATTGTTGATCTATTATTTCTTTATTGAAGAGCTTATTTTAATCTAGGTTTAAATTGTTTTGTTAAAAAGTTAATAGAAGTAATATAGTCGCTTCGACATTATTACTTGTATATGTCGCTCTCAACTTAAAATAAATTGACAACACAATATTATTTTTGACGATTTCAATAAGCTCTAAACGTCGAATATGCTTTGCAATAATGTTCAAGATTATTGTTAACAAATTTGTGTAAAAATATAGCAAATTAATTGACTTTATTTGGTAGACTTCGTAAAAACAATTTTAGCAATTGAATTTATAATTATTTTCGAAATAACAACTTATTTGTTGAAAGAGATTTTGTTAATTTCGATTGCGTATTGCAACGTTCTTTGTTAATATATTCTAAAAGAGAATACTTAAAAGTCTTGTAATACTTAAGACATTAAAACTTTAAATAGCGATCTTAATGTTTTAAATATTAATAATGCGCAATTTTAATTCGAGTAAACACTTACGAATGCTTTTAAAATGTCTTTTTAATCTTAACTTCTTTTCGAAAGCTTAACGACAAATAGAACAAGAGTAAATAATAATATATATTCGTTAATAATTAAAGTATCTCGCGATATATATGTTTTTATAATCTTTATTCTTTAAGTATTGCAAGTAGACACGTAAATAGTTCTTAATTCGTTTGATCTTAAATTGTCTTGTACAAAGAAAGACTAGACATTTTAAGAAAATCGAACGACTACTTGTTATTTGAGCTAGTGTTATCATAAATGATAGAAATTGAATTGAACAAAAATGAGCGCGACTTGATCTTGGTACTTAGCGCGCTCCAATTACCGCTAACACATCGGTCCTAGTCCTGGCGTTCGTCCATGAGATGTCTCGTGGAGCTAAAGGAAATAGGTCTAAAAATGATAGGCTCTACTTCATGGCTTGCATATCCAATAGTTTGTATGCGTTCGCAAAAGTGCCCCAGGCCGCCCAAGCTACCGCTCCCAGGCCCAGTCTCCCAGGAGCTATGGTCACTTCTAAGCTATGCTCTTTTAAGAATAGAAACCCTTCGGACCTACACCATCCTAGGCACGGCCTCCTGGGAGTTTGGTAGGAGATTACTATGCACTAGGAGATCATCTATCGTGTCAGGCGGGAATTACGAGGCCGAGAGAGCCCTATAACAATCCCAGGACTGCCATTTGTCTTACCCAGACTTATCCCAGCAACTATCCAACGCTTCAGGGCAGAAGGCCCCATCAGCAGCATTCGTACTCCAATTATCATACTCATCATAATCATAATAGCCCACGTCCTCGTCGTATTCGAACATATCTCGCTCAAGGTTCTCCATTCTCTTGTCCTCCAACTCATCAAGTAACATGTTCAATGTTACGATATACTTCTTAGCTCTCGAACCCCACGATTCTAGCTTCTTCGTAGGCGACTGAGGCTCGTATTCTAAAGAATGGGCCTTAGTCACGCGACGCGCGCTCTCCTTCGTTGCCATGGCGAGTCAATCACCTTGAATGCGCCTCAAGTAGAGAGCATGCAAATTCGATAAATGAATAACGTCGTTGGCGCAATATTGAATCGTCTTGGCATCTATTGGTCGAGTGAAGAACACGTTAGCAAGCATGCGACTTTGTATCTTCTTCTTGATTTGAATCCAACGATGAATCTCCATGAAACCAAGCTTCAAGTCGAACTAGATAAACTTATCTAGCTCGCGTATATATGTTTTGTCGCTAGCGCGAAACGCATTCTTGAGAAGTTAAATATTAGTGACATTAGCAAGATCGACGTGGTAAAGTGCCCACAACGCGTTCGCGTCGTTTCGTACATCCTAGATGCATTTAGATATGTTGACATTTTCAAGGATGAATTTAAGACTCTTGCCATTGTTTGACACCATAATAAAGGCTCGTTTTTCGAACGACAAGACGTCGATGAGTCGCACTACTCTTTGTGAGTGAACCAAAACAATGATGAGAAAGATGATTCCATGTTGGCTTAGACGATTTCCTTCGAGATCTAGATAGATTGTGCTAAAAAAAAGAATGAAGAAAAGAAAAGCTTCGAGTTTCGACATAGAAGAGATAAGAGTTAAGATAAACGCAAAAGTGATTATGTTGAACGAACGACAACACAAAGAAAAAAGAAGTCGACATTCATTTCATGGAATAAGAAAGTGAAACAAGTTAATCACGTGTGGCTAATTGTGGAGAAGCAAGAGAGTATGTACCTAAAAAAGACGTAGAACTCATCATGCTCGCTATGTTCGTGGGTGAGCGTAATGATATTTTTGCTATTCGCATCTCCTATAAATTTTGAACACATATTTGGACATTAGACGTAATGGCAATCATTAAGCACGATACTCTTCGCAATGTTAAACGCGAATCAAGCTCTTCTATAAGCAAATAATAAGAATAAGTAAGAAAATTCTAAGTTACGCGTCTTTAGTTTAAAGCTCAATAGTTGATTGTTGTAATTTATTAGATAAAAAAAGTAATACTATCTTATATTTTGTACTGTTTTATATAGAGAATTCTATTTAATTTTTATAGTTGATCGCAATATAATAATATTCTTTCGATCTATATTTATTAAAAATAATTCTTGTTATTTAGAATAAGTTAAACACAAACTAAATTAATATATCTAATTTTTTTAATTATACTATATTGAGTTTGCAAAACTTTTTTTTGCAACAATATTCTACAAATTATTAAGATTCTCTTTTACTTAAAGTTATTAAAAAATGCTAAAAATAATTATAACTTAATTAGTTTTGCTTAGAGTTGCAACAACAAGTATAGTTTTTTAATAATTAAGTTATTTTTAAGAAAGTTATTAATAGTTAATTGCTAAAACAAAGACTCTAATATAGTAGATATCTTTTATATCTAAGTTCAATATATTATTAAGTACTTTTTGTTATAAGTTAAAGATACAAAACGCTAATAAATTGAAATCAAATTAAAGATTCTTCGACTTTGCTAATAGTATGTAGATTAATACAAAATATTAGATATTTTTAGTATATTTTAATAAAGATAGCAATATATATAGATTTGAAGTATTTGTTTCTAACAATTAAAACTTTAACAATATTTAATATACTATTAATTATTAACTAAAGTATTAGACAAATTATAAATAATTAAAAGAGAATATAAAGTTTGTAATTAAAAATTTTAAACAAACAAATTTTATAAAATTTCTTCGATTTATTAAGAAGATAGATATAGAAATAATTTAAATTGCAAAAACAAAGAATAAGAATATAAATAATATTAAAACAGATTGTAAAAAGTAGAATACTAGAAGAAGAAAAGTTTTTAATATAGAAGACAGTCTTATAAAACTCAAAATCAAATTAAAATACAATATTAAAAATAGACTAATCGTTCGATTCTAATAGTTGGAACCGAATTGCATAAATTATGAAAATACTAACTATATTAGGTTAAAACTTGATCTAATTAGATATAACTTTCGGATCAGGTTATAGATTTCGGGGAAAAACCGATCCAAACGATCAGTCTAATTAAAAATAAAGACAAATACTACAAATTTTGAGAACTATTTAATCTAGAAAAGAATTTAGAAAACAAAATTAAAATTTGTTTTTGCAATAGAATTTAAGTTGACAAAATTGTTCTAAAATATTAATTATATTTATTTTAGATTAAAATAAAAGATATTTGTGTTTGTTAATTTAATCAAGAATAAAAGAATAAACTTTATAAGTTTTAATAACTTTAGAGTTTTAAGAATTAAGACAAAGAATAGAATCAAATTTAAGAAATTCTATCAATATCTTTGTTAATTTTTTGTAGAATTCGACAATATATAAAGCAAAGTAGACAAACTATATATAATAAATAAATTAATATAATTAAAAGTAAGAAGAAAATAAGTTGTAAAATTTATTGAGAATTTCTTCTTCTGTATGTTTTAAGAATTTGCTAACTATTGTTTTGTTTTTTAGAGAAGATTTTCTAGGATTGTTCTTTCGAGAGCTTTTAAATACGGTTGGTCCTGTACTAGCTAATCTTATCTTTCTTAACTACAAAAGAATTCTTTTGGGACGAACACTTTGGGAGAGCCCGAATGCAGCAAGATCGGATTAAGCGAAGGGACTTGTCAATCAATAAACGAATAATCTTTTAGGGTGATCAACGTAATAATACGCTAGATTAAAGAAAAAGAAAGCGCAACATTTTATTGACTAATCACGAATTCTAAACTCTTTGAAGCTAAATTGCATCTATCAAATTTAAGTCTATTCGCAATTTTTTGCTTTCTTACATGAAAGCATTAACAATAGTTGGTAACGAAGCTAAAAACAAAGGGATAAAGCTCTACTAATGCATGAAATGGAGATTGCTACTCTAGAAAACATGGGCGAAAATAATAGACAAAATACATTGTGCGAGAAAATATCTTCGCTATTAGCGCTATAAATATAAGAAGAAGAATTGAATAATTTCTTATTCGTCTAAGAGAAGAGAGTCAAGCTTGTCAAATATGTTAGTGCAAATAGACGACGTCGACGTCTCTATAACATTCGTAATCTTATTCGTAGTAAAGATATTCGATAGAAACAAACGATTCAAGTTGATCGAAAAAGATGTTAATGTTTTAGTGATGTATTGCTCGCACAACTTTGTCGTCTTATCTACAAACTTATACAAAAATTAAAATCAAAAGTCGAACTTTACGTTTGCATTATAATTCTTGATCTATCTAAATCTCTTTCTTCGAATCGATATAATTTTTAATTTGCTATCGAATCTCTATCTTTTAGTTTCTTTGATAAACTTGATACAATAGATATTCTAAAGATAGAATTTTATTTTCAGTACAAATAAAAAGATGTTGACGCATTTTTGTCTTAGCTATATATATTTAATTGTTTTGCAATTGTCAAGTATCTCGATATATTTATCAATATATGTTTTCTATTTTTCTCGATCGAGATTTTGCTACATTTGCGTCGAAGCTAAAAGTGTTATATTTTTTAGATAGAAAGAGCAATATTTAGGGCAGACAAGAGTTTTGTTGTAGACAAAAGAATTGTACTAGATAGAAAGTGTTTCTAGACTTCTTAGATAAATCTTACAGTAATTATTTGTTACGAGCTTATCAAAGTTGTACTAGTAATTTAGATTCTACGTTGTTGAACGAACTTGCTATTATGTTTGCTATGCTCGAGAAGCAAGCAATCTAAGTATAATGTTCGCAATATTTGACAAGCAAATATCGCAAACAACTATGCTTGCATTGTTCGACAAGCAAGCAAAATAAACAATTAATTTTTTTTTAATATATAGAAACTAGAATACGACTCTTTTAAAAATTGTGTTTAACTTATTATAAATTTTTATTTATTGTTACTTTAATTTATTAAATCTCTTTTAAGATTTATTAAATATAGAAATTGTTTATAGTTGCAAATTCTTGTTATCAAGTAATTGCTTATATTGTTTAAAGACGTCTACAAACTTCTTTAATAACACAACTTACTTTAATATTTTCGAAAAAAATGTTAGCATAATACTTTAAATATTTTAAGAATGTCTATATTAGATTAATGCGTCTTTATTTTAAGTACTAGCTTATTAATATTACGTCAATTATTAATTATAAAAGACAACAAAATTAAGATTAATAAACTTAATATTTATTATAAAGATTGTATCGATCTAAAGAACTAACTTATGCAAATAAATATTTATTTTATCTTTTATTTTGTTTTAGCAAATTAAAAGACAATTTTTGTATTAATATTTTTTAAAAAAAGAGCTTAATATTGATTTAAATTAAATTTACAAAAGTATTTAAAAAATAATAGCAAAAACTCTCGTACAATATTTATAGATTTCAATAATTTTAAAAGAGAGCTTCGAAGAATCTTTAAAACATTTAACAAGAAACAAATTGCAAAAAGAATAATTTAGTATTTAATTTAACAAATTTTTGCAATAGATTACGTTGCTAGATTCTAAAAGTATGTCAATTTAATCGAATAAAACAATGTTGTATTTATAACAATATTTCGACAAAATTTTAAAAACAATCTAAAGAATAAAATTATGCGTAATAAAAGAATTCTTAACAATATGTTCGATCTTATTGAAATAGCTATCGATCTTGACGACAAACTATATAAAAAAGTTATAAAAAAAAGATACAATTAATTTTGAAAAAAGCAAAAATCTTCTTTGAACTAGCAATCGAATATTAGCAAAGAGAATCTCGTTTTAATTAGAAATATAATAATCTTAATTATCGTAAATTTGCATCTATAGAATTAAATTTTACTTAACAATATAAAAAAAAGAATTTTAAAAAAAAAGCAAAATAACAAATTCTAGAAAACGTGCTATTTATATAACAAATTAAGCTACTTTGCAAGAAATTGTCGATTATAAAACTTAATAAATCGTTAACAAATCAATATTATATTAAGAGAGATACTTAATAGCTAAAACAATATTAAAAAGCAAATTAACACAAAAATAAATACTTTTAAAACTAGATTAAACAATAATTACTATTTAGTAGAAAATCTAAATTAATTATAGAAAGTTCTAGATAAAATATTATTAGACAAGATATTCGCATTTACGCAAGAAATTAATTAAATACTTAATAAAATTATAAGAGCAAAACAACTAAAAATGTTATATTTTTATTTAGCAATAGACTTTGACAATAAATATAATTAAAAGAACTTTTACAAATATCTAGATAATATTACAAAATATCTCGAGACTTTAGTTAATTTATCGAAGAAAAAAGAGATAAATTAAATTGTAAATAAATACGAAAAAGCGCTAGAAAACAATATTACTATCGAAAGAGAAATTTTTAATAAAATCGAATAACAATTAAGCAATATAAATTTATCTTAAAAGAAAATAAAAAAAGCAAAGAAATATGCAATACTTAATTAAACAAAATGCTATAACAACTTATACTAGACTTATCTAAAAAACAAAGAAAAAATCAATTAATTTTTTAGAAAGTTAAAGTTATTAATTTAGTATAGAAAGAAAGCTTAGCGCAAACAAACACTTAAAGTAAAAGTTATAATATTAAAACAAAAAAAAGTTTAAATTCTTTAATAAAGAATATACTAAAGAAATATAATATATTAGTTTAACAATAACAACTAAACTTAATAGTATACGCACAATGTTTTATTATATTAGTTAAGATTAATAGTTGTTAACTTATTGCAATAGTCGATTCTAATATAACAAATAATTTTATAATTAAAGTTTTTATTAAAAGAGAAGAATATTTTACTTAAAAGAAGCTTGATATATACAATTTAGTAGTTGTAAATAAAAACTTATTACTTAACAAAAATAAAAAAGTAAATAAAAAAACAAAATTATTATTAATAGCTATTTAACAATATTACAAAAAACTGATCTTTAATATAGTAAAAATAGTTATTTATAATATTGTTTTAGAAATGCTTTAATTAAAGCAATACAATTTAGAAATTAACTAAAATATATAAGTACTTAGATTTGCGCAATATAATTACGTAATTTATATTTAATCTACGCATTAATAATATTCGATAATAGATAAAAGATTAAGTCGAAAATCGATCGCAAATAACAAGCTTATATTTTTGCAAAAAAACAATTTAACAAAATTCGACTTAATAGATATTAACAAAAATTAGTTAAATTACAAAGTTAAAATAAATAAAGAAAATTACAAATTTTCTAGAAGTTTTAAATTATTTAATATAGCAAAGAAATTGCTAAAGTACGTATTACAAATATATAACAATTAAAAGCATCTATTTAAAGAAAAAAGAAACAATAGAGATTCTCTTTAAATATTAATTGTAAAATTACAAAATTAAACTTAAATTAAACAAGCAATTTATATTTGAATTTATATATATTTTGTTCAAAAAAAAGTTCGAAGTACTTCGCAAATACTTAACAAAAAATAAAAAACAAAAATTTATTAAAAAATTTCAATTATAGATAAAATACTTAATTCTCTTTGTATTAAAAAAGAATAAATTTTTTTATCTATATATTAATTATTAAAAGCTAAATAATATTATAATTAAGAATTAATATTTATTATCTAATATTAGCAAACTTTAGAATTGACTATTTGAAGCAAAGTACTTTATTAAATTGAATTTATAAAAAGCGTACAACTAAATTAAAATAAAAATAAAGAAAAAATAAAAAATAGTTTTTTGTATATAATATAAACTATACAAATATATAGTAATATTGTTCGAATTTACAAATGTCTTGACAACATATTAAGAAATAATTAATAATATATTATAATAATATTTGAATCAATTTGTTATAATATATTTGAACAATATTATAATTTATTTAAAGATTTTAAAAGAGTATATTAATTATATTTTTAAAGTATTAAAATATTTAAATATAAAAAACTTATATTTTAAGTTAAAGAAATACAAATTTTATTAAAAAAAAGTTAATTTTCTTAAATTTGTTGTTAAACAATATAGAATATATATAAATCTTAAGAAATTACAAGCAATTAAAGAATAAAAACTATTAATAAATATTAAAGAAATATAATTTTTTCTAAATTTTATAAACTACAACAAGAAGTTTATTAAAAACTACTTAGTAAACACAATATTATTAACAAATTTTACAAAAAAGAACACGCTATAATTATAAAAATTTATAAAAAAGAAATTATTTTAAAATCTTAAGCTAGAATACTTAAAAAAATTAATATTAAAAATATACAATTTGCAATTATTAAATAAAATTGAAATTAATATATTAAATCTAGTTATTAATATATACTTTAATTAGAAACATAAAAATATATAATATTTAATAATATATCTTTTAAGAAAACTTTTGTTAATCGAACAAAACTATAATATTTACAATAAAAAACTATTTGCTATAGTAGTCTTCTTAAAATTATAAAAAGTATATATAGAAAAATTATTAAAACTTATAATTCTTATAGACTACAAAAATCTTATATACTTTACTATTATAAAGCAACTTAACAAAAAACAAATATAATAATTAAAGAGACTTAAATAATACAAGTTCAAGATATAGTATACTTTAGAGAAAGATAATAATAGAGCAAACATACTTAACAAAAGAAATAATTATATAAAAACAAAAAAATTGTTTAATTATAATATATTTAAGATCAACAAAAACAAATTATTATTAATAAATAAATATAAATTAAATATTATATTACAAATACTTCGAGATAATATAGAAGAATTTTTAATAAAGAAAGAAAAACTTCAAATATTTATCGACAAAATCGACAAATATATAAAAGAGTATTATAATAAATTATTACAAAAATATTTAAAAGTAACAAAAACTCTTTAGTTTTTACGCTAGCATTGTTAGTTTTTATAGATAAAACAAGTTGTTGAAACATATATTAAACAATATTTTAATTATTAGTAGAACAAACATAATACATATATAAGCTATAGCAAAATTTAATATTAAAAACTATTTAAATTGTTATAAAATAAAGTTACAATAAACTTTATTATTAAGTTGTTAAAATCGACAAATCTAGCAACTAAAGACAAATATAATTGGATACTAGTAATAGTTAATAAGCTTATTAAGTACTTATATATTATTATATGCAAAAAGAAGTTTATTGTAGAACAACTAAGATATATTATATTAAATCGACTTATATAATATTATAACATATCTAAGAGATTAACTAGTAATAGAGATAAGGTCTTTACGTCTAATTATTAAAAGACGCTTCTTCTAATGTTAGATACAAGACTTCGAATGTCTATTGTCTATTACTTAGGTACAAATAGTTAAATAGAAAGAACAAATTAAAGTTTTAAGCAATATTTAAGATACTATATTAACAATACTTATAGCAATTAAATATTATTTTTATTTATAGTACAATTAACACTTAATGCAAAGATTTTAAATGTTATTAAAATATCTTTATTCTTCGCTAATTATAGCAAAAAATTAAATCTTTTTAAAAAAAAGCGTATACATTTGTTTGCGCAATTAGCTATCGAAAGAGTAGCAACGTTAAAAAAGATATACAACAATATCTCAAAAATGCAAGAAAAATCAACTAGATATTAAAATAAAAAACAAAAAATAATATCTTAATTAAAAAAGAAAAATAAGATATATCTTTTTACAAAAAATCTTAAAACAAAGAAATTAAGCAAGAAATTAAACTATATTAAAGTTAAATTGTTTTTTGTTAAAAAAACTAAGAAATTAGTTAATTACAAACTTGACTTATCTAAAAACGTCAAAATATTTCTAGTATTTTATATCTTATTGTTGGAGTTAACAAACTTAATTACATTTTTATAGAACACATTTTATTTCTATTTGCAAAAAGAAAATTAATTCGAGATTAAGAAAATTTTATAACAAAAAAATTAAAAGTATCTTATTAAATAAAAAGAATATTTTATTTTAAAAAATATATAAAAATTAAAAAAGAATCTTAATTATTATTGAAATCTTTTAAAGAAGTTTTATTAAAACAAGATATAAAAACAATATTTTAATTTTAATTAATCGAAAGTTAAAATTGTTTAAACAATATATTAAATAATAACTTAAAAATCTTTCTAATAAATTTAACAAAATATACTTTATTTATTTTTAAATTATTAATATTCTTTTATTTTGTTATAATTATTTTTTTCTCTTTATTCTTTAAGAAATTTAGTTATTTTTCTAGTCGACTTAGCTTTGTACGCGCATTGCGTACTTCTTTCTTTAAGTGTATTTACTCTTTATAAATTTGTTTAATTAATATAGAGAAAATTGTCAAATTGCAATTACGACTAGATTGCACA
>JAABUS010002526.1_pt1 | contig 34163 bp, 38 predicted proteins | sample 5560161 | NCBI WGS metagenome assembly JAABUS01 (sample SAMN10711885, study PRJNA513376) | rock metagenome | isolation source: Antarctica rocks | place: Antarctica: Victoria Land, Trio Nunatak nord | collected 2016-01-04 | reverse complement strand
TGGATGGAAAGGATGAGAAAGAGAGGTGGGAAGGAAGAGAGGGAAGAGAGGTGGGAAGGAAGAGAGGAAAGAGGGAGGAGAATGTTGTAGAAAATGGAGAAGGGCGAAAGCGAATCAGGGAAGAGGAAGGAGAGGGTAAAGAGAGAAAAGAGGGCGAAAAAATGCGAGGGGGGAGAGGAAAAGAGAGGGGAAGAAGAAGAGAAGAAGAAGCAAGAGAGGAGGGGGAGGGGAAGGGGAAGAGAACAGGGCCGGCAGGGGAGGGAGAAGAAACTTTCCAGTAAGATTGGGGAATGGAGAGGAGGGAGGAGAGAGAAGAGCGAGCAAGTGAAAAGGGAAGATCCCATATTATTTTAGTCAAATACCTAGGATTCGGTTATTAGACCCTCGTGCGAAGCAGTCGGCTACTGATTTTCTTATTCTAGAGAAGGTTGTGCTGGTCTCAGAACATGGATGGCATCTGGTCCGCCCGCGGTGGTGTGGCTTGCCAGCTTGCACGACGCCCGTGAGATGGGAAGACAGGTTATGCAGGGCTGTGGTATCCGGAGATGCAGCTTTTGGATCTGATATGGAAAATGGGATTGAATGTCTCCCCCCAGCATAGGGTTCGAGTGAAAGTCGGATTATTCCTGCGGTGGAATCCAGTTGTTGGGTGTGACGACTGCTAGAGTGAGATGCTTTCACCGATTTCCTGTCTAGCCATGGGTCTGGTCTGGTCTGTAAGCGTGTTTACAACGAACAGATCCTCACAAGTATGTCAATTCATGATAACAAGTCATATGTGTCTATGTACAATGAACCGGCCAGCGGTCCACATGCTATTTTTATCCTACCGGGTTCGTGACCGTTATGCATCAATGCCGCCAATAATGCTCCAGTTTATGCTCGAGCTTCCCAAACCCGCTATGCAAGGGATAAAACCCCAATCCAGATTCTATGCGCAAGCGAACGCTACAGCCGCGCAACCAAGGGCCGCTAGACATGCAAACGGTATCCCCAGAGCCGGCGCTCCACTACTCTTCGCTGTCGAGCTTTGCCCACCGCTTGTGATGGTACCGGATGCCGTAGGCCCCACCAGCCTAGCACCCCCAGTCCTTGACGCCTGTGCCTGTATAGGGTTCGGCACAACAGTGGCGCTCGGAACGGCGGCTGTGCCAGTACCGATTTCCACGACGTTGCTGTTGGTGGCGTTGAAGTTGGTCTGGCCTATGGACATTTCGTTGTTGCCCAAATCGTACACGAGGTATGCGCTTCTGAGGAAGGTATCGCCCAGGACTGCGGTTGTTCCGTCGGATGGCGAGATGCCGAAAACGCAGAGTGGTGTACCATTGTCAAAAGTCGCGGTGCTACCATCGGGGCTCGGCCCAGGATTTATGGCGAGCTCGCTCATCGGGACCGATATCTTGGGGCTTGTAAAAGTAAAGTCTAGAGTATCTTGGCTGTTGCCAAGACGGCAATCGCAGAATGCAGTCTGCTGCTGTGCGTTGTATTGAACCTTCAGGGCGGTGTAGATGGCTTGGGTAAGGTCGTTCGGCAGGTATGTTAAGCTGCTTCCGGAGTCCAGAAGCACAGCGGTGGGTAAATTTTGGCTCAACGTCTGTGTCTGACCATTTTGTGTCAAAGACACACCACTAAGGGTGATGAGGAACTCCGCGAATGTACTAAATTCTTGCTGGATCGGCAACGTCGAAAGTGTCCCGTGGAATTTCTGAGTGTCTATCCCGCCGAAGAGGATGCTGCCAGTGTTGGCCATCAAGTCGTCCAGCCATAGACTGTACGCTGATGACTGAATCAACTTCGCATCTACCATAGCCTGAGGTAGGTTTGGGTATGGCCTCTTGCCATTGCGATTCACCTGAACCTCATTGCTCGGATAACCTATACCAAGTATGCCCTCCGGTGATGTCGAGACCAACCCAAGCCCGAATTGCAAATTAGGTATACTCTGGCCTCCAATATTCAGCGTGTCCGTCAGATAATTACCTGTGGCACCGGAGCGATCGACGTAGGAAATTTTGAAGTCGTTGGATACAAGCTTGGAAGATGACGAAGCACTAGGGTCATAGGTTCCTGAGATCTGACAAAGCTGTTGAGGATCTTGGCATAACTGCGACTTTGGAGAGTTGGTCCACAGGTCGCTGCTACCCGTGTCGATGTGAAGTCTTAGCTGTTGGCCCGGCGTGCCTAAGCTGACATTGGCAAAGTATAGCGTCGCCTAGTCAACGTCAGTATGGATACTTGGGCGACTGCGCTCAAGGCTTACCTCATTGTCCAGTGTTTCTGAGACCGTCTTCGATTGTCTTTGTCGCAACCGCAGCTGATCTCTCTTGACTGGGTTTTGGACATGCTTTCGATTAATATTAAGGTTGATAACGGCTGCTGGACCATCCCTGGGAAGTAGGTGAAGCGTAGAGGAGGCGGTAGTGAGGAGCGCAACGGCGGCTACGGCAGCTGTGGAAATTTGCATGGTAGTATCACTGAAGGATGGAAGTGATCGTGAACAGATAGCGTAGGAAGTGCCCTTCGGGACTCGATGCAGTGGTCACCTGTGTTTGAAGCGCAGGGGTTTTGATCGTGATATAGGGAAAACGGCGGTCTAAGGATTTAGTGGGTAAGCTGACGCGGACAAAATGAACTATTGGAGTCTCGAGCCCGATGATGTCTAGCCGTGTGAACCGAGATCATTAGATCTCAAATCAGGAAGACAGTACTACTAATAGTAGTGCAGCAAAAGGCGTATGTGAAGCACAAAGGCGGCGGAGTACGTAGGGAGCTGACGTAGGCTATGTGCGGTGCAAGTTTCGGCACGTTTACCGAGGACGAAAGGAAAGGCTTTGGAGACAGCAAGGCCACGTGATTGAGTTAGAGGATGAAGGAAGGAAATAGGCAATGGAACAATGCAAAGGGAAGTGATCGAACTGCCGAAGCACGATCAGCAAGCATTCACGATACTAAAAGGTGTAGGAAGTGGCGACCAGCGGACGTCACCCTGTCTTGGCAGGGCACTGTGGCGGCAGGGCGTTAAAGGAGCTGTTCAAAGGCCTAGTTGTAACGTGTATGTGGATAGATCACTCTTGAGAGACTGGACACATCAGCATCATGTGCTTGACAAGATGGTTCACCTTGTATCCTCCCGGATCCTTGACCGGGTCTGCTGCCACAGATCCTGCATGATTGCGCTGCCTTGTCTGGCCTCGTCTTAAAGAACCACAGGCGACCAGCCACATCGCTTTATTCTTAGCATCGATGACAGACCTCGAGAGCTGGAGCAGTCCTTGAGAGAGGAGTCTCGGGCATGATTGAAGTGCTTATGGGAATTGCATTGGTTTATGCGCCTCCTATTTCCTTGCACCTTGTGTCTCAGATAGAGCCTCGGCGGGAAATCCAAACACAGCACGAGGCTGTCCGTTTCAAGCAGTGGAGCCGTCTTTGACAAGCCCAAATAGTCCAGAAGCTGATTGCCTCAGCTCGTCCTGGTTCACTGGAGAGCCCAGATGGTCGACAGCCACTCCCGCGCCATGGCTGATGAGCTTCTCTGCCCTTTGTGGGGCCTGGGGAGCCCGTCGCAGCATCGTCTAGCAAAACGGCGGCTTTTTGAGAGGGTGATAGCCTAGTAATTCCTGTAGCAGTACTCCGTGGCCTATACAGAGCGTTGGAAACTGGTGCGGGGGATCAAGGCCATAGTGCCAAGCTCATCGGCCAACCTTCTACTTTTAGCCTTCGCGTCTCCTACGCGATCTTGAGCTCTTGAACCCAAACTCTATACATCTCTGCCAATGATCCTGATGAGAACAAGCTAATCACAATGGCTACAGCGGGGCCCTCATCCGGCAGCAACAGCCTCAAAGCCAACACCAATGGCGCAACCTACGACCTCCCCTGGTACCCCCCCTTCCTGATCCGCCCAACCCCACCCCCTAACACGAACCCCCCAGGGTCGAGAAGTACCGCCCCGTCTACCTCAGCGACATAGTCGGCAACGAGGAAACCATCGAGCGCCTCAAGATCATCGCCAAAGACGGCAACATGCCCCACGTCATCATCTCCGGCATGCCCGGCATCGGCAAAACGACCTCCATCCTCTGCCTCGCGCGGCAGCTCCTCGGCGACAGCTACAAGGAAGCCGTGCTGGAGCTCAACGCCAGCGACGAGCGCGGCATCGACGTCGTGCGCAATCGCATCAAGGGATTCGCGCAGAAGAAAGTCACGCTGCCCCAGGGAAGGCATAAGCTGGTGATTCTGGATGAGGCGGATAGCATGACGAGTGGAGCGCAGCAGGCGCTGAGACGGACGATGGAGATCTACAGCAGCACGACGCGGTTTGCGTTTGCGTGCAATGCGAGTAACAAGATCATCGAGCCGTTGCAGAGCCGGTGTGCGATACTGAGGTATGCGAGGCTTACGGATCAGCAATTGGGGAGCAGGCTGTACAAGATTTGCGAGGCGGAGGATGTCAAGTATAACGACGAGGGGCTTGCGGCGCTGATCTTCAGTGCGGAGGGGGATATGAGGCAGGCGATCAACAACCTGCAATCGACGTCTGCGGGCTCTGGCTTCGTGTCCGGCGAGAATGTCTTCAAGGTGGTTGACTCACCGCATCCTATCAAGGTCCAAGCGGTCATCAAAGCGTGCTGGGAGGGCAAGGTTGATAATGCAGCGGAAGGGGTTCAGGAGCTGTGGGATTTGGGCTATAGCTGCCATGATATCGTGAGCACGATGTTCCGGGTGACGAAGACGGTGGAGGGGTTGAGCGAGCATGCGCGGCTGGAGTTCATCAAGGAGATTGGCTTCTGCCATATGAGGGTCTTGGAGGGGGTCCAGACCTTGGTGCAGTTATTGGGGTGTGTGGCGAGGTTGTGTAAGATCAACATGAAGCCGACGTTGTTCGTGATATCTTGAGAATGGTGGAATATTGAGGTATTCAGATATTTGAGCGTGGAGTTGGCAGGCGTGGTGTCGGAGCATATGGCGGTCAGCTCTGAAGCCTTGTACAGCACTTGTTTGAACCCATGATCGCAAAGATGTAATGGGCAAATAGAGCTTGCGCCCTAGCATGAACAAGAAGCTGGATTTCTAGTAAGAAGCTCTCAGCTATCAAAGCCTCTTAGAATAAAACCACCTTACGATTACAGTCAATTCCTTGATTCACCCGAACTTCGCCAGTGCCCTATGTGACTCTGTAAGCGGCCATAAGCCCCTGTAAAAGCCCACCATCCCGGCAACCAGAAGCACGTAGTACGCAACGGTCCAGTGAATACCCAGCCGACCGCCAGCTACCTGTATGTTATCCTTATGTTCCTTGCCTCTCTCCCGCTTCTCCTTGCCCACAGGTCCAATGATCGCACCTCCTTCAACTCTGCCCCAGACCCTTGGAAGCCCTGCCCAATTGCAGAAACTGTGCGCTAGAATTACCGCATAGACGCTGCCGGTTCTTAGAAATACGAAAGTGGCATACCACCCAAAGATCGTAGTATATCCAAACTGTATCAGCGAGCGCAGTATAGCGGGTACAAGCGGCGTGTGCGGATGGGTGAGTACAAATTCATAGAAATGATGGATATGAGCAATCCCAAAGTAGAGAGGGGTTATGAAAACAATCCGAGAGGGGGCTATGATAGCGAGAAGGTGCAGAGGCACCATGAGCGAGCGGAACGTCAATTCTTCCGTTATGGGACCCTGGGTAACAGACAACGTTAGTGTGAAAGACGGGAACGGGCTGAGATTGATGCATGCGAACCGCAATGAAGTTACGCCATCCTATCCAGCTACTAAGCGTCTCGTGCAGGCGCTGCCCACGTTTCCAATCCCGCCATCCAGATTCAGCTAATCCTCTTTCAAAAAGGGGTCCAGCGAACAGAACACCCGTCAAAAGGAGAGCTCTTCCGACCTCCGGTATTGAGATAGGATACCATCCAAGGAGTCGCAATGTCTCGAATAATGAAAGCTCGGCGTAGATATTGAGGACGTAGATTGATGTGAGCGTTGAGGCGATGACGGAAAAGGTGACGAAGCGTATGCGAGACCGAATAACGGATGGCGCATCTCGTGATAGGCTGGGAGACGGTCGAGTGGTTTTGGAAAGGTAAAAGGGGAACACATAGATGATGGTGTAAGCTATCTGTACACGACGGAAAGAGATCAGCCAGTCGTCCGATATTCAAGTTTATTGGCACAATTGGTGAACGTGTTGGTAAAACCACAGTAGACTTATCAACCAGTGACGAACCATTGGTATAAAGGCAAACCGTCAAAGCTTATCGCGTACTTCGTAAAGAGACCCACGGAGATATCTAGGGGAGAAATAAACAAGCCGAAGGTTACTTAACAGACTGCACCCGTTCTTGTGTCGCATGGAGCAACTTTGCTAGGTTGGATGCATGGCTCGAAAGGCAAGACCCTCTACGAATCATACCGGGGACAGACACCGAAAGAAAAAACGACCGGGCAACGATCTACACACAACCTTAGGAATTGCAAGCAGTTTGTCCAGAACTCCAGGAATGTACAAACTGGGAAGGAATAAGGGAAAGCTCATACCGATAATATGGCCGCTGCGGAGGTTGTGATGCCGGGGACCGCCTCCTTCTTATCTAAAACCATCTCCTATCAATCGATGCTACTTGAAAGTACTCTCTGGAGATCTATTCGCGGAGATCTAAAGCAGACGATGCAGAGTCGATTCTTTCTGCACCAGGGCTCAAGGTATGTACGAACCCGCAGTGCCTCTGAGGTAATTTGAGACTCGATGATAATAACCTGTGGGCGCCATCCTCATTCTAAAGGTGCGCACTGCTGAGAAGTCCCCGTCTTTCCCTGTATTTCCACTACGATGTCCCGTCCATGGCAGTTCAACGATCTGCCTTGCAAGGACTGCGCAGGAATGTCACGTTTGTCTATAGCTTTTCTGCTTTTCCTGGATGGACTAATACTGAGTAATTCAGAAAGAGCGACTACACATGCGTGATGCTGTGCCAGCATCGAAGTGAGCAGACTGGCCCTCAACTGCAAGACAATAATATGCCGGCAAAACCTCGGGTCCTGTGCAGAAGGACCAGTGCTATCGTAACTCCTTTACCATGAGAAAGGACCATCGAGCAATCTGCCCTTAGGAATTTAGAAATTGTCGAACGGCAACAAATGATTGGATACGAAGCCTCGCCCCTCCTGTGAGCGTATGGCTTGCCCACAATGTCTTTTCTCCCTAGGCCACCCCCTCTTCTCCATCCATGTCCACGACCTCCACATTCTCAAGCCCATTCTTGATAATCGCTAACTCCTCCCCTCTAACAAAGACCACATCTCTCATCTCGGTCACTCTCACAATGACTTTCGCGCTGGTACTGAGCCACGCCATCGGCACGAAGAAATGCCTTCTGAACGTGTTTTCTGGCCTGTCGCTTTCGGCATTGAGCTCCACGGAGTATACCCATCCACTCTGAGAAAGGAAGATGAGAGAGTAGGTATCAAATCCTGTTTTGATAATTCTGATGATGGTGTCGATCTCGGGCCGATTGAGCGTGCGATGGAAGGGGAGTTGGGGTGTAGGCGATAACGGTTTTCCCTGCGTATGAGAGATGGTCGTGGATGATGGGGAAAGAGAGAAAATCTGGGTTGATGCGAGGCGATTGGGCAGACCTGAAGCGGCCGACTGTTGAGCTTTGGTGAAAATTTGAGCATGCCGGAAGAGTAGTAACCCGGTTTCAGGATCAGCAAGTATATTGTCGACCTCGAAGGTCTCATCGTTGTTGTGCCACATCTTAAGGGAAATTGGGTCGGATACCTGGGCCAATGTGGTCCAGGCGCGTTTGTGCAGTGAAAATGAATCGAAGAGCAAAACTTCTTCTGGCCTCCGTGCATGCGTGTACCATTTCCAAATTTTCCTGGCTTCCACGTGTTCGTTCGATGCTACGACTTGCTTGGTGGTCAGAGACCATACTATGTCGCGTTCTGAAGTGGAAAGCAGAAGCATGCTACCTTCTGAGCTGAATATGGCCTGATTGACGGTATCAACAGATTCCAACCATTCTTCCAGTATCTCGTTTCGTACAGTCCACATTTCTATGGCATTATCGTAGGCGAGCTGAACCACGCGGAAGCAGCCTGCATTGTCGACGCTTACAACAAGTCGCTTGCTATGCAGATATCCGAGAAGGATAACTTCAGCGAAGGAACCCTTGTGTCTGTAGAGTTCTACAGCAGGTTTCTTGGGGAAGAGAAGCTCTTGAACATCAACAACGCCGTTGTTTCTACCACATATTGCTGTAGCCCCGTCGTCGCAGCAGACTAACGTGGTGATGATAGCCATTTCCTCGTAAGACTTTACTCTGCTCTTGGAGACCGCAGATACTACCGCATCACTCGGCTCGCTATTCCTGTCATCGAAGTCCTTGCGGACAAGGATGGACGGCTCCCAGACATTAGTCTGAGAGCCACGAAGGTCGAGAAAGCGCAGATTGTCGCTCGTGAACGTCAGGGCTGCAACGTTGCTCCCAGAAAGTGTTATATCATAGAGTAGCTGCAGTGTCTCGAAATCGTAAAGTTGCACTTTTCCAGTTGTGCTTCCACCAGCCAATGTTCTTCCATCTGGTGACACCGCCAATGTCTGGGCATCGGATGTAACGGAATGCTTCAAGTCTCTACGTAATGTGTCATAGAGCGCCAATTCTCCGTCCCAATACCCAACAGCAAGGAGCCAGACATCTGGATTGGGATTGAAGACCACCGAAGTGGTACCGTGGAACGTGTCAACGCGGTTGCTGGAAGTAGATGGTCTTCAACAAGCGCCTAATAATTGCTGTGTGTCCATGCACCACATATTGACCGGTAATCCCCGGTAGATCAACGCCATTAGCTTGTGCTCCATCGAGATAACGACGTTGGTAGGCGTTCGTCCAGGAAGCCGATCATCCCAGACATAGTGCGAGGCGACAACTACATTATCCGTATACCACGTTACGACCTCCTTCGACCTTGTGCCTGTAATAATTAGCTTCTGCTCCTCATCGAAGGCAAGAGCCATTGGATTGGTCTCCATTGCAATGTTAAGCAAGCAACTGCCTGCGCCTGCGTCCCAGAGCTTGATAGACCGCAGTCCAGCCGAAGCCAGCTTTTGGGCCGAGTCGCCAAATTGGAGGATCCGCACGGTCTCACCATGCCGGAAATGGCGGACATGCTCACAGCTTGATGTTTTATATAGTTCTATCATACCATCGGAGAGTTCAATAACGAACCTTTGGTCCCTACAAGCGATCGCCTTCGAAATGCGATTTCTGAAGTAGATGCATGAGATACGGTCATGCCAATCAGAATAGGACAGCCCTTGAAGCTGTATCCCATCAATCAAATTCTCAGATTTTGTACTGAATTGTCTGTAGATCATGGAGTTTCTCGGGCAGAGTGGCGCCACAAGAGCATGTATTGCAGAAGGTGTGTCGAGCAGATTAACTCCGAACTCGGTGGCAATTCTTGGAAAATCAGTAGCCCATGATTCGACATCGTCCCGTAGTGTAGGGACGTGTTTGGCTCTGCGGAGGAGATAGGCTTTAAGATGTTTACCGGTGCGGATAATCGTGGTCAAATCATGTGCCTCTGCTATTCGCTGCATCCAGGACAAAACATTGGTAGCGAAAAACGAACCCAGCTGCTTGTAAAGCGCATCAGATGCTGAAGGTGCCAGAAGAACATGTTCAGAAAAGAAAGTGCATGCGTAATGCGCAAGTGCGTTTTTGGGCGATTCTCGCGATATTGATACTATGTTCTTGCGCTTAGCTGTAAACGCCATGTCTTCACTCGTAAGGTACCTCAAGCATGCCTGTGGGAGATGAACATTTGCTGGCGGACTATCGACACGGAATTCTGATGACAACTCGGGTTGGGTCAGAAAGGCTCTCGCGGTCTGATGTACCATTTGTACCCGCGAACTCTGGTCCACGTATACGAGCTGGGCGCACAAAGAAGAGATCGATCCCTCGAGATCCCGAGTCACTGTATCGCCAATATCCAGCTTTACTGCATCCTTCAATTCCTCGACAGAAAGCGGCCTGGCTGCGCAGACAGCCCACCGGAATGTAGTCATTGCAAGTCGCTTGGTCCTTGTGTTGCGGGACATGATGGATAGGTTCCGTTGATAAAGAGGGTCCATCTCCTAAGGGATCTCTTCTAGGACTTATTCTATCTCCTCCAGACTGTACACATCTTGAAGCTGTTGCATGAATAGCACCGTCCAGAGGAAGCAACCGGATGATTTATTCACAATTCTTTGAACAAGATCTTGACGTGTATCTTCGTCGTCAACAGGCAAACTCTTGGCATTTGTTTCCACACAAAGCCGGATATCGTGTTGAGTGTCCTCCACTGTTACCTGGTCACTGATTACTGGTAGTGGCGATGATAGCCTTTCAAGATCCGTAGAAGGCCGACTTGTAATAAAGATTCTCAATAGAACATGCTCGTCAATCTTCGAAAACATCGAGAAAAGATTGTCGAAGTTACGCCTTTCTGCTGCCGCGCACTCATCTAAAGCGTCAATCACCCAATAATGCTTGAAGCGTACGTTAGACGAGTTGCGTAAGCTTAGTACTTGGAAAGCAGAACGTACATGTGGTGGAAGGTCGCAGAGAAAACCCCTCCTATGAATAATTTCCGCCAGATACTTCTATAGTCATCCCTATCAAGGCTAACATCTTCCTGCGTGATGGCTAGCAATTGCTCGCGAATGCTGAGACTCGTTCTCGCCGTTTAATAGGCGATCGATCGGAAGAATTCACTTAGGCTCGATCTTTCCTTGTTGTCGTGTTTAAAGAAGTAGTAGCTGCACCTTGTTCCTTCGAGATTGTCGATGACGTGACTGGATACCATCGATTTCCCTGTAGCAGGTCTTCCTTTCAACCAGAAGTATCGAGCGGAATCATCCAAGAATTGCCACTCTTGGAAGCTGCTCTTGTTTGTTAGCCACTCACAGGAGCCAGCGAGCCTATCATCCTCGAGCGTAGACAGTTCGTATTGTAAGTCATGTGATATACCAAGGTATTTGGATAGACTAGACATCTGATCTCGATACACTTGATGTTTTCGACTTGACACTCCGATGACGGTCGTAAGTAAATTAAGATCATTCAAACGTTAGGCTGAGGTGCACACATCAGTTTTTACAATATCATCCACGGTGGACGCAAGCCGATTTCTCAACGTCCTATAATTGTGATCGGCGGGGTCTTCAAATTCACATATGGTTCTGTGGTTGGCATTGAGCGTTTGCATCCGCTCATTCTCGTAACCTCGTCTACATTAGCAGGGCACACTTCGAATGGAGAACAACGTTATACCAAGAGTTGCAGACTCTCTGTCAACAATAAGCGTCGTACCAAGGCCTATGTTCATGCTCACCGATTCAGTGAAAGAGTGTATATGGATACCTTTGTGATAGTGGCGGAATTTATCATTCAGGACCTGGATGGCTTCGGATCCGCGTAACAGATTGCTGACGTAGGATTTACCACTGGATAATGATGCTCGAATTACATTGTTCAGTGTGCGAGCAAGCTCCGAACCTCTGTGAGGAGTAGCAAGGAAGTAAAGTGAATCAATTCGCTTGCCAATGTCATGAAAAGTGGGATTCTCTTTTGCGACAATACAGGTTTTCTTGATTACAAGGCCGCCCAAACTATGACCGATCAGTACAATAGGCGTGTCTGAATCCCGAGGAATCGTTGGACAGCTTATGATATCTTCGACCAGAGACTGGTTAAAATCGTGCACAATCATGGAGTTATCCTTTCAACCTGCCCAGTCAGAATCGTAGCCGAAGGTATGAACCCGGACATGTCTGAAAGCTGGATCAGCGGGAAGCCATTCTTTGGGCCAGAAGTGGGCCTGACTAGGAGTTGCACTCCATGTCTTCCGCGAGCCACCACGAAGACCGTGAACAAAGATGAAATCCACTAAAGTTTCGGACGGCTGGGAACGCAGGCTTAGGCCTAATCGTCCCACTGAGTCTGGAGAAAATTCGGAAGCAGTTCTTCGTAATGCTAGACTCCGTATCCTGCGTTCAAGGAACGAGGCATCGGAGCTTGATCTATTGCCCAGTCGATGTTTCGCTGCTTCCTTTAATCCAATGGATTAGATTGGAAAAAAGCGATCTAATTACATTATTATCGGTAAAACGAGACCTACTGAAGCCATGGTTTGACTCTGCAACTTCTGACGTACTGAGAGTATAGTGATGGCTCTCGTTTGCTGCTCACTCGTAGTCTGCATACTAAAACGCTTTGTAAATCATAAGATCAACCAAGCTAGCATAGGCGGCTAGAACTTGTGGATTGTACAGTTATGTTGTTTCGATGGAGTTATTCTGCCGGATGCAAGGTTCGATTAGGTATTGCGCGATGGAAGCGGCTTAACTGTCGTAAATCAAGGGTAGTATAGGCCTAAATGTAGACTACGACTCATACGTAGGTCGTAAACCCCAAAGCCTGGACCGCCGAAAGCAATTGCTTACATCCAGCGGGCCAGCCCATATACGTTGATTTTCTGCAGGGAACCGACGAGTTTGTCAGACCGCAGATGCCGGACAGATGCTCTCCCTGTATTAGCCTGCTCAGCTTGGCCGAGGGGTCATTACAACACGTCAAGTCTTCGCTGTCTTGAATACATGATAAGTGACTGCTTAATTCCAGCAGTAACAATCGTTGAGCCATTTTCTACTGCTGGTTAAGCGATCTCGTCACTGACATGTCTGGCGACGTTCCCTCGGCGGCACACGCCGTCAGGCATGACCTCTTGGATGATATCGAAATCGACGATAGCGTGGCCGATAGTGAGCTCACCTATGGCTGTTTCTCTTGCATGCGCTGTGAAGATGTGCCCTGACTGTGCACTGCAATATAGACTTCCCATCAGGCTCGAAAGTTGTATCGGCCATACCTCATGGTGCAAGCTTCTGGACTCGAACAGCGAGAGTCACTGTAAAGCTGGCTAATGGCTCTGCTCAATTATTCTTCCTAAAGATAGGCAAAGATGACTTCAGCCGCGACATGCTTCGAAGTGAGTATGAAGGCGTCAATGCACTATATCGCATTGTACCCGAGTTGGTGCCTCGGCCTATTGCTTGGGGAGCGTATATGTCAAAACCGGATACCTTCTTCTTTCTGGCCGACTTCATACCCATGCTCGAGGAGCTTCCCGACCCGGAGACGTTCTGCACAATGCTAGCAAGACTGCATAGAGACAGCATCCCGTTATCACCGAACGGAAAATTTGGATTCCACCACTTACAATGGGACTATGCCACAAGACGTGACGTGGTGCGATACTTGGGAAGAAAGCTACGCCCGAGCGTTGCGAAGCTTTGCCGAACAAGAGAGCAAGGCCCAGGGTTTAAGCGAAGAGATGGAACAACTATACCCAAAGCTATTTGATCAAGTAACCCTGCGGCTACTCCGACCTCTCAGCGCTGAAGGAAGGGCGATCAAACCTGTTTTAGTGCACGGCGACTTGTGGTACGGGAACATGGCGATTAACGCCGAAACTGGCGCGCCAGTGACTTTTGACCCTGCGGTCATATGGGCTCATAACGAGTGTCAGTAGCTTTCTTCATACGCCGAAATCATCTAACCAGACTGGCAGATGAACTGGTTACGTTTAACATACCGCGATACAGGATTGGACCAGACTTCGTACGCGAATACCATAAGCACTTTCCGATCTCTTCCCCGGAGGAGGACTATGAGGATCGTAATCGTCCTTATTCTATGTACGTCAGATCCGAGTCTGTTTCTTACGACCTTAAACAGCTAATGAGGTAGTCATTGCCATTTCTGTGCTTCGACGCTGTACCCAACGTCCAGCAAATTCCGCGATATGTGAGTGTCCCTTCATGTCGCTGTTACTCCTGACTCATACCTAGCAAGGGCAATTCAAGATATCAAATATCTCACGGACAAGTATGCTAGCGAAGTAAGGAATCCCTCCTAAGGCTCGAGGCTGCAGAAAGGGTATCACAATCCGTTAAGATTGGACATAAGTGACAGAGAACATTCGAAAAGCCAAGTCACCTTACTGCACTTCAAAGACCCTACTTGCTTTGTCGGCGCCAGGGATGAGGTCCGGAACCCTTCTCTGCTATATGATCAGCCTCACATATTCCGCGCTTGCTGGCCTTGGCAAATGAATCCATATCGATTGGGTGGTGTGGAGTCGTTGCAGACAAACAGCGGGGTCCCGGCTCTTTTCCGAGCCCTCCATTTCATTCCTTTCTTGCGGATGAGCAGACAGAGTCCGATTGAGATCAAGCAGAGAAGCCCCAACAAAGTAAAAGTCCACCCAGATCCTATAGCGTCGAGAACGTCCTGGAGCACCGCTACATCGACTGCTGCAAATGTACATCGAATGATATTGCTGGACGCCTGTGCGGCGGCCGGAGCTTCTTGATTGATGTCGATTAGCAGTGTATTATTGATCTGAAAAAACACATCAGTTTGATCAATCATGGGTGAACTTGCCACCCATGGTCTTTGAAATGTCAAGCTAGTCACCTACGTTGAAACATAGTTGCACCGCAAGCCCTGCAATAAACTGTAGTACTAATGGGACTGCGATGTGCTTAGGGGTTCATCAGCGGATCTCTTCCTGATACTCCCAGAGATGTTACGTACGACACGAAATCTCAATGTCCATCCAAACCCAACAACTACCACTGTTACGACAGCGAGTGGTATGAATATGCTGCGTGTCCGAGCTTCCTCAATGGGGAATTGAGCTAAGTCGTCACCCTGTATCTTCATGACGGGCAGACCATAGTGTTGAGCTACGAGACGATAATCGCGATCAATGATCTTGCCCGACAATAGTGTCGAAACTGTGTTACCGATGCCGAACAGAAGATAGATCAAGCCAGCTTCCAACTGATTAAGGTCGTACAGTCTGATGAAGAGAGAAGAGAGCGAGGTGTGCAAACAACAGTACAACATGTAAAGGATCCCACCGGAAAGTACAAGACACAGCGTGTCTTGTACTAATCAATATAATCAAGCTCTTCATGGGATTCGGCACATGCCATTTGATGTTCTGCTCAGAGGCGTCCACTTCGGTTCTTCGCTTTTTCGGCGCATCAATTGTGGGAATGGTAGCCTGGAATATGCTGGGGGGACTCTGCTTCCGTCGGCGACCAGGATTCTCGCCGTCTCGGGCAACGTGAGTATCATTGCAACCAAACAAGTCGCAGACACGATGCAGAGCAACCAGAAAATCCATCTCCAACCAACACTATAGCCAAGCGCACCGCCAATCGGGGGTCCTATGCTCGTCGCTGTCGTGATCCTATAGGGATTTAAGCAGGTCAAATGATCTCGGAGTCGAAAGCTTACCTAAGCGATAAAGCAGCCACATAAGAGCCTTGCCTCAGTTCTTATACGTGCCGCGTCAAGCCCCTTCGGGTTGGCGCCTGACAAGCAGCCTTCCAGCGACACGTCTGAGCGCAAAACCCTGTTGTTTAGGTCAAATCGCGTTATTTTGATGCGTTTACATACAACTTCGAGTCACAAAGTCAAAATTTCTACAATATGTACAAACGAGTATTACGCCAGCATTACAACAATATAGATTGATTGATTTTTTGAGCATCGTCGCTAGCTTGATTGAAAATCTAGCGTCGAACAAAGCCTATATATACAAAAGCTGACGTTGTGTTGTTGTGTCAACATCAAACGTAAAAAGTAACAAAAACAACAAAATTTTAATCGCATGCGCAAGCGACGTCAAAACTATCTCTGTCGAGATTTTCTCAAATATGCTCTTGATTATAGTGCTTAACATATATGTTCAATAAAAAATAAGAAAATCAAACGCGTTGTGTTGATAATAAGAAAAGAGAGCTTTTTACGTATCGTGCAAGTAATGTTGAGTGAAAAGAGAAGTTCCTGCGACGAGCACGAAAGCTACCGTATTAAGATTATTTCAAAAACGTCAAGATAACACGTTTATAACACGCTAAACTTTAAAATTGTGCCAAGAATGCATTTTCTATGTACTATATCAAATGTTACGCAGTTTGGGCTCGTAATCAAGGATTTTGAGCTCAGACGTAAAAGCGCTTCTGATGTTAGTCAGCGACTTAGCATGCCAACCCGCCAGGGGCTTGGCAACTTCACTCTGAGAACTGAGGCAATAAGAGCCTCTTTCTGCAGGCGTTGAAATATCCGCAATGACGCCGTAAGCAATCGAAAACGTACCTTATGGATGACCAGTCACAAGGCCTCCAAAGCGCTGGGTTTTTCACACTACCAGAACTCCCGAGGCTTTGTAGCATTCGGAGTAGAAGCAACGCAGTGAAAGAATGTTGAAGACCAATTCCTATATTCGCAAGTAGGTAGATCGCTAGAGTTACGACATACAGTGGTCGTCTGCCTAGCATATCGGCTGCGTCACCCACCACTGCTGGTGCAAAGGCAGAGATTGCTAAGTAGGACGTGACTGTCAGGTTAATGTTCCTGATAGACGTATGCAGATCTGTTGCCACGAAAGCAATCACTGGGTAATAGATGAAACTACTCAATGTCGAAAACCATCCGGCCAACGCAATAAGGAAGACGATGTATCGCTTTTCGTTACGTGTAAAAACGGAATAGCGTTCAGCCGCTGTATCCACAACCCTCGAATTTTGCTGTAGGTCTAATGTCGCCATATTCATTATCAACAATTCGCTCTCCTAGAAGGCCGGTGAGATGAAAGTAGGAAATTGAGGATCTGAGGAACATCGGTGCTAGTATGATAGCTCGGGAGTCGTAGAAAATACGGGTGGGGAACGAAAAATTTGAAAGGTGGGTGGACAGAAAGCCGAGCTAAACGATGGTACTTCATGGACAAGAGTACCTTATTGGCTATGATGCCAAGAACGCAACCGATGCACACTTCAAGTCTCGTTTCACACCTCACTTTCAGTGCACCGCACCAGGGGGTAGTTCTTCTCTGTGGCAATTTCACTGCCCTACTTGACTGATCTCGGCTTCCGGCCGAATGATCTCATCGTCAGTAAAAATACAAGCCTGTGTTTCAAGCTGTTGAGAGATGATGATTTCTCTGCTGTACATCGGTATTGACTAAGACGTGTCAGTAGGCATGAAGTAGAGCAGGTCTACACCCAAGGATATCTTCAAGTAGGGGGTAAAGTACAAACAAGTACATGTACCTTACCTTACTTCTGCTACAGAAAAATCTGAAGATACGCTAAAAACGGGCACTACTCGTTTTCACCTATTAATGCAATCTACCTAAGGTATGTATCATTGCAACGTGCTAGTACCTTAGTTTAGGGGTAGAATTTAGGGTTATAAAGTTTACCCCTAGGTATAAGTATGCACTTAGAACACTACCTTAGCGCGTTGCATTGATAGGTACCTTAGATTGCATTAATAGGTGAAAACGAGTAGAGCTTTAGCGAGTTTTTCAAGTGGCAGCACTGAGGCAAGTCCATCCAGAGAACATCAAAGCTTACTTTAGTCGTATGATCCTATGGACGTCTATGATATGGACACCATGGTATGGACATTAACTGTCAAGGTCCTCGCGATTATGTGATTACAAGATAGCCATGTTGAGGAATATGTTAGGGATGCATCGTTGCATCGTGTTAGGCTTGCTAACGCTATGGGTGACTCGACGGGATGGAAAACAGCTCGATCGTTGCCTTTTGGGATGAGCTTACTCGAGGCCTTGTTGAGCCTTGTAGTCCCCTTGAACACGATTTGAAACTCACGGGATACTTCTGTGTGGATCTACCCTAGCTCGTGCAGAGCATACAAGGCCCTACGTAGAGTAATATAAGGGCAGAGGAGACTATTATAGTTCCTGGGCCCACCTCTGCTCTCGATGTGGCATTTCGCTATCTTTATTCGCTCTCGTACCGTGCAGCTCACCACGCCAATCCCCAAATTCCTTCAACCGAAGCTCTGCGTACGCCGCCCAGTCGAACTCAACATATGAGATGCTGGTTTCGATCAACGCATGCAGACCCCAGTAAAGGCCAGGTATACCTCTGTACCTGTCAATCTCAGCTAGTAGCGAATCTACCGATGCAGAAGCAGTAGCGGATCCTTTGGCTAAGTGGAGATTGTAGCTTTGGAGATACTGCTCAACGAAAGCGCGGCGCACAGCTCTTGTAGGAAGCATCTCATAATTGCATTCGAAGCCTCCCGATTCGCAAAAATGATCTGCGAGGTCGAAGGCCGCCGGAAAAGGCATTGCGAATTCATAATCTATGAAGCTGATGTGATGATTTAGCTCGTACTGTGTAATCGCGGAATCTTCTGGGATAATCACGTTGGCGCTGAGTAGATCGCAATGGCCAAAAACAAACTGATAAATGCGACTATCAGCTAGATCAATAGCCCAGCCGCGGGTTCATCTAGGATTCAGGCGAGAAAAAGGAAACCCTAGTCTCACATTGTTTTTGTCGCCCTCGCCTTGTAATTGTTCAAGATAAGCGAGTGTCTTCTCCAATTCTCCTTGCAAGCTCTCTTTCTTTTCAATAGATGTTGCTGTATCTACTGGAAGCGCATCTATCCACTGCTGCAATACAGTACAGATATTGCGCTTTTTGCCTCCGTTATGTCCTGACAAGGGTAAGAGTGCATGCCATTCTCCAAACTTTGCCGCGACTGCACGCCAGACAGGTTCTCTGCCCAAATCTTGCGCAGTACAAGCCCGGCCTGGGGCATATCTGTAAAGAAGCCCGTTCTTGAAGCGCGCGAGCAGTGGTGCTGCCAGTCCGTGTTGACTTAGGAGAGAGTGGGTACGGGCTTCCATGTCGCGATCGACCAATATCTCGGAGCCGCTGCCATAAGCTCGTAGAAGTACAGCCGGTGGCTCGTTCTCGGACACGGAGGGTTCGCATGTTCCCTTTGTTAGTTTGAGGAGCTTGCAGCAGTAATGATTAGCTGTCGAAGTGCCTCTTAGGTAGAGGGGAAGCGCACCGTGTTCATGACGCCTTCCGCAAATCGCTCCACTCTAATCGATCCTGGAGTCGATGTCCACTCTGGACAGTAGGCATGCAATATGCGCAAGGCAGAAGCGTCGCCTTGATCACTGTCATACGCAAGAGGAATGAACTGTATCATAGTGTGTGCGTTGCGCGCTGCCGGGACAAAGGGGGATTGGGAATACTTCACTGTATCCCGTAGGCTTCGATCGATATATGTTGTGTAATATAAACCCCACAAAGCTCGTCAATCTCGAGGAAGTATGCCGCCTGCTGCTGGGTGGTTGGTAGATTTTGATTCCTTTATGTGACGGAATTGATTTTGCAATGACTGAGGGCCTTGGTAAAGACGCAACTGTTCAAAGTATCATTCGACTCGCCACGCTTGAGGCTTCTGCTTCGATTGTAATGTAGCATCGCCAAAGCCCGGTTCGTTATGAGGCCTAATTCACTTCGCCGAGGGGCCTGCCAGAGCATCTGGGTGGTAAGCAACCCCCAGAGATCGATTAGAAAAGGAGATTAAAATGATACATACTGCTCCATTGAGAGGTAGCCGGGGCATTCATAACCTAGCATTTGCGTGCACTTAGTCGACGCAAACATAAGTCGAGCCGGGCCCCCTCGATGGCACACCTTCCAATCGATCCTGGTGTGATCCAATTTGTGACATCTAAAAGAAGGCTATGAAAGCCGAGTCCAATGACTTTTACTCCGCCGCGAATCACCATTCGCATCACATTGCATTCAGTACTTGATGCCACTCTGTTGATGCAGGGAAAGAGCTCTTGAGAGATCATCGGGGACCAAGCGCAACGTCGTGTGCCAATCACAAACAGTGACATGATTGTGGCTACACCAGCTGCATGAAGATTCGGTTCATGATCTTCTCCACACGACTATTACCGCACACAACAGCAGTGGGCTCCTTGAGAATAGGCTGATCCGACCACAGACTGGGACGGTATCGGACATGGTCTCCCACTCACCGCACCATCAGCCCTAGAGCTATATTTCCTCAAGTCGAACCCGCAGAGCGAGTCGATGAGGTCAATACTGCTCTGTGACCGATTCGCATTGCTCGGTGTTGCGGGAAATGATTGTGGTTTAACGGCCAGAAGCTGGGTGTCGATGGGCCTTCGTTGACAAGCCTTGGAAGAGTTTCCTAGGATCCCGAGAAACTGAACGGTCAAACCAACTCTCCCAATTCTATCATTCTGATACTTGTGATGGCCCACTACGCAAAATAGACAGCCTAAAAAGCCGGAGTCATGTCACGGACAACATCAGTCCAAGTGCAGAGTCACTAACACCGGATTATCATCATATATTGACTTTGTTACCCTACCAGCGCAGACCTCATGAGTAGAGCGACCTTATTCGCAACAAAGACCAAGTTAACAATGCTGAAAGTGGTTACGACCTTTGCAAGACTGCTCCGCACTTCTGAAGTAACAATGGAGGCTGACATTATTTCCTCCGTGGTTGCAAACCTCGGGTGGCAGTGACTCAATCGATGCGGAGTCGAATCGATTGGACTCCTCCTCCGACCTTGGTGTCACGATGTCTTGACATTTCAGAGATTTCGGCGGGATGAGGAGTGACTGGCTGCGGGGCTGCTTGTCGGAAGTGCGACGCGTTACTCCGTGAAAACCGCGTTTCCGGGCGATTAGCGTTTCAGATTCGAGAGATTGGATCTTATCGATAAGATGAAATTGCCTGTGGAAATTATGTGCCGATGCGGTTGAGTTTGAGTTTGAGAAGCCCACTGTGCCTTCGAGGCCGTCAGCGATGATATCGCCCCTCTATCACGTCTGTTTCAATTCTCCCTTTGTCTTCGGGCAAGATTCATCATATTCGTGCTCTTCCTTTGGAACGAGATTTCCCCAAGGTAGAAATACTTTACCTTCTCTCCACTCTTCCCACTTCCCGAACCGGAAGCTTTTCTGCTGTTCCTGCATTAGCCTGGTGCCATGCCACTAAAAACCCCCTAATAACCATCCCACTTCACCGACTCAACTTCAGCCCTCCTTCATCCATACCAGATTTGCTTTTCATCTTTATTAATTGCCCTTGTGTATCTTGTAATTCATTTCTAAACGTACTTTGCCTACTCTCCGGGTCTCGTTACCTAGTCACTCCTTCATTCCTTACCCTTTATACTACCATCACATCTGTCACTCGACGCTCTGAGACGCCCTTCTCAGCTTCACTACCATAGAAAATCCAATACATATATGTACGATTATACGACAGTTATTTTGCACTACCTTCGAAGTAATGACCTACTCAAACGACAATAATGCCATCGCCGCCTCGTCCGCTGCGGCGTTCTCCGCCCCGAAATCCGCTCCACGAACGGTCCGATTCCTCCACCAACGAGCGTGCATCACCCACTTTACGCATAATTGGGGATCCTCTTGCGACTATCTACTCAAGCAACCCGTTTCCCACCCACCCGTCGCACATTCTTTCGCCTAAATCAACCAGACCCTCTGGGGCTGTGCTCGAGGAGGCTGGCGTTTCGGATCAGGAACATATCTCTGAAAATATACCGGGTAAAGATACGCGTACCACAACTGTCAAAGGGAAGGAGACCGACGATTCAGAAGATGCGAATAGCGGATCTAGTCCAACGCCATGGCCATTCAGGAACTCTCGGCGTCTGTCTTCAACGCTCCACGTCTCGCCCAACAAGGATCAAGATTTCGATACCAACGGTCGAGGTTTCACCATGGAGCAGGGCACTAACGATGACCGTTCCTCGGAAGAGATTGTGCAGCTGCCCAGCGTTGGCAGCGGGCCTGACGCGCTGGGCTGGCACTCCTTCACACATAGCCAAACATCCCAGCAACAACCAGTGGTTGCCAAAACATCTGATGCCTCGCTCTCATCCGCCGGATCTTCGGGTACTGTCATCAGAACTAATCCAGGAGATCGCCCAAATCGGGCCTCTTATTCTTTCTTTCCTAGCCCCATTCGTCAAGAGGACTTCAGACCAAACAGCTCTAGCGACTCCCCATCCACGCCTGTCAATCCATCTCTAAGGAATACTCAAATCGAGTCTAGCCTGGTCTCTCCAGTCACCCCAGAATCATCTACGACCTCAGCTATCCCACCAACGAGTAGTCATCGTGCTGTCTCACTACCTCGGCCGGATGTACAAGATAACGTCAACGTCCAATATCCGATCATTCAACCTCCTACCGCATCTGGATCATGGGCAGAAAGCTCAGAACCAGCAACCGCACAATTGCCATCACGTACTCCGAACCGCTCCCGGTGGTGGAAACCGCATCTCTCCACCGTCGAGTCAGTGGGGATGACGGATCGAAGTAGCGGAAGCCAACAATTCGCAGGTTCTACTCGAGTCAGTAGGGATTCCACTGGAGTCCTCAACTCGAGATCGGAGACTCCGCCACTACCAGTCTTTCCTCGTTCCGCATATCCGTTGCGAAGGGGTATCACCACCTCGACCATACGAGTGGTCAATGAGCAGGACGACCATGTTGGTAGCACCCTTGCGCCGGTGCCGGGCTCTCGAAGCTCTGCACGACTCAGCATTTTCTCTGGGAGTTCGAGGGGCGAGAACCGACGAAGTGGACTTCAGCAGACCATGAGGCCGAGCTCAAAAGGGAGTTTCTTCCGAGATAGTATACCAGCATGGGCAAGGTACGTCTGTTCGACCTCTTAATCGTCATTACAGGCTGGTGCACCTCTATATCTTTTGTTGGCTTCAGTTGTCTAGGAATCCCTGTATGGGCTTTCCCGTCTTGATGAGCACATTGACCAATTCTCGTTTGTAATAGCCCTCCAGCACGCCGTGGTCTGTTTTCATATTTCAAATTAAACTCAAAAGGCGAAGTAGAGCGCTGACCAAATCCGTAGAACATATTATGGCCGAGGAGGTCATACTTCCATGCTACCTCAGACCTACTCCACCGACGACATCCAGGAAAGGAGACTCAGCACGGGTCCTTATGACACCGACTACAGTGCCGGCGCCTACACCACAGATCCCTCCGCGTCCGAGAGTTCCCTCGGAAACGACATCCACCAACCACGAACTCGCCCCCGCGATCATATCGGCCATTCACGAAGCGATTCTCTACCCATCACCAGGATCCGCCCCTCAGAGATCAATCTTGTCGAAGTCAGAGGTCCACCAAGACCCAAGTTCTCAAATACCTGGTCTCCGCACCTATGGCAACATCGAAGTAGCGTCCCCAAACGCAGAAGCCTCTTCATGGCGCCCGCCATAGACAAAGAAGCCGTGTCCAGATCGCCCAAGAGGAGGACTATCCAGGTCGCCTTGTTCACCGTCGGGTTTATCTTTCCTCTAGGTATGCTATCCCTATTGCCAAGTGACACAAGCGTCCGGCACTAAGACTTTCCTCAAGCCTGGTTCGCAGCCGCAGTCCTCCCCCTCCCGCCTCATCCCGCAATGGGCGAAAAAGGCAAAGGCTCAGCTCGTCCTGCGACCGCCACGTCTATAGCACAAGACCTCGAGAACAGGCTCGCGCCCATGGACGAGGCACAGTACGAAAACGCAAGATGGTGGCGCAACCTCAACCGCCTGATGATGATCGTTGGGGTGTTCATCATCGCTGCGATAGTAAGCCAATCTTGGATTAACGGTACTGCGTAAAAGCGTGGACTGACACCGGAAAAGATCGCCCTCGCTGTCGTTGCTACACGTATGAAACGCTAAATCAAGATCGCAATAATCACATACTTTACGAGATATACTTTACGATCATACCGTCCATACGACAGCCTATTTCCTTCACATACGAATCCTTTTCAGTTTCAATGAAACATACGTACCTACCAATCTTCTTTACTGGATGAACGCTACGGCGTTTTGAGATACCCTTCGATAATAACGCACCTGCTTGCATTTCTGGACGGAAGAAGAATCTTAATGTCTGGTTCATGAATAATCTATGTATGGCTTATGAGCTTATTTGCCGTTTACGTGTATGAAGACGTTTGGACTTCTTGATGGTCAAGTACTAGAGCGGCTTTAGCGATGTTTGATGTTGGAGATGTACCTCATAGAGAGACTGATCAACGTTTGTTCCATCTTTGAATCCTATTTCCAATCATCCGCTCACTCCGAAGGATATGATCTGTCATCAGTTTCCCATGTATCACATTTCTCTCATGCTTGGGCTTCAAGAGCTGCAACGAATAACACAAACCGTCCCTGCGGATTCGCCGTTCCCGCGTGACCTCCAGGGTCGGAACAGGTGTGCGAGAGCTTGTGTAGCAGGTCGTCTGCAGGTTCCATGCCTGAAGCAAACGACCTCTGGGAAGCCGGTTTGACGCTGAAACGTCTTTCGCACATGTGATCTCCACGGGACACGCAGCTGCGGGGCGTCTCTTCCAGCAGCTCTTGCGAGAGGGCACGCTGCAGCGTGAATCTCGAGCGCTTGCGTCCTTATCATCCATGAACGTGGTCTTCGAATCCGTCTCCTTCGCGCATAAACGGATGCATCGAGACTGGATCTTGCAACCTTGGTAGTTGGTAATCATGTAAAGCGTTGAAGTGCTTGATTAACTAACTACTCTAAAGAGCTCTAAAGAGGCAATGACGTTGATATATCAACATTCTGGAACAAATGAAATACGCAAACCATTCTGACATATGATCTTATCGTTTGCCGGATGCACGTGTCCGTGTTTGGGCTATCATAAACAACTTCGAGGTGCCGCCGCTTCCTGAAATGGTTCTGTAAGCTCGGTGGAAAGCAGCTATGCCTCTGGAAGCTCGGAGGGACAGTGGTGTGGAATCGTGTCAGTGTTGTTGCGGGAGCTCTGGGCAGCCAGACACGCGCAGTTTCCTAGCCTCAACTCCGTTGTGGCTACTCCGCCAGTCGTTGGCGGTCCTGCCACGCTCGGTTCCAGTGGATGAAGTGTTGAATCCATCCTCTGGATCAGTCCCTCATTGAGTCCACCATTTCTTGTGAGACGCCAAAACCTCAGATCGGTCTGTTTTCACCGTTCCCTTGACGGCCAAGCCGCCGTCGGCTCCTTCAATCCAGACCTCGTACTCCCCCAAGCCCTTCTTGTTCCCACAAACGCGCATAGGCTCGTCGGCATAGAGCGGCGCCAAATTGTTATATTCGACACGCACGATCCTGTCGTTGCTTGACCCTAGATATCCTTGCAGCATGTCCAGCATCAACACCAAGCTCAGTGGACCATGGACCAGTAGATTCCTATGCCCTTCTACCTCCTGACAGTACGGCTTATCCAGGTGTATACGATGCGCGTTGAATGTCAAAGCGGAAAAGCGGAAAAGCAGCCCCGCCGTGGGCGTCAGCGTATGGCTATAAGCCGGCTCCGCAGGCGGCTTGATGATCCTCTGCTTTTTCGCCGCCGCATCAGCTGGCTGATCGCGCATGAACACCAACGTCCGGCCCTCCGCGATCATCGGCATGGAATGCTCATCCAGCATCAAGCGTTTCAGCAGCACAAAGACCTTCTCTTCGCCTTCCTTCCCTCTGACCTCCACATTCGCGATTTTTTCGACACATTCCCGAGTCCGACAATCGAATGGAATGTCACGATAGAAATGCATGAAGCCTCCAGCCCACATGCGCCGATTGAAGGGCGGGCCAGGCGAGTGGGCGGGATCGGTCCCATCGCTTTGTAGGGCGGAGAGGGGGTCGGAAGGAGGGAAGTGGATGAGGTGGTAGCCTGGTGGGACGGAGCTGGTGCTTGCGCGTTTCTGGAAGAGGACGTCGTGGTAGGTCTTGGGCAGGAAGTCGAAGAGGGTTTTGTGGAGGAGGTTAGAGGGGATGTGGGTTGGGACGTCGATGGTGATAGCGTAGGGACGCGAGGTCAGTTCGGACCGGAGGTGGGCTAAAGGGTGAGTGCTGGGAAGGACGGTAGCGTTGCCGGTGAAGAAAGCATCATTGGAGGCCTCGACTTGGGCTGCCGCGGATGAGTAGTGCTCAACGCGCCGTTGGCGATGTCTCAACAGGAGGCTTTGGGACCATGGGCGCGTCAAGCACGACGAACGAAGTCGTGCTCTCGTCAGCATAGAGCCCGAGCCTGCCAGTTGGCCACAGAGCTGGGAATGCGCGCATCGATGGGAGATGCGAGTTGCATCGCTGCGGAGTTGGAGACAGCCTGCCCCACTCAATTCATAAGCGAGGGACCCCCACTCTAGCGTTGAGTCGGCGCGCCAAGCCCTGATCATATAATGAGATATTGGTGCTTCTCAATCCTTTTCTTTGAAATTCCTCACGGCTTCGCATATACTCCTGCTCCAATTGTGACGAAGGCCATCTGACCAGGATGTTGCCCTATATCAATATCCGTCAGTGCGCCCTTGAGCCTAGATACGTCCTGCTTATTGCCCGCTAGCCTTCGAGTATGCCGCTTCTTGGACTGGAGCTTCTGTCGATGAGCGTAGGCAGCCTTCGTGTCCGATGATGTGGAGCTCACAGGTCTACTCTCAGTCAAGCTCATAGCAACATTTCTCCTCTCATATCCGCTTGCCGGAGTCCTCAAGCGCCTACCGGATGCCAAACCATACCAGAAGAATCTTTTCATCATAGCGTACGCCGACTGCTGGGAAAGATACGTTACGGAGCATTGACTAAGATCTGTACAGCGTATCTCTGTTCTATCTTGTTGGACTCTTCAGTTTTTGGGCAGGCATCCGAACGCTGATTATCAGCTCTGCGGGAGCATACCTGATTGCCAAATATATCAAAGATGACTACATGCCATGGCTCGGCTTCGTATTTCTCATGGGACATATGTCCGTCAGCCATCTACACCGACAATCCGTCAATGACCCGCGTACGCTTGATATCACTGGTTCGGTGCCTGCACGCCAACCACTAGATCCCGGCTAAGCTGTAGGACAATAGGAGCTCAAATGGTCTTAGTTATGAAGGTGATGGTCGGCCGCTTTTAGAAGCAAGTCTGAGGCTGATTGTACTAGCTGACAGCCTTCTGCTGGAACGTACAAGACGGGCGGCTACCGGAGAAGGAGCTTGTCGGTTTTCAGAAAGAAAAGGCGTTGCGAGAGTTGCCAGATATTCTGAACTATGCCGGATATGTGGTCAGTATGCCGTAAAGTATTCGCACCGTTCTCCTTAACCCTCGTCAGCTCTTCTTCCCATCACTCCATGCCGGACCATCTTTCGACTATGTAGAATACCGTCGCTGGATTGATACGAGTATGTTCGAAGTTCCCTCAGGGACTGACCCGGCTCATGCCCCAAGGACTCGCAAGAAGCGGAAAATACCTCGTAGCGGGACGCCAGCTGCTTGGAAAGCCGCGACGGGCATCATGTGGCTTTTACTTTTCCTCAAATTCTCACCCATGTACAGCAACGAGCTTGTGCTTGGGGACCAGTACATGAAATACGGTTTCCTGCGTCGAGTATGGATCCTCGAGATCCTTGGGTTTGTTACTCGAATGAAGTATTACGGCGTATGGCATCTCACCGAAGGTGCCTGCATTCTATCTGGGCTTGGCTACAAAGGCGTCGATCCTAAAACAGGCCGCGTTCAGTGGAACCGTCTACAGAATGTCAATCCATGGGGTATCGAGACAGCCCAAAATTCCCGTGCATATCTCGAGAATTGGAACATGAACACCAATCACTGGCTACGAAACTACATGTACTTGCGCGTCACGCCCAAAGGCAAGAAACCCGGTTTCCGGGCCAGCTTGGCGACGTTCGTGACCAGCGCTTTCTGGCATGGCTTTTACCCGGGCTACTACCTCTCCTTTGTCCTCGCAGCGTTCCTCCAGACGATCGCTAAGAGTACATATACCCCCCATAATACTTCAAACTTCACCTACTTGAATCATAACACTGACATCCCACCAGACGTCCGCCGCCACATCCGCCCCTTCTTCCTCACCCCCGACGGAACCCGCCCCACGCCCTACAAACCCTACTACGACGCCTTCTCCTACCTCGCAACCCAAGCCGCCTTCTGCTTCACCACCGTGCCCTTTGTCCTTCTCACCCTGCGCGACTCCCTCCTCGTCTGGTCGCGCGTCTATTTCTACGCCATTTTCGGCGCCGCCGCAACCATGGCTTTCTTCGCTTCTCCCGCGAGACCGTGGTTAGATAGGAGACTGGAGGTAAGGAACCAGCGGGAGATGGAGAAAGAAGTGAGAGGGCATCCGTTGATGGGGCTCCCGAGCGATCCGGGAGAGGATGTGCAGGAGGCGGTGAGGGAGATTAGGCTGGAGGTGGAGATGAGGAGGCGGCGGGGGAGTTTGGTCGGGATGCCGAGGGGGGAGGAGATGAGGGCTGCGGTTGAGGATAAGCTGGGGAAGAAGCTTTGATCGCAATTCTGCTTCAGGATGGTATAACGAGCGCTCAACCGGCCAGGAAGACTTGTTAGATTTGCTTAGGCAATAGCTCGAGGATTAGTCGAATGGTCAGAGCAGTTGCTCAGTATAGACCAAGCAATACGAGATTTGGGCCTTGATAACGAGATAAAGATTGAATGGATCCATAGCTTGTACGCTGGCAAGTCGATGAAGAGACAAACTCTCAAACGGTTTATACTACTCAATGAGAAACACCCAAGAGGAGGTCTCGCAGAGCCCATCGGAAACCTGCGTGACTCAAAAGTATCCACAAAAAGAGCGCCGAACCGACACGTACGGAATTTGGAAGCGTCATCTATCATATTCTACGCTTTTTTCCTATACATAGCAACTTGTGCAGCTCTAAGCTCTACCCAAGTCATCCTCATGTCATACATACCTCTCTCAACGCAGCCGTCTAGACAATCTCCTTCTCCAGCATCTCAATCCCCCATTCCTTCTTCAGCTCCTCCCTCAGCGGCGCCGCCAACTCCTCCTTCATCGGCGCCAAGATGCCCTTCTCGCGAATACGGCCATCCAGCACCATAAGGACAGCAATGCCGCATGGTACGCTGTAGGTGCGGTCAGCTCATCTATTTTGCATACGTCGCGGTCTTAGGCTCCTTGTGGATTGGCCAAGGGCAGCTCACCCAACCAACTTCGCCATCGCGGACCAGCCCTTCGGATCACCATACTCGATCAGCGTCGACGCGCGCGTCTCTTTCCTGCCGTCTTTGTGCTCGATGCCGAATTTATGTTGGAGGAACACCTAGAAAAGGGGGGGGGCGAAATATGAGATTTAATGTCTAAGATGGTGTGGGGGAGGTGGATATGCTTACAAGATCGCGTTCTCCGGCCTCGTATTGGCATTTCTCCTCCAGTGTGGCGCAGAGAGTGTCAAGAGGGTTGCCGCGAGGGGTGATGGGCGTGTCGGAGAACATGCCGATCCAGCGCATGCCGGCGAGGATGATGTCTTTTTCTTCGCTGGAGGGGAGGGTCAGCACCAGTTACTCGGTGTCTCTGGGTAATGCAAAGGGAATGGTGTACTTGTCCTTGAACTGCGTTTTCGATTTGATAGCCCATTCAAGGTCCAGGGCTTTTGACGAGGTAGCTCTCAATACCTTCTGGGTCGCTTCCTTCCATGGAATCTTCTCCTTTAAAAACGGCTGCGCCTCATCCGAGAGGAACCCAATGTCAACAAGCACCCTTACGAACTCCGGAAATCCTTGGAACCTAAGCGTCCCTCTGATGATAGTCGACGCTTCATGAATCTCATAGCGCTCTTTGTAAGGCGTGGAGTCGCGATTGGGGTATGCAACGAAGGAGAAACCAGGATACGTGGAGTCGTAGCGTTTTGCGGTGCCCATGAGTTCGGGGCCGGGGACGTCGACGACTTTGCCGTCTTGGTAGTATTTGGCAGCGTTGCGGAGCGCGAGGAGGACGCCGCGGCTGGACCAGGAGAACTTGTAACCTGTTGGTGGGGTTTCGTATCAGCTTCCGAGTGGCGGGGGGAAAGTGAGATTACCGAGCGGATTGTCACTGGCTTCTGGAGCTGGGAGGCCGCCGCAGTAGCTGAGGAAACTCGTGATTTTGCCGCCGGCTTGGCGGACTTCGGAGATGGTTTTCACCGCCTGAGGATGGTGAGCTTGACTAGCTTGGAATTTGGCATTGCAATGCTCTGTGACATACGTAGAGGTGGTCAATGCCCGGATCTAGACTGTTGGAGATCACGAGGTCAGCATCGCTTCCCAAAGAACATCTCAAGTGTGCAGGACATCTTTCTTGAATATTTACTCCTCGAACATAGGGAGGCACAAAAGAGGCATGAGAAGCTTCGTGTACACTAACCCGACTTCGTTGAGAACCGTGATGCCGGCTTCCTTGGCTTCTGTACTCATGGTCAGCCGCTGTACCCAGCAGAAACTCAATTGGTACATGAAAATTGCTTGATGTCCACACCTTTCTCAAGCTCAAGCATAGCCGGCGAGATATAACTCGTCCTAAGCCCACCCTAAGCAACTTATCCAGCCCAAACCATCCGATTATACGAACGTGACCACATTCTTCTTCTTCCTTATGGCGCTCTTGATGACCGTCGCATGGTACGTATAAGGTATCAGGCTGATGACCACTACCCTGAACCTCAGCTTCTTGCCTCCCATCCTCAACACTGCAACCAACCGTCTACCTTCGCGACCTCAGCGTCTAAATCATCCTCATTATTGACATCTAGGCTTGTTGGAGAGGCATTCCTGCAGCCTTGGCACAGCTTCTTTGCGCTTTCGAGGGTTCGGCAGGCTACGATGATCTCGACGGAAGCATCGGAGAGGATTTGGAGGGTGGGTTTGGTGACGAAGCCGCTGCCGAGAAGGAGGGCTTTCCTGTTTGATGGTTAGTACAGGGGCCCGCATAGAGTACCGAGAAGCTATACTTCGAAGGTGCCATCCTAAAGTCGGGACTTGGTCTACTGCAAATCACCGCTGATAAACTCTCTGGAAAAGTAATTACAGTGGATTAGCGCTTTGCTAATCGTCCAATGTCAACAGTCAATCGTTAAGCTTTCGTAAGACCTCGACCTGCTCGTTTAGATTAGATTAGGGTTTAGGACTAGCTTGCGTGGGGAGGCTTCTAGCGCCGCGGTGGATTTGTCACCGAAGGAGCACCGAAGGATTTTCGTTCCAGACTCGGGCTAGTTCTTCAGAATTCAAAATTTGTCAGGACACGCCAGGACATGGGTGTTTCTGAAATACTAGCCTGAGGATGTCCATAGAGTAAGGCAGTGCTGGTGCAATTTGTCACGGCAAGTCGACAAAGATGCTTTCAACCTCAGAATGGGTAGACATGCTCGACCGTGCAGCTGCCAGCCGGAGCCTTGCAAACATACTCATCCCTTGCTTCCTGGATTTGTCACGGACTTTCGGCAAAGATCCATACAAACCCAGGAAGAGTAAGGGTTTACTCAGGTTCGATGGCTAGCATGCTTGTATCATGGATTGTTTGATTTCTTGGGGTCACACTTGCCTATACAGCTGGGAATTGGTAATATTCTTGATATCCTGGGCCTGTTGCTGAAATCGTGGACCTTCTCGTGGATATCGTACAGAGCCTCCAACGCCACGCTTGCTTCTAAACACATGTACCATGATCATATCAAATCGCTTATGATACCCTCCGCCTCTTTGCATTGAGCCCGGCAAACCCATTCGCATCCCTCATCCGCTTCCTCTCGATCTCTTCCTTCATGATCCTTTCAGCTTCGCTCATAGGCTTTTTTACAGGCTCCTTAGCGATTGCTTTCGAGCCACCAAGAGCATTCTTCTTCGAGGCGGCGAAGACATTCTTAGGCTTGCCGGTATTGCCAAGCTTGAGAGATACCTTCTCCGGGGGAGGTGTAGGTACTCCCGTAGGTGGCGACGCCGACTTATGATTGCTCTCGCTGTCTTTCTCAGCCTTTTCTGCATCATGTTCGTCGGTCTTCGCAGGTACAGGTGCCCCAAAGTTCGCCTTGGGCTTGCCGAAATTCAATTTGATCATTTCGCCCTCTTGCCTCTGGAGCTCCTGTGTCCGCTCCTCGCCCTCTTCATTTGCTTTTTGCTCAGCATCCATCTCTGCCCTCTCAATCTGCTCCCTGATCAGCTTCTGCTCCCTCTCCTCATCCCCTCTGTCCTGCCTCTCCTTCTTCCTGATCGCATCCTGCCGCCTCAGTGCTTCCGGACTATTATCGATCCATGAGAGGTGGATGCCCTTCTCGTTCTCTTCTACCCGACATATGCCTTCCCGGCCAAGGTACTTCGCAAACTCAGTTAAAGATGGCCATCGCGTGGCGTTCATATGTACATGCTCCTTGTTGGAGATGTACTCCTGATAGAAATGATTGATGTGGATCTTCTTCTCCCCATGCGCCGTCCGCAACTGTTGCAGGAAGTCGCGCTGGAACTGGCTGCTGAAGTCGTTGATGTGCTTGCGGGGATCCTCACCGATGAGGAGCATCTGCCGGACATGGGATTCGGACTGGCTGTGGCATTTGAAGCCATTCTCATCCCGGCACTGTTTCTCGCATACTTGGCAGTACTAGGTTAGAGATTAGCTTTGGCGCTGAAGGGCAAGGTGAAATGTGCTTACCCATCGCAGCCGTTGAAGTCCTTTCGATTTGAGTTTGTTGTTGAGGTATTTGGTGCTTCCTACTTCAGCCCGAGGCATCTTCAACTGCGGCGATGACTGAGGTGTGGTTGGTAGAACAGTTAAAGGTGCTTTAGATCTTGATTGCGGCAAGAGCGCGCCAAGACCGTCGGAAGGCGCTTACTAAGATAGCGCTATTGCTTTCTTTCAACTTCACCTTTCAATATGCTTCATTTAACACTCATAGAAGACGACTTCGGTTGCTGGTGCATGAGGTGTAGCCAATCCTTACGGCGAACCGATGTCGGAGAGAATTGGGATCCAAATTACTGGGCGAACGGCAATCAAGCAGTAGGCCAACTCTCTTGTTAAACTGGTCTCATTGCAATGCCTTGAGCTCTCCTATGAGTTCATGCATCATTCCTTCGCAGTTTGAAGATGTAATGTTCGACCGAACGCCGCAGGAACTATCAGTCAAGAACGGGCTTTGACAGAATAGAAAAGATAAGCATGGGTTCATCTGAGCATCAACTCGGGGGCTTCGAAGTCGTTGGAAAAAGTGTAACGAATTGTCTTGTGAGAATCTAGTACTTGAAAAGTGCACCTGCCAGCGCAAGTGATAGCCTACCATTCAGATCTTCATATGTCAAGCTCCAGCAGAGTAGAGTTTCCAGATAGCGATTTTAGCTCGAAAGACGTTTTGATGCAATAACGCTGGATCAATTGATCGTCGAGGGACCTATAATTGACAAGTCAGATGGTCAGGGTGCGTTGTGCATTGATCTCTACACCGAGCGAGTGGCCTCGGACGGGTAACAAACAATGCAAAGCTGACTACAGCAACAGAGTGCATTGACTCTAACTTGGGGCTGGGATGTTACGTCTTTTTCCCTCATGATCTTGTGGTCCCCTGAAGTAGAAAACATACAAGATCTTCACCAATTGAGTCGTACTGCACTTCGGAGAGAAACAAATTGAACACCAGTTCCCCAAACCCTATCCAAAGACGTTCCGACTTAAAACCGTTGACTTGGTCAAGCAATGGAGACTTATGATAAAGAAGGCAAACCGTCAAAGCGTGCCTCTTGGTGGAGGAATACCATGAACTGTTGAGTTGTAGTGAATCAATGGGGCGGATCGATTCCGTACTGTTTCTACCAAAGTGAATGTTCGATTGTAGCTTCATCCTTTCGACTCTACTATTACGTCGTCTTACACTGTATCTAGTCAAGATACCATTACTACCGCTACTCTAGAGCTTGTACAACAAGTAACAGCATCAATTCCTACTATTATATGACTCTTGTGAGACTGCAAACATGGACAACAGTCCCGCCCGAAGTCCTCTGCATGGACATATTATTTTCGGTATCGTCTCACTTGTTCTCATGTGTGGGCTGTCGGGCATGCTTGGTATGTATTAATCTTGATTTTTCGCTCACGACCTTATATTTACATATGCCACCATGTTGTTGAATTTGCTAACATTTTTCCAGCTACTCGTCTCAAAGTGCTCGACCCCAAACAGTATCGCTCATTAACACTACTTCGTGTGCTCACAATCCTGGCCTACGTTATAGCTCTGCTATTCCTCTTTGCTGCTGGCCTTCTCATTAGCGCATGGGATCTATCCAGCCAAAACAACTGCTACATCGGCATCGAACTCTGCCTCTCTTTCTACGTACTCAGCAAAATCATCCTCTACCTCTTCCGTAAGCCCCAACC
>JAABUS010002525.1_pt1 | contig 34163 bp, 36 predicted proteins | sample 5560161 | NCBI WGS metagenome assembly JAABUS01 (sample SAMN10711885, study PRJNA513376) | rock metagenome | isolation source: Antarctica rocks | place: Antarctica: Victoria Land, Trio Nunatak nord | collected 2016-01-04 | reverse complement strand
ATCAAAATTGGGGGCGGCCACCCAGAATGCCATGTAGAAGTACCTTCCCTGATTTGCGTTGATTGCGTGCAGTACGTGTTTCCGTCGGCCCCTTGGGTACTGTGGTCTTCGCAGCGGGATGGTAACGGACGTCCTGTTCCGGAAGATTGCTCCGGAGGATGTTGTAGCTTACGGCCGAACATTCTGGCGCCACCCTATTCAATTACATCAACTTGTATCCGCTGATTTATTAAATATTCCTAGTGGGCTCTTCCATGGCAGGGATGACGGCACGCGAGAAATGTACAGATAGTTTAGGCGGGGTTTAGCCGAATACGTAGGCTGGGAACACCCTGTTGACCTTGAAGACTCTCCGCGATGGCAGACGCTCATGGTCTTCGTCTGTGCCCGGGAAGACTATAGCGGACTTGTCAGTAAATAATGGCCTCTTCAGTGTACCACTCACGGCCGCATTGTGATGGACCGGTCGACAGGCTCAAGCCCGAGCAAAGTCACAGGTAGGGGGTATAACCCAACTATCACTGGCAGATACTGAGCAGTGCTAGTCGAGTATACCGACCCTTCAAACGTGTATCAGTCGATCTCGCGAGATCTCGCCAAACGATTGCCTCTACGGAATCTCCACTGGAATTCCTCGACCCGACCCTTGCGCTCAATCAAGTCCCTACACGTCGATTTAGTGCCAGATGACAGGAGGCAATCTCAACATACTTCCCCTCCTCCTTCGCGTGAAGGCCTTGGGCTAGCACAGGATGGAACAGGAGATGGCGTATCCGATCGGGCGAAGGGTAATGAGCGCCCTGCATCTGGTGCGGCTTCATCAGCCCGGAAGGAACGAAGGCATCAAATACCTGGGCTCAGAGAGACCCCCTATCTGAAGGTCTACCTGTTACGCTGCGAGGACCTGGATAGTTATAAGACTGTATCAAGAAAGGCTCTGCGCGAATGGGTCAAGGAGCATACACCGCCTTCTCAGAAGAGCAGCAAGGCGAACAACCAAGAGTATCATGACGCCTTCGAATGGCTTATCATTCATGTAATATCGCCCGAAGATAAGACCGCTCAAAGATCGAACGATACCAAAGCATCGTCGAGGCGCGACCCTTCCCAGCTCGTCGTAAAGATTCGAACCGATTTCAACGGTACATCCAAGTCGGCCGTCGATCGTGTTGCGCAGATCCAGCTGAATGAGGGACGACCTGGGACTACGCCGTTGGGACAGAATCCGCAGGATGGAGACACAGGATGGGGCGATCTGATATTCAAGCTCAAATCTTTGATCCTAGCCTCCTTCGACCTGCGCGTGCGCCAGTACGAGGAGGACCTGAAAGAGAAAGAGTCACAGCGGAGTCTGCCGGGTTGGAATTTCAATACATTCTTCGTGTTGAAGGAGGGACTGGCCAGAGGGTTTGAAAGCGTAGGCTTGGTGGAAGATGCTTTAACCAGCTACCATGAGCTCTCAGTAGGCCTTCAATCTGTCTTAGAAGGGCCAGAAGAAGGCCAATCTGCTCCACCCACGGCAAACTCTCTACGTAGCTTTACCGACGACATAGCAGATGAACTGAAGAGGGCGACTAATGAACCATCTGGCATCACCAACGGAACACCTCGGGAGGAAATCTCAGTTAATTGTACCGTAGAATTTAAGAATAAACTTACAGACCTTGGAAGCGAAATACTTGATACTGGAAGGAAATCCTTTCGAGAGCTGATACTTGCAAATCAGATCTCTGCTTTCGACTTCCAGTGCTACATCTTTGCCCGACAAGTCGCTCTACTGCTAAGACTGGCCAATGCATCTTCCACTGCGTCAGGCTCTACACATATCAGCCAAGAGGACACATTTGACAAGTACGATAGCCAGTCAAAGTCCGGCACACCGTTTCCACGTTCAGGGGTTGAGCTGGAGAACCTTCCACTGCTGGCGGATATATGTCGCCGAGCTGTGGAATTCATCGTGTACACATCTGGCTCCATGCGCGATGACCTCAATCATGCGGCCGACTACCTCAGAGAGCAACATCTCGACAAAGAATCCGCGAACGTTGCTCAGAATTCTATCGTGGACAATCTTGTGGGCTCTTGGTCTTGCTCAGTGGCTGAAGTCATTCTACAGAGGACAAGGACCCAATCTCTATCTGCACAACTGCAGCCACTGTTACGCCAACTGCGGCCCCATACCAGCCATGACAGCTCGACCGGCCAGACTGACGGAATCAAGAGCACCCTTCAGCGGCAGAGCTTCCCAGACAGAACAAGTTCTCTCTCACCATCCACGACAGGAACTGTGAGATCTCCGAGCCCGGAAAAGTACCCGTCTGTAACATCGCTCGATGCAATGAGACTGCTGCCGCCAGGTCCAGTGCAGACTGGCTCCTCGGACCTGGCCGCCCACAGAGCCGACCTCATGTTCCTCAAGAGACGTACCCTTCGCTCATTAGGGGCCAGATGTGGTGGCTGGAAAGCTGGATGGCCGGCGTTAATCGCTTCGCAGGCTTTACGCGAAGACGACATGGATGATGTCTCTCTTGACGATGTGTCGGAAGAACTTCATAAAAATGCTGGTATCACGAATCATGAGACTGAAATTTCTTCCAGTCAAGGGATACGTAACGCCGCCTTACAGGTAGCCCTAACTACTGAACAAGCGTTCTTCGAGGCTTATGAGAGTCTCACAGCATCGACACTTGCGCTGTACGTGCTAGGTGAGAGGAGGAACTCTGCAGAAGCTATGACCACCGATATCGCAGCGGTTCGGTTCCAACTAGGGGACTACCCTGCTGCTGCATCTTACTTTCGTCAACTGGCTCCATTTTATGCTAAAGGTGGCTGGACTAATCAAGAATTACTCATGCTCGATCTGTATGCCCAATGCCTAAAGAAGCTTGAGCGGAACGATGAGTACGTCGGCATTGCACTGAAGATACTTGCCAAGCAGGTTCAAGGGTGGAAGGCCGAGCTTGACGAAGCGAACGTTAAGTCGCTATCAAGCCGGACATTGAAGCCCGGAGGCGGCGTTCGATACTTGGAGGACGCAGTCGCCGTTTCGAGGAGCCTACAAAGTGGTCTATCGGTCCCGATCGATCATTACTTCGGCGAGGCGGTTTTAGACCCTCAAATACGTCATCAGGACAACAAGGATGGATTCTCGATGCATCTTAGTCTACACCACGTCGTGGAAGAGAACCTTATGGTGGATGAGGTCAAAATCCGCTTGGTCAGCGTAGATGAGGACCAGAGGAGCGAGCTCTTGCTCTCGCAAGTGAAGCCACCTTGCTGGAAGTCTGGCTTGGTCACCATCGTTGCATTGTCTCAAGTCATGCAACCCGGATTGTACACGTTAGACAAGATTTTGATCAACGTTGGTAACATCACTTTCCACCAAGACACATCAGCGCCTGAAGCTGGCTCTTTCAAACTTCTACAAATTGGCGAAGCTCCCGTGGGCTTATCAGCTACCAGTCAAAAGCCTCGCATTCACGTGTACCCACAACCCAAGGCATTCGAAGCGAGAGCGGAGCACTGCAAAGACATCCACCTCGAGAAAACCAGGTCGATCGAGATTACACTCTCCAGTGGCTGGAATAGCATTTCTGGCGGCAAATTATCCGTACGAGCTGGTACTGCTGGTCTCAGGCTTCATACTGCGAAGGCGGAAGTAGTTGACGGCCAGCTTGAGATTCTAGACAGCTCGAAGCCCGGCTTGCTTGAGTTCTGCGAGCTTGCTGCGGAGAGTAATATCAAGATCATCGTACCCTACACCCTCGAAAACGATCTCAAGGATATTACCGTCCGCCTCGAAGTCACATACGCAATCGAACACGGCGAATTCATCTTTGCCAGCACACCCAGTATCTCAATCCTCCTGCCTCTAGGGGTTAACGTGCAAGACATCTTTACCCAAAAAGCACTTTTCTCCAAATTCTCAATCTTCACCGCCAACGCATTACCATTACGACTAATCGACTGCAAGATAGAAGGCACCGACGACTTCGAAGTCCAATCGCCGCCCTTGGAACGAGGATTAGATATATTCTCCAGACAGCCGATCTCCCTCCTCGCCAAAATCACCGCGAAAAGCCGTCAACCCTCCGAACAGCCCCTTCAACGAAAGCTTCTCCTCCAAATTACCTATACATGCCTCGACGAAGAAGTCTCCACCACGATCTCGAATGCATTTACCACCTCCCTCTCCACCTCTCCCTTCTCTCACCTCTTGCGCCTTTTCCTCCCAACAATTCCCAATCCCCCCACCGGCCAAGATATCGAGACCACCGCGCTCCTCCGCTCCATCACCCTCCCGCCCTACCAATCCTCAACCTACGCCTCCATCCTCCCTGCCATTCCCCCCTCGAACCACCAAGCCCTCCTCCACCACCTCCACTCCTTCCACACCACCCACACCACCATCCCCCTCTCGCCCACTCCCTCAAAACCTCACACCCTCACCATCCCAGTCGAAATCCCCACCCTCTCCGTCCTGCACACCGCCACCCTCACGCTCCCTCCTACTCACCCAGTCCACCTCAATACCCCTCTCCCAGCCGAATTCCGCATCAGCCACACCCGCGCCTGGGGCACCGATGCCGCGCCTAATGCTTCCTTGGATTTCGTCTACGAGGTCTCAGCGCCCACGGATACATGGCTGATAGGTGGGCAGCGGCGAGCGCATTTTTCGGTGGGAGAGGGCGAGGAGGTGATGTTCGCGCTGTTGCTACTGCCGCAAAGGACGGGATATCTGCTTTATCCTGGGGTGGAGGTGTGGCATGTACCCGCTGGGCCAGAAGGTGGTGAAGGAAGTGGAGGTGGAGTGGAAGGGCAGGGAGGCGAGGCACTGAGTTGCGAGACGGACTACAAGAGCCAGGCAAAGAGCGTGCATGTCGTGGCGGGGCTGTCGAGGACGACGGTGGTGGTGGATCATGAAGCGCCGGAGAGGGGGGCGAGGGTCGTTGAAGCAGAGGAGTGGGGAGAAGCGTAAACGGGGATAAACCCAAGAATCCGAACGATGGTTGGCTGTCTGCGTGTATTTGTTCGGTAGCTATTCTCGCCTTTAACAATGTTTTTACGAGAATTTCAGACATTTACCCCCTCCCACGCTGTCGACTCTCGCACATGAATTCATCGTTCTACCGGTGTGCCGCTCACAACACCCGCCATCTATTCCTTCCCTAAGCACGTCTCATCGATCCTCAAATACAAACTAATACAAATCGAGCAACACCGTGCTTCAACCCGCTGCCATCCCCCAGAAAAATATCGATAAGCCAATGTACTTCCCGACGCAGAAGCTACGTGTGGCTAGAACCATCTAACCGGCTCGGCAACGGCTTCCTCGACCAAGTGGACTTATCGATATTCGTTGTTTGTGTTTGGGGTATGTGAGGGTGTTGTGTGGGGGATATCGATACTTCTGTTGTTCTTTCTTGAGGGAGAGGAGCCAAACCATGCGTCACCCGGGGCCATACCCCAGATCCACACCCGCCCATCCATATCCAAGCGTCTCCCCCCAGCAAGGGGAGTTGATTGTAAGTGGTTGCGTTGAAGGAACAGGAAGAAGCTTGAGACGCATGATCGTTTCTTCCCTGTTGAGGAGGGTTATCCATCCCCTGGCGTTGGATTAAACAATTGATATAGCGTATCCCTTCCAAAGCGATTCAAGCAATGATCCCCTCTCTCAGACGTGTGAAGAAATGCTTGATGCTCCAAGCCCCACTCTCCCTCCCAAGCCCCACGTAGAGATCCTTTGGGCTCCGTGCCCCCCTCCGCATTCTCTCACCCGCCCCCCCACCAAGCCTATAAGGTTTCAATATCGATGAAATTATACAAGGAGCTGCACACACAGCTAACAGAAGTCTTCAAAGAAGATAGCAGAAGCTTTGAACAGCAGAGAACAGAAGCCTTGGATATAGGATACCGAAGTTTGAGAGGTCAGAGGGGCAAAGATTTCAGAACACAGCGTAGCGTAGAGGAAATAGATAGCCAGAAGAGGAGAAGAGCTAGAAGAGAAGAGATGAATAGCCAGAACCCCAAAAACCTGAATGCAAAAGAAGAGAGACCTAGCAAAAGGCTCGAAAGCGATAGAAACAAAGGTTTGGAGATCGTGGATGGTGTCGAGAAGAGAGAGTTGGCCAGTTGGGATTTTCTCTGTCTTGTTGGAGCTTTTCGTACACGTGCGATACGAATCGAAGCGACGACTGGGTGCTGGCATGATGGGGGTGGAGTGGATGCCTTGTTATCAGCCTCGATCTCTTGCGCTGGGAGGGTACTTATTCCTCATGGCTGGCAGGATGGAGAGGCTGGTTGCGTTGTGACGGGAATGGGGGTATTTATGTGATGATGATGATGATGAGGTGAGTGAGAGGCAGGAGGTAATAAGGAGTGTGGGGTATTTGGTCGGTTATATTGTGGAATGTAGTTGGAGAGGACGAAAGAATCAGAAGAAGGGGGCTCTTTCCGTACAGGAGTGAACAAGCGAATCTGCGCCTATTAGCGCTTGAAATATGTAAACCCGACATGCGGATGGATATTTACACAGAAGCGAAAACCGCAAATCTCTCAGACTTCAAGCGCTTGCACAGTCTAGATCCACGTTTTTTCGAACAGTGAGACTGATCATTTGCGTCTCCGAAACCATCAAGCACCCACCAAGCCCCTCCTCACCCTCGACGTCTTTCCCGACGCACACTGACACGTCTGCCAATCCGCCGTCAAGCTCCCCGGGCAGGCCACCTCCTCATACTTCACCACCGGATTATTCCACCCCATCGGCCCCCCCTGACCCATAACATCGAAATGCGCCCCAAACCCATACTGGTTCTCTGGCTGGCTGCACCACTGCTGATTCCCATTAGCCGGACACAAATTCGTCACCATAACAGTAATACTATCCCCGGAGCCGGTGCAGTCGCCCTGGCCCGCCGCAGCGATGGCGCCGACGTTGGTGAGCGTGTAGCATTTGCCGCAGCCGGAGCCGCACCAGGAAGAGGGGCTGGAGGGGGCGAAGAGGTTTTGGGAACCCGCGGCGGTGTAGAGGTTTGGGGAGCCGGGGGACGCTTGCCAGGGGGACATGGCGGTGCCGGTGGAGCAGCCGCAGGCGCCGACTTGGCCGTCGTAGTAGTGCGTTGTGGTGGCGTAGCCAGCTTTGGAGCCGGTGTAGGCGGCGCAGGTGCCGGGGGTGAGAGGGGGGGAGACGGAGGTGATGGGGGCGGATTTGACGGGGGCGGCGGCTTTGGGGAGGTTGGCGTTGGAGAAGGAGCCGGTTAGAGGGGCGGGGCTGGGGGAATTGGTGGAGGCGGAGTTGGTGTTGCGGGTGGAGGGGCTGCTGCAGCCGGTCCATTTGGGGTCGGTGGAGAGACATTGGGAGTAGTCTGTGTGGATGGTTAGGGAACGTAGATGGGAGGGGGAAGGAAGCGGACAGTCAGATTGACAGTAGCATTGCAAGCCGGAGTGGCAGGTGGTGGGTCCGGTGAAGCCCTTCCCACCGCATTGCTGGTAAATGCTTGTGGTGGCAGCTAAGCTTGTGGCGCAGAGGCCGGAAAGGAGAGTGAGGACGACTGGGGTCTTCATGATGAATGGGCTTTTCGAAATGAGTTGTGACTGCTAGGTATTGGACGGAAAGAGTGGGTTGGTGAAAGGAAAATGTGAAGCACCAAAGTTCCGGCTCTGGTGGAGGAGTTGGACTATCGATGAATGGAGTCCTTGGCAGATCTGGTTGAGTGTTGAAGAAGAAGGAGAAATGTATGGCGACTACCAGGCCTCTTCATATACTCGAGGCACCCTGAGCAAAGGAGGGAAAGACATGCAGCGGAGGGGTTAGTACAACGATAGAACGGTACGGGACTGAGCACGATCTAGGCGGTCGGAGGATTTATCCGCAACACCGAAGCCGGACGACGAAGCGACGGTTTGACGGGATGCCCACTAGTATCCTACTGAGACCCAGCCGGAGAGATCGAACTTGCCTAACCGGTGCATCCGCGCCGTCGAGGACAGCGGCCGGTAGTGAGACAGCATCCCCCGGCGCCATTGCAACCTAGATCTCTACCATACAGGGACGACGTCTCACGGAGACAAGCTGGGGAAGTCGTTCCCATCTTCTCTGCACCTAAGAAAATACCAAGCACAAAGAAAATCTCCAAGGGACCCAATGTCTCCGATATCAGAATTCCCTCGCAGGACATCCTCGCGTTCATCGACTACACAGCCAGAGCGAGCTCCCAACGCCCAGTCGATCTTCCATCCCGGGAAGCGGCATCTCGGACTGCTGGTTGCTACCCAGCCGTGCACGATCAGAGCTCAGGCCGGCCTGAAAAAGTCTACTTCGAGACTGGCACTTCTGTCTGCGGAGCTTGTCGAATGTCGTTCTTTAGCCAGTGATCTCCAGGATGGCTGCCTTGGTTCGTCGCTGACATGTAAAGTACTCGTGCTGCTGTCGACTATGCAATGAGTGTTTGCGTGAGTTTGTTAGAAACTACGGCCCACGGAGCTTCCTGGAAGATCGAAGCGGGATGTCCTCGGAGAACGGATAGTAGGGCGGTCAGGAGTGAAAGAAGAACATCAAGGTACCTTGCTTGAACTGTATCTGTATCTGGTCCTTGTCCCGCGGTACCTGCATTAGCCCCGCCTACACGCCGGGTAAATGTAGGCCCCACCAGCCACGAGGCTAGCGAAAGCTTGGCGACCCACGGGCCACCGCATCTGAAACCTCTTCTGCCCGCTCTGCCCACCGCCATGCCCGACGATTTGGCCGAAGCCGTTCGGATGTATTCGTCATTTTGGCAAGCGAGAGCGCAGAGGGTTGGCGAGCTGGTTTTGGAAGAAGGACGGCAGGCTTGGAAAGTGGGGTCGAAGACGGCTGGGGGAGGGCAGGGATGGTGTTGTTGGTGGGACGGGATATAAAGGATCCAGCGTTGGCTTGGGACGGTGGGGGAGGAGGGGTCGTCTCAAGATGGGAGGGTGTGAAGGAGAGGGTGTGAAAGTGGAGGTGCTTCGGACGGGATAGTCAAATTATGGCCAACGTCAGTTCGCTTGAGGGATCTGACGTCGGTGCTGCACTGCAAAACAGTCGCTCAATCCGACTGTCTAACGTTATCCCAGCCTGTCTCACTCGGGAACATCTCACTCGGGAACGATGCTCGCCACGCTCCGCCAGAAGTCACACCTCGTCCCCCGGCCGCCCTCCCACGTATACGCATTCACGACCTCGAATGCGTTCTGCAACCCCGGCTCCCGAAATTGCGTAATGTTCGGCGCTGAAGCAGCGAAGCTGGATGCCGAGTAAGGCGTGCCCCCGCTCTCGTTCAAATTCAGCTGATAGGGGGAATCGATCGTGAAGGGGGGGAACTTGGTGGCTGGGGATGTCGCGGCGGAGGATGAGTTGGCAGAGCCGGCAGAGACGGAAGCGGATATCGAAGGGTTGGAGGTGGTGACAAAGTTGCCCCACATTGCTGGCCGGTAGAGTTAGTATTGATGCTGTTCCATTGCCCTTTTGGATGACTGTGTGTGAACTAACTCATGAATGCTCTCACGAAGTCTTTACTTTGGTTTGGGGTGCCAGGACCGAAAATTCCGCTAACATCGCGACCGTGCGCTCCGCCGACCACGGAGCTGTAGCAAAAGTATCAGTGGTTGAGGATCTTGTGCGAAGGTCATTGATCAACTTACTATTGGTATTTATAGCTAACACGACCCTTATTGGTGAAGGCTTCGGTGAGCCAATAGGAAGGGCAGACGAAGGTCGTTTCCGCGTAGACGTTCTCATGTGCTGTCAATGTCTGGGATCTAACGGCTCAGAGGCTAAGATGCTCACAACAGCTCTTTGTTGTTGACCTGTGCCATAACTGCTTTCGTTCAGCGCCGTGGGATTGCTGGTCCCGGATGTAGCAAAGCCGGGAGTGCTCATCATGGAGGCGTTACTAGAAGGGTAGTATAGTAGAACTTTTGAAATGTCGTCTTCAGTGAACAAAGGGAAGGAGTTTTGAAGAAAGTTGATGAAGTCGGCCTCAGTGACAATGTTCTGAGGGGTAAACGACGGCCCTTCGTTTGCGTTATTCTGTCAATCTATCAGCCATTGATGCTCCTCGTTGACTGGAGAGTCGGAACCCACTCCAACGAGGGCATTGACTCCATTGACCTGTTTCTTGAGCAATTGCTGACTAGGTAGTTGCTGGACATATGTGCCATCCGTGACTGGCAGAAAGCCCCAAGTCCCAAAACGACCAGAACCGGAGATGACCGCGCTGGCGTTCTGAAGTGTCATGGTATCCTTCATCGTCAAGCATTTGAAGACAGATGTGGTGGTGATATTGCTCTGAGGCATTCCGTTGAAACAGCCCACGGCTTGCGCAAAGGCGTAGTAAGATTGCGAAGGGACGAAGTCACCATAGTTCCATTGCTGTGGAAGGTATGGAGATGATGCAATGACCTGTATTATTGTCAACGAATATCATCGAGATGTCTGAGGATTCCCGTCGTTCATTGGTGCATATGGGAGCCATACCTGGCGGAACAGAGAGGTCCCTAAATCTCCCCCAAACGCCATACTTTGCAGCATGGTCGATCCACCTGCAACAGACGTCAGATTTGTACTCTCAGCTTTGGATTATTTAGGCCCCACCTCCAGCGCTTTCACCGCTTATGGTCACCGCCGAAGCATTACCCCCGAAGAGGCCAATGTACGATTGCACCCATTGAAGAGCGAATGTCATATCTTTCAAACCTGCGTTCACGGTACCGTAGCGATACACCTCGTCAGAAGACAGGAAACCGAAGGCTCCAAGCTACGCCAACTGTCAGCTTTGCTTCTGCTCTCCTCCTTTTGCGTCCTGGCTATACGCACGCGATACTGGATGGCGACACCAACAAAGCCGTTGTTGTTCGTATTGATGATAGGCGACAAATCCTGTGAACCTGATCCTGCACCGTATCCTCCACCGTCTGTCAAGAATTAGTCCCAGTATCCCCAATACAGCTTCGAGGCATGTATCTCATGTCCACGGCTACATTAACCGCAGGCTTGATATGATTCCTTTGAACGGCATTTGAGGCGTAAGATGGACTACAACATTTCTGAAGACTTACGAATCCAGACCAACACGGGCAAATTTGTCTTATTCTGCGGTGCGTACACACTCAGAAAGAGACAATCTTCGTTCCCGGTAAAATTGTATCCCGCCATTCTACCATGCAATTAGTCGTGTGCCAGGTACATCATGCGGGCAAGGACAGGACTGACATTGGCGCGTTCGGAGATTGGGGGCAACGTTGTTCCAAGGTGTTGGCGCTCAGCACTTGTGCCCTGTTCACCACCGGAGGCTGAGGTGGCTGCCATCGCAAAAAACCAGTTGGGGCAGCCGCATATCGAATACTACAGAAGTACTCTTAGTCCACAACTGCGATGGCCAGGCAGACGTTGCCGATTACCCTTTCCAAGTGTTCAAGCCCGTGCTCTGATTGGCAATTCCTTGGTATTGCTCATATCCCAGATCAACAATGAGTCCGTTGGCGGAAGTTTTCTGGGGGAGCTGACGCACCGAGAGAAAGGGATCGAAAGGACGTGGGTTGTAAGGAGAAGCGGCAACTGAAAGCGCAGCAAGACAAGAGATCGAGAATCGTATGAGAGGAAGCATGTTGAAATATATGAGACTAGCTACGTGCGAACAGATGCTGAGAGCTTGGAGGAGGAGATATGTTCATATAGTTTACACATCTACCGTTGACCTTCCCTGTTATTAGCAATCAGCGCGAGCTAGAGCTGGCACGGCCAGCTTCAAGCGTTCGCGAGCTTCAAACGAAGTGGGAGCGATTGGATACGAGCCCTTGCACTGGCACTTAGGCTGCGAACAAAGTACTTCAAACTTTGGCTTTGACGTAACGACACTTGCGCCGTTCTTCCAGTGAGGGGTCGGCTAGGATGGATGTGCGGGGAAGGGATCCGAACGACGGCAAAGGTACCTGCTCCATAGTCCGGATCCATGGAATCTCCAGTGCCCGCGTGCATGTTGACGCGTGTCGATGAGGTACCTCCGTGAAATAAAAGATGCTCGAGGAGCATAATCCGTACGGAGTGCAGGAATGCTGCAACATTGCCTTCTGCGATCCACGTGAAGTCGTAAACCCATCTTTCCGTGCAGGCACCTATGTCTAGCGAGAACTATATCACTCATCCTCAATGATCTCGAGTAGGCAACGCTGTGCACCCGTTTGCTGGTTGCGCAAAGAAGTCGAAATGTTAACGTTGCTAGCAAATGTCCAGCTAAAACCAAAACCCAAGCCGGAGAACCCGTTGAAAACCCGACCCGGTTCCCATTCGACGAACCCGTTTCATGGAACCTCAAAGCGGCTAGCGTCTTTCCTGTCCCATATCTCCGTCTTGAACATGAGCTCTTGTATGGAACGAACACCCTTGACAGGCAAACAACATCCGCATAGCTGATGTATCGCGCTATGCCTCGCAAGAATCGCAGGTTTCATCGGGGCAGTCTGGTTTCCTATTTTCGACAGTCTAATTAGCCACATCAGCCACCTCCACTATCGCCTCCATCGCTCGCCTACATAGACCAGTCGATTAGTAGTAGTAGTAGCAATTGTAATAGTAAAAGTAGTATATTGACAAACAATCGTCTAAGACAACAATAAATAGACGATAAAACAATAAATATTGCTTGTTTTTTAGAAATTTTATATTTATTTATTTTATCTTTAAAATTAGTATCTATTTTAAACTTATTAACAATCAATCTATCTAAATAACTTCTTTATATCTTTTTATATTATTATAAAATTTATATTAATATTTGCAAATTATAAAGCAAAGACTTTAATTTTTATATTAATTACTTATTTTGTATTGTTATAGCAATACAAATTTCTTAATAGCAAAAAACTAGTTTTTAATATCTTTAAAATTCTATCTTTAGTTAAAACTTCTATATAGTTGTTTCTTCGAACAATATAAATATTAATAAACAAAGAATAGATTGTACTAAATACAAAAAGTTGACAAAGAATTAATAAAAGCTTAATAAACAAAGAAATAGAAAATAAATAACAATAATATTTGTTGTTAATTATAAATATAATATTATTGTTATCTTTTTAAAACAACAAAGTTAATAATAACTAATTACTATTTATTTGCAATATAATTATAAAATAAACAAGAATTCTTTTGTATTTTTAGCTTATAATAATCGAGATTTTAATTAATAATAAACAATAAAGATTTCTATTTATCTAAAGTATATTTATATTATATTTTAACAAATTTAGATAACAATAATTTATATAAAGCTTAATTTAAATATAAACAAATATAGTAATTTTATACGCAATAATAATAAAAAATTATTAAAAAATTAATTAAAATATATATTGTGCTATTACGCTACTATCTAGGCGACTAGAGTATTAGAATAAATTAATATTGTTAGAGAGATTTGTAGACGTCTTTAGGCAATGTAAGCAATCATTTAATAACAAAGATTTGTAGCTTGTATTTATAATAAAGAGTAACTTAATAAATAAGTTAAATACGATTTATAAAAAAGTTGTATCTAAGAAATCTATATATTAAAGAATATTCTTTTTGTTCGTTATGTTCGTTGTCGAACATGTCGAACTTTATTCGCTTTGTTCGTTGTTAAATATGTCGAACTTTGTTCGCTTTATTTGTTGTTAAATATGTTAAATTTACTCATTAACGTATTAAACAATGTTCGTCTATTAAGTCGTTAAACATATAAATAATTATGCTATATACTATAGATTATTTTGTAAAGTATATATCAATTGTAACAAACTAAGATCATAACATTATTTCTTTTTTTTTAATTTTTTCGTTTTAAAAAGCGAATGCTTACATGTTATGTTTTTTTATCAAAATTATATTTGTCTAGCTTTTAAAACAGATTATTACGAAACGTTTGTTAATTTTGCTTATAAACGTTGTTGCTATATTAGCAAGTCTTACATTGTTATAAAAGATTCGTCATTTTGTTTAAAATGTTTAAAATGTGTTTGTGCGAACAAATCGTATGTAAATATGTCGTAAACTTTCTTAAATTATGTTAAGAAAAATCTATTCTTTAAAGTAATAAAAAATAAAATCGTATTAATAATCGTAATTATGCGATTACTTCGTAATAAAAAGATGTTAAAGAAAATTAATGCAAAGACGAAACGAAAGACATAATGTCTACTATCTAGTATAAAGAAATCAAATGTTATTAAGTTGTCGAATTGTCTTGTTGCGAATGCTTTAATTAAGACATCTTTTATCATTTGATTTTCTCTTATTATGCTAAATGATCTTTCGAACGTTAGTGAAATTTCTAGATAAAAACATAATAATCGTCGAGATTACTAATTGATTCTTATGTGTTTTTTGTCGCAGAATACTTTTTTTACTTTATAAAATATTGTTGATTTTGCTATTCTAGAATTCTTTTAACCTTAAATTGATTTTTTTTTTATAATTTATAATAAAATGTTTCTTGTATAGACGTACTTAAATCGATTAACTTCAACAATAAGATATAAAATATTAAAAATATTTTGACGTTCTTAAGTAAGTCGAGTTCGTAATTAATTAATTTCTTAATTTTTTTAACAAAAAACGATTTAACTTTAATATAATTTAATTTCTTGCTTAACTTTTTTGTTTTAAGATTTTTTGTAAAAAGATATATTTTATTTCTCTCTTTTAGCTAAGATGTCATTTTTCGTTTCTTATTTTAATATTTAATTAACTTTTTTTGCATTTTTAAGATGTTGTTATATATTTTTTTTAATGTCGTTATTCTTTCGATAACTAATTGCGCAAACAAATGTGTGCGCTTTTTCTTAAAAAGATTTAGTTTCTTGTTATAGTTAACGAAGAATAAAGTTATCTTAGTGATATTCGAAATCTTTGCATTGAGTGCTAGTTGTGTTATAGATAAAAATGATATTTAATTGCTATAAGTATTGTTAATGTAATGTCTCAAATATTGCTTAAGACTTTAGTTTGTTCTTTTTGTCTAATTATTCGTAATTAAATGATAAATAATAGACATTTAAAGTCTTGTATTTAACATTAAAAGAAGCGTCTTTTAATAATTAGACATAAAGAGCTTATCTTTATTATTAGTTAATCTCTTAGATATATTGTAATATCGTATAAATTAATTTAATATAATGTATCTTAATTGTTTTGCAATAAACTTCTTTTTGCATGCAATAATATGTAAATACTTAATAAACTTATTAATTATTACTAGTATCGAATTATATTTGTCTCTAATTGTTAGATTCGTCAATTTAAACAACTTAATAATAAAGTTTATCGTAACTTTATTTTATAACAATTTAAATAATTTTTAATATTAAATTTCGTCATAATTCGCATATGTATTATATTTGTTTTGCTAATAATTAAGATATCGTTTAATATATGTTTCGACAACTTGTCTTATTTGTGAAAACTAACAATGCTAGCGTAAAAGTTAAAGAGTTTTCGTCACTCTTAGATGTTTTTGTAGTAATTTATTATAATGTTCTTTTATATATTTGTCGATTTTGTTAATAAATATTTAAAGTTTTTCTTTCTTTATTAGAAATTCTTTTGTATTATTTTGAAATATTTGTAATGTAACATTTAGTTCGTATTTATTTGCTAATAATAATTTGTTTTTATTAATCTTAAATATATTATAATTAAACGATTTCTTCGTTTTTATATAATTACTTCTTTTGTTAAGTGCGTTTGCTCTATTATTATTTTTGCTTAAAGTATATTATATTTTAAACTTATATTATTTAAGTCTTTTTAATTATCGCATTTGTCTTTTATTAAATTGCTTAATAGTAATGAAATGCATAAAATTTTTGTGATTTATAAGAATCGTAAGTTTTAACAATTTTTTTATGTATACTCTTTATAACTTTAAAAAGATTACTATAACAAATAGTTTCTTATTATAAACATTATAGTTTTGTTCAATTAACAAGAGTTTTTTTAAAAAATATGTTATTAAATGTTATATATTTTTATGTCTCTAACTAAAGCATGCATTAATAACTAAATTTAATGCGTTAATTTTAATTCTATTTAACAATTATAAATTATACATTTTTAATATTAACTTTTTCAAGCATTCTAGTTTAAGATTTTAAAATAATTTCTCTTTTGCGAGTTCTTATAATTATGACGTATTTTTTTTCATAAAATTCGTTAATAATATTACGTTTACGAAGTAATTTTTAATAAAGTTTTTGTTATAATTTATAAAATTTAAAAAGAATTATACTTCTTTAACATTTATTAATAATTTTTATTCTTTAATTGCTTGTAATTTTTTAAAATTTATGCGTATTTTATGTCGTTTAACGATAAATTTAAGAAAATTAATTTTCTTTTAATAAAAATCGCATTTCTTTAATTTAAAATATAAGTTTTTTATATTTAAACATTTTAATACTTTGAAAATATAATTAACATATTCTTTCAAGATTTTTAAGTAAATTATAATATCGTTTAAGTATATTATAACAAATTGATTCAAATATTGTCGTAGTATATTATTAATTATTTTTTGACACGTTATTAAAACGTTCGTAAGTTCGAACAACATTATTGTGTATTTATATAATTTATATTGTATACAAAAAGCTATTTTTTACTCTTTTTTTATCTTTATTTTAATCTAGTTATACGCTTCTTATAAGTTTAATTTAATAAAATACTTTGCTCTAAATAGTCGATTTTAAAGCTCGTTAATATTAAATAATAAATATTAATTTTTAATCGTAATATTATTTAGCTTTTAATAATTAACACATAGACGAAGAATTTTATTCTTCTTTAATATAAAGAGAATTAAATATTTTGTTTATAATTAGAATTTTTTAATAATTTTTTTTTTTCGTTTTTTGCTAAATATTCGCGAAGTATTTCGAACTTTTTCTTAAATAAAATATATATAAGTTTAAACGTAAATTGCTTGTTTAGTTTAAATTTAATTTTATAATTTTATAATTAATGTTTAGAAAAAATCTTTGTTGTTTTTTTTTCTTAAAATAAATGCTCCCAATTATTATATATTCGTAATACGTACTTTAGTGATTTCTTCGTTATATTAAATAGTTTAAGACTTCTAGAAGATTCGTAATTTTTTTCACTTATTTTAACTTTGTAATTTAATTAATTTTTATTAATGCTTATTAAGTTAAACTTTGTTAGATCGTTTTTTTGCGAAAATGTAAACTCGCTATTTGCGATCAATTTTTAATTTAATCTTTTATTTATTATTGAACGCTATTGATGCGTAGATTAGATATAAATTACGTGATCACATTATGCGAATCTAAGTATTCGTATATTTTAGTTAATTTCTAAATTGTGTTGCTTTAATTAAAGCATTTTTAGAACAATATTATAAGTAATTATTTTCATTATATTAAAAATTAGTTTCTCGTAATGTTGCTAAATAGCTACTAGTAGTAACTTCGTTTCTTTATTCACTTTTTTATTCTTGTCGAACAATAAGTTTTCATTTATAATTATTAGATTGTATGCGTTAGACTTCTTTTAAGTAGAGTATTCTTTTCTTTTAACAAAAGCTTTAATCATAAAATTACTTATCGCATTAAAATTAATCATTGCGATAAATTGTCGTTTATTAACTTTAATTAATGTGATAAAACATTGTACGTATATTGTTAAGTTTAATTGTTGCTATTAGACTAACATATTGCATTTCTTTAGTATGCTCTTTACTAAAAAATTTGAACTTTTTTTTGTTCTTGTGCTACGACTTTTGTTTCGAACGCTTATTTGCGTTAAGCTTCTTTTCTATGCTAATTTAATAACTTTAGTTTCTTAGAAAATCAATTAACTTCTTCTTTGTTTTTTAGATAAGTTTAGCATAAGTCGTTATAGCATTTTGTTCAATTAAGTGTCGCATATTTCTTTGCTTTCTTTATTGTTTATTTAAATAAATTAACATTGCTTAGTTATTGTTCGATTTCTTCGAAAATATCTCTTTTTATAGTAACGTCGCTTTTTAGCGCTTTCTCGCATTTATTTACGATTTAGTTTATTTGTCGTTTTTTTAATAAACTAGTTAAAGTTTCGAGATGCTTCGTAATGTTGTTTAAACATTCGTAAAAAAAATTTTAATTATATTCGTTATTTAAGTTTGTTATTAAATAAAAGTATAACGTTTTTAATCATTTTGCTCTTATAATTTTATTAAGTATTTAATTAATTTTTTCCGTAAATGCGAATGTCTTGTTTAATAATGTTTTATTTAGAACTTTTTATAATTAATTTAAGTTTTTTATTAGATAATAGTCGTCGTTTAATCTAGTTTTAAAGATGTTCGTCTCTATGTTAATTTGCTTCTTAATATTGTTTTAGCTATTAAATATCTCTCTTAACATAGCATTAATTTGTCGACGATTTATTAAATTTCGTAATTAATAATCTCTTATAAAATGATCTAATTTATCACATAAATAACATGTTTTTTAAAATTTGTTATTTTGCTTTCTTTTAAAGTTTTTCTCTTTACGTTATTAAGTAAAATCTAGTTTCATAGATGCAAACTTACAATAATTAAGATTACTATATTTTTAATTAAAACAAGATTTTTTTGCTAATATTCGATCGCTAGTTTAAAGAAGATTCTTGCTCTTTTGGAAAATTAATTGTATTTTTTTTTCATAGTTCTTTTATATAGTTTGTCGTCGAAATTAATAACTACTTCGATAAGATTAAACATGTCGTTAATACGTTTTTCGTTACGCATAATTTCGTTCTTTAAGTTGTTTTTAAAATCTCGTCGAAACATTGTTATAAGTGCGACATCGTTTTACTCGATTAAATTAGCATATTTTTGAAATTTTGTTACGTAGTTTGTTGCAAAAATTCGTTAAATTAAATGTTAAATTATTCTTTTTGCGATTTGTTTCTCGTTAAATGTTTTAAAGATTCTTCGAAGCTCTTTTTTAAAATTATTGAAATCTATGAACATTATACAAGAATTTTCGTCATAATTTTTTAAATATTTTCGTAAGTTTAATTTAAATTAATGTTAAACTCTTTCTTTAAGAAATGTTAATGCGAAAATCGTCTTTTAATTCGTTAGAACAAAATAGAAGATAAAATAGATATTTACTTGCATAAGCTAGTTCTTTAAGTTAATATAATCTTCATGATAGATATTAAGTTTATTAATTCTAATTTTGTCGTCTTTTATAATTAATAATCGATGTAATATTAATAAGCTAATGCTTAGAGTAGAGACGCGTTGACCTAATATAGACATTCTTAAAGTGTTCAAAGTGTTACGTTGCTATTTAGATAACTAAAGTATTAGAGTAGATTAATATTATTAAAGAGATTTGTAGACGTCTTTAGACAATGTAAGCAATCACTTAATAACAAGAATTTGCAACTTATATCTATGATAAAGAGTAACTTAATAGATAAGTTAAATACAATTTATAAGAGAATCGTATTTAGGAAATCTATATACTAAAGAAGATTCTTCTTGTTCGTTATGTTCGTTGTCGAACATGTCGAACTTTGTTCGCTTTGTTCGTTGTCGAACATGTCGAACTCGTTTATTAGCGTGTCGAGCAATGTTCGTTTGCCAAGTCGTCGAGCATGCAAGTAATCGTGCTATATGCTACAGACTACTTTGTAGGGTATATACTAGCTGTAACGAGCTAGGGTCGTAACAAGTCATCTCATAATATTCCGGTAAATCTTAAGCTGCTGTACATGGCTGCGGCTGATTTGGATTCCTGGTTACTTCCCTATTCGCTGTCCTAATCCTCAAGAGCTTTCTTCATATTTTCTGTTCACCGCCGTCCACTGGAAGCCATCACGACTTCCTCCACCCGAAAGACCCAGACAAAGCCAAGAAAGGCTCGCAGACTTACAAGAACCGGAGAATACAACAACACGAGTCCCTCTTCACCGTGGGGGGTCCCACATTGCCAGGGATCATCGAAGGCGCCCAAATCCACAGATATCAGACAACGACCCGGATTGCCACATCAGAGGCCTGACGACTGTTTTCGCTGACGGTTCCGCTGTTAAGAGTTTCTTCTTTGCACTGTACTGTAGACGTAGATCAATAAAGTGGTGGAAGGTGTACGCTACCTGCACGCACACCTCTCTCTCGAAGCTGCATAATCAAAACCCCTATCAGGATTAACAACGATAACCATAAGATTATGGGTTCTGTGCGTAGAGGCCTGGCTATGGCGCAACGGTGTCCACAGTTGTATGACCACTCTAACGGGTGGCTCGATCAATTCCTTTACGTTGCAATTTTTTCTTTGGATTTCATAGTAACTCAGGTGACGGATAGTGTCTTGGATACGAAAGGTTTAGATATCGTAGCGATATGATAATAATTAGAGACTGCAAAGAGTCCATGGACATTCTACGGCAGGACCGACAGCGGTCGTCTTCGTAAGCCAAGGAGTCTTGATATCCTGGCTGTCTGCAGACTGATCCTGGACGAGATAAGAGATGCTCGATTCCACTCTACCTGAAGGCATGTCTGTTGAGCTGGCGTGCGGTATGGTGGACGATCCAAAAATATTTCCGTACATAGAGCAGAACATTCGACAAGTAGCTGACATGGCAGATCACTGCTATCTACATGCACATGCAAGGCTCCACAAATCACCCAATGAGCCTTGAATTTCATATCTCCTCATCCTCCTCCACCGCAGGAGCCACTGCCTTGCCATGGCCATTCAGCTTCGACATCAGAACATCTTCCTGCCCCGACATAGCAACAGCCTGTCTCCCTGTCTCTGACGCTTCCAGGAAATCTCTAAGCCGCTTCTTAAACTCCTCGATTGCTTGCGCCGAGGCAGCGTTCGCCATTTGGAACATCGGGCCCCAGAGGTTGAGCGTGTAGGTGATCCAGCTGCCACCGGCGAGGACGAGGCAGAACATTATCCAGACAGGGTTGCGGAGGACTTTTGGGGGATGTCAGTACATGATTTTACCCCGATGGTCCCTGAAGGGGAAGGGGGATGACTTACCAGCAAGAATCTCATTCCACCCAAGAACAAGTAGAAGGGCATAAAAGTACAGCGGTATTTGCGTGATGCCTCCGATCGCGCTTCGTTTGGCTTCGACGTAGACACCGTCTGCCGTCTTCTTGAATCGTGTCGTGATATCTTGCCGTTTCGCGTCAGTCAGGATCGTCATCTCCTCCTCCAAGCTCTTCCCCTCTTCTTCGTCAACACCCCCAATGGGCGATAGCTCCTCTTCATCGGCAGGCGTCACTGATTCGGGGGCATGGCCAATCCATTTATCTAATGCTGGAGGATCGCTTGTATGCGAAGATTGAAACCTTGAAAGCAGTGGTATGAGCGTCAAGGTCGATTCGCGAGCCTTGGTGTAGATGCCCTCGATATCGTCCGTGGGCCGCCATATTCTAGGCACACCAGCGTCGTCATACCGGAACTTATCCTCGAAGTTCTCTCGAAGTTTCAGGAGCAGATTGCCTTCCATCATCTCCTCCTCAATCTTGGCCCGCAAAACACCCCATGATTTGCGGCGCAACCGCCAGAGTCCAACATCCACCTCGGCTGGGCTGGCATCGAAGCTTTTCGCACGATCTGTGAATCTTCGATCGGCGTCTTGTACTGTTTTTGTGAAAAGAGTCCATATCCTATCCCAGATGCCCTTTTCTTCTGGCTTCTCCCCCGACTCCGGTGCACCGGAGCCGCCGCGGCCGGAGCCTAACGCATTGAACTCCAAGCCCACTGACTCTCCCAGCCGTGACCGTACCCACCGCTCAACGCGAGTCGCAAGTCTTCGCATCTCTTCACGCCTCATACGGCCACTTACTTCGTTTAGGTCCTTCTGATAGAGAGCCATCTCTTGCTTGTAGTTGCTCCATGGTGCACCTTCCACCAGTACCCCTCGAGCTTCTTTGTCGTATCTGGACACTGCGTTCTTCTTCTCCCTGTCCACGATCTCAGCGAAATCGTAGCTAGCGCCCTTCTTCTGCCCTGCTTTGACAGCCCCACTGACCGCTTCACTGAAATCACGAACGCCAGATTTATGGGCGGCCGACAACTGGCCCTGGAATAATATTTTCAGGCGACCATCTATCTTGCTTTCGAGCTCGCCCTTCTTGCGCGAGTATACGCCTTTGTGGTATCTGCTAGCTTCCGTGTCAAAGTTCTTGACAGTCTTCATCCTAGCCGCACGCATGGCTGCGCCAAGCCCGCCCAGGACCTCCAGCGCTCCTGATCGAATACCTTCTGCTTGCTTGTTCTCGAAAGGCACAATGGCCTCATCAAAGCCTTCAAGTGCCTCCCGAGCAATCTCGTCGCATCGAAACTGCGCCATCAACTCTTGCTGTGTTGGCAGATCCAGGTCCTTGTTACTGACAATTTGGTTCCAGACATTTTCGGCGTATATCGGGAACCCATCCGCTGGTATACGGCGATGGTATTCGGGCAGGAAAAGCCCGCGTTCTAAATCCTGATCATCCAACAAGGCGTCCCTCCTAGCGTTGCGATGTCCTTCTCTAAACCTTGTACCCAGTTTTGATACTTCGGAGACGAACTTCTCCGGCTGCAGAATCTTGTGCGGTAGTGCAACAAAAGCCATATCGAAGTAGTCATCGATCTTAGATTTCTCCATGCCCTGAGGCTTTGATAGGCCTGACCATATGCGTTGCAAATCCTGAATGAGAGTATTGCGGAGGTTGGCAAGCGGTGTAGTGCCTAAATGATCCCGAATGACGAACAAAAGGAGAGAGCGTGGATTATCCCTAGCCGGGTCAGCATGCGCCAGTACAGGTGTTGAATGAGACTGTACTTGTTTCCTTTTATAAAGAGCTCCAAATTGACTTCGAACACCACTTTCAGCAGCCCCATGTTTGCGCCCTGGTATAAGCCGACTTGATGCTCCCATATGTTGACAATCAGGACCTCGCTTGTTGCCAGCGCAAACAGAGCGCTCTTTCTTTCAAAATCTTGATCCTCTCCTCTTTCTCGGCCGTCCGTGCCTTCGACGTCCATGACTAAAATGTTATCCGACATATGCTTGGCAACTCCATCCGCATGATCCCTCTTGTTTTTTGACATCCAGATGCCTTTCGTCGTTTGCTTCCTATCTGTCTCCAACATCACCCCAAACTCGGTACCGAATAGGTGGTTGAGAAGCGTTGATTTCCCCGTCGACTGGGACCCAAAGACAGATATGAGGTGGTAGTTGAAGCCAGCTTGAGCGACCTTCTCGAAGGATATGTAGCTAGGGAGTGAAGGACTGGAGCGCAGAGAATGGTCAGCAGGGTTCCACTCGTAGGATGGCCGGAGCAATACTTGAACTCCTGGTCTTCGTTGATGACCTGTATACCATGTTCAAAATGCTCCTTGGTTGGCTTTTCGCCAACATTGGCGAAGTGGCCATTGACGGTCATGACTGAAGGGGCAGTAGGATGTCTCGTTTTGCTTGTTGGTCGAGCGCCTTTTGTAGCCCGCTCAGGGGACAGAGAAGCCATGACGGAAGGTGACTATTATACAACGCTAAAAGCACGATGAACAGCGCGTGACGCAGATGGACCAACTTCGGTTATTTTCGTTGTCAGTTGGCGTTGTAGAAGCGAATCCAAAGACTCGAGGCCGGCTTGGCAAAGGCACATGCGTACTAACCATATCGGGGCATCAATCTTGGCACTTTAGCTATGTTGAACGACATCGCGTCAAAAACAATCAACGATGATTCGATCTACCTGTATGCGAGAGCTCTTTGATCAACCTGCAACGCGTTGGAGGCCATAAATCAATGTCCCACAGCAAAAGCCCGCCTTGAAGGTTTCCCTGACCTCTTCACCCCTAGACTGGTCTGCGGCAGCAATAGGATGTTCAAAAAGAAGCCTAACGTCAAGCCGCTGTCGCCCCTCAGATCTTCTGATAGGAGAAAGATTGCAGATCAGATCATCGCGAACTTTAACATTGAGGTTCCAGGCGATGATGTCGAGCTCAAAGGTCCAGAGCCTGAGGGTGACCAAACCAAGGGCACGTCTGGCGTAGGAGCCATTCGTAATTCGCTACTTCCGGAAGGGTGTCAGTCTGCGAGATTCACTACCACTGCTGGGCCCGACCTTAAGCAGGTTTCAGGGACAGTTTATGTTGGTGCTCATCCCGGTAAAGACCAACGAGTGCTATGGCTCAGCATCAATGACAGACTCATCCCTACAATCTACACACTATGGAGGCACCCGGCCCTGGTGCCCTTGCTGCATACGCAGGATTTTGTTCTCTCCAAGATGCAAGGTGGCGCCGATCTCATGACTCCTGGACTCACTCGTGGCCCGCCCTTTCCTGCAAAGGCAACGAAAGGCGCAATTGTAGCTGTTGCAAGTGTTCAGAAGTCTAGCGTGCCGCAATGGGTGGGAATATGTGAGATAGACGTAGCATCACTGCAGAGAGTGCAAGGTGCCAAAGGTCATGCTGTTCGTGGTCAACATTGGGCTGGTGACGAAATCTGGGCATGGAGTCCGTCCCGGAAAGCTGGAGAAGCTTCACCTGAGCACATTGACGGATGGGATGTGAGCCAGGATGCGGGCTCCATCACCTCGGGCGTCGAGCATCTAGCCATTGACGATCCGGACGATAGCGAAGCTGGGGGTGTATCTCTGGACACCATTGAAGGCACACAATCGTATGAACCCCACAACAAGCATGTAGAAGGCGAAGATGTGGAGCCATATCAAAGAGTCGATGTATCAGCGAAGGATTTGTCTACTAAAGGTACGTTCGAGGTGGCCATGCTGATCGCTTGCGTTCTACATAGCTGGATCTGCTGTGACTTTCAATTCAAGTAGGATTCAAGCGTTTGCCAGCATTTGCCCCTTGCGAATGGCAATACGGCATTCTAGCCACCCACAGCGTGCTGTGTGGAAAACTAGGGTCTCTTCCTGTTTTCCTATTTATTACTGATGGGATAAAGCTGACACTCTTGTAGACATCGACGAGATATTCTGGAACGCTTTCCTTTTCGCGGCCCAGCATCATCGAAATTCCAATATAAATGCACCCAACCATGGTCTCAACTTCCCACTACCTCAATCTCTTGTGATTTCGAACCTAGTCTTACCATTTCTTCCGATCACTACTTCATCCCAAGCCACATCGTTGCAAATCAAAAAGACTAGCTGGAAGAACGCTAGAAGATTCATTAAGGCCTTGGACAAGGCAAAGATCGCCAGATCCAAAGACCGAGATGGCGGCGAATGTGTTATCCTTGATATCGATTTCGAACATGCGCAAGTGACCAGCTTTGCACCCTACAAACTTCCAAAGAAAGAAACTCCTGGTGCTGAATCCGGTGGGGGAGGCGGTGGCAAGGCGATCGCTGCTGGTAGTTCTCCTAATGATGACTCCATCGGGCAGCAGCTCAAGCTTATCAACTTGTTCCGACCAAAGAGCCAATTGGCCCCTATATTCGAAGCCTCAAGTGCAGATGTGAAGGCATTATATCTGCCCTCCGAGCTTCGTCTCATAATCATAGCCTACATCGATGCCGAGAATCTCGTATCAGAAACCAACAAACGCCTCATCAAGATCGATCCCGTACTCGCAAACGCAGTCTTCGACGGTTCCACATCTCTAGATCGTGCCGTACTCGCCATAGGCACAGTCCCCCGCGACGCCTTAATTGACCGCATCACCCACAGCTACTCCCCCTTCTGGGTCCTCCTCCGCAATGATGAGACACGAGAAAGTGGCCGGGCGAAAGCAGGTCATGCGCCAAAGATCCATATCACCCTCGAAACGAGGTCGGGGAATAAAACGGTTACCAAACTTTCTGGTGTTGAGGCCTTTCATATCAACCCGCATCCGCTGGCAGAGGAACTGCAGAAGACGTGTGCGGGTTCGGCGAATGTTAGTCCGTTGGTGGGGAGCAGTCCGAAGAATCCGGTGCAGGAGATTATGGTGCAAGGGCCGCAGAAGGATGCGGTTGTTCGGGCGTTGGAAAAGAGAGGGGTCCATAGGCATTGGGTGGAGGTGCTGGATAAGACGAAGGGGAAGAAGAAGTCATAGGTTTATCCCTCATGGACCTGATGTTGTTTATATGCTTGATTACCTAGGGGGCCACTTCCTAGCTAAGGTATGTACAGTGGCACAGCACCAAGAAGCCTAAAATAAGATACATCCACCCTTACTTTTGTCAAGAGGAACGACTTTCGCGAGTAGCAAGTCCGGATCCATACTCTTGTCTCGTCCCAATTAGTAACAACAGTTTTGGGTTCGTAAGATCTTGATATCTAGCGCATACGAACGAAAAAATCTTCCACAACTGTCTTCCAGATACTACACAAAATGTTTTGAGCCTAAAACGTTCCAAAGACACCCACTCTTCTCATTTCGAGACACATCGCCTGTATCCCAGCACTTCACCACCTTCAAGACAGAAAATCAAGCTCCAGCAATCCTCGCGTCTTCCAACCCATGAGCCTAATTTCAGGCACCGAAGCCAGATAAATTTACGAACGCTAGCCTTTCTGATTGCCCCCCCTCTGTGCTTACAAGCCTCGCAATTTGGTAGCGAAGCCCCTCGCGACCCAACTTCATCATGAAGGCTTGCAGCACTGCCAGGGTGTTGCTGGAGGGGGATCTTAGCTTGCTCTGTTTGCGTTCGCGCGATCTCGGGAAGGACGGTTTCGGGGATATATTTAGGGGACAGGGCATAAGGACGGAGGTTGCCGTCTCTGTGTGCAGGGATATACTTGAGCAATGGTGGCGAGCGTAGAGAATGCACTCGATGGCATCGGACTCTCCGAGAGCTTGGAGCGGTGGATAGACGTCGGAATTAAACGGTGGGTGAGGGAGGAGGGAGGGGTTTGGGATCGGTTGGAGCTGTAGAATTTGGTTATGAGCTGGCCTAGACCGTTGTCGTATACCTGGAAGTGCTCCTATGGTACCTGAGATATTGGTGGATAGCTCTGGGGCTGGTCTTGCTGAAGCCAACATGGGATCTAAGTCCAGTGAAGTCGTTCTCTACTAGAAGACACCGCATTCGAACATAGTGGTCCACTGAAACTTGTTAAGGGATGGTGACAGAGCAAGGAAATATGAAAGATGACGTCTCTCATCCAGGCCCCGAGAGAACGTACTCGGCTTGCATACTATCGCTTTCCGCACGCATATACAATCATGGAAGTGAGCTATCCTACATCCCGCACAGTGAGGGAGCAGAACGAGCACCCGTCCCTCGATCCTGTCGAAGATCATTATGATGAGACAGGAAACAGCGGAATGACGGAACAGACAGGTCAAGCAGCCCTTGCGCTACTATCGGCTCCTTTGAGGGGAGGCTCGATTTTGACATTGAATGAAAAATACCATTGTATATTTACCCGCAGTTTCTAATCTTTCGGGATGTGTCTCAATTGGTTGATGGCAGTCAGGGTCTGTTCAGCAAACAATGTTTACAGGCTTGACGTTCGCTGTTGCATCTTGTCGCTGTAGCTAAAGTCTGAGGAGGGCTAGATCTGTCATGCTTTGGAGGCTACAGTCCTGTCACTAATGGTTACGTCACGGCTTGAAGCCCAGCCTCTCCAAGCTGCATGTCGGCTCTGCTTGCCCATTGACATTTAATGCATGCCCTAAACTTCCATTTTTTCCTACCCCACTGGTTTTGAGGCTTGTAAGCTCATTGCGAGCTTTCCGGACCTCTCCGACACTCATCATCCTCTCCCCAGCCACCCGAAATGAAGATCCTTACAAGGGAAGAGGAGCAGGAGCATTACAAGTAACGGCCGGCTTCCCGTACCGGAGATCGCATGGCTTATTGAGACAGCGCAACTCTGCGAGGCGGCATAACAGGCGGTGCAGTCGGTCTAGCAGTCGGCGGCTTAGGAGTCTATGGCGCCGGCCTTCGATTCCCTGCCTTCAGGCAATTAACGGTCCCACTACGAGCATTTCTAATGACGTCCGCGGGCACATTTGCCGGTATGAAAACTTCTCGCCTGCAGCTATGACAGGACGGTACACGTACACTTCGGTGGAACAGCATTACGGAAATCTTGCCCCTCACATTCCATCCCGGTGAAGCTTCGCCCGCCATGTTCCGGACGCCCGAACTGGCGGAGCCGCTCCACGACCGAATGGAACGTTGTGGCCAAATTGAGATGAGACTCTGCACACATAGTATACGCCTAGCTAACGCCTCCATGTCTCAGCCATCATCTCCGCTGACCGCGCCTCCCGTGGCTTTGAAGCCTCCCGCCACCCCGAAGAGGGCTACAAAGACGAAACCGCCCGTCTCCGCAGAGAAGCCGAAGCTCGCAAATCATCCTCCGAACGCGTCACAGATTGGTTCCGGGCGAATCGGTACTCGATAGTCGGTGGCTCATGGGTAGCCTCGATGGCTATCGCTCTGGGAATCGTCGGCCGAAGCCCCTACCTTACCACGCAGCAGAAGCTAGTCCAGGCTAGGGTGTACGCGCAGGGGCTGACGGTGGCGGTCCTGATAGCGACGGCGGTCTTTGAGATCGGGGATCGGAATAAGGGAGAGGGAAAGTATGAGACGGTTCAGATTGTGGATCCGAATGATCCGGAGCACAAGCATTTGATCGACAAGAAGGTGCATAAGGAGGAGTATGTGGGAGAGGATCAATGGAAGGGTACGCTTTTGCCGGCGACGGGGTAGCGGTAACGGTTGATGCTGATGCCGAACAGATATGATTGACGTTGAGGAGCGGAAGATCAAGGAAAGGGAGCAGGAGGCGCACGAGCTGGCACTGAAGGAGAAATCAAAACATCATGGGAAAGGCAAGCCAGCACCCAAGAAGCATGATGAGGAGAAGAATCATGATGAGGAAAAGAAGCACAGAGATCAGAAGGCAGAGCCCGACAAAGGAAAATCAGCAAGGGGATGACGAGGTTGTGAACATGACTGTGCACATATGCGTCGTGTCTCCCTGGTTGTTTGATCCTGTAATCCGATCGCACCATGTGTTCGACTGGTGTTGGGTAGGGTCGATCTATAAGTATTGACTTCGCTGTTTCTTCGATATTCGAGCAGCATCAGGATCTCCATCAGAAAGAAAGGCAACAACAGGTAACGATCTTCTCTTACCATTGCCCATTGTGACCCGATCACATAGCTGAATTGAACATGTGTACGAAGAGTCACTTGCATTGCAGCCGGCTATCTAAAGCTAACCACAGGTTCAAGGACACAACCCATCCGCGAATTTTCTTTCCATCATGACCACAGATCTGAAAAGACTTTGCATACGAGCCACAGCACAAGCTGAACGGAAGCATCTCAAAAGAGCCAGAGGAGACAAAGAACTTGAGCCGATACAGCTGATGCCATTGTACAATTTGCTTCTTCGAAGGCAAACATCCACTGCACAGCTATCCCTCCAGACACTTTATCGATAATCTATCCTTTGAAACACAGCTGTTAGCACGGTGATGGACAGAGGCAGCGGATGACTTACAGCTAAAGCATCTTGGCAATTGGAGCAACTGTCTTCCCACGATTATCTTCAGTCGCGGAGCCAGCCTCAACAGCTTTGGCCACGGAGACAATCTTTGGGACGGGAGCACAGCCATTGGCGATGCTCGTACCAGCGCGGTTGATGGACATCTCCTTGTTGATGGCTTGGAATCTGGCGATCATGTCTCTCATCGTCTCTGTGAGAGTCATGCTTGTACTAGTGCTCTCCTTGTTAAACGCTTGGACTTTGGCGGTCGTCTCTTTCACCTTCTCTGCAAGAGTCATGCTCGTACCAGCGCCGTTGGTGGTGATTCCCTTGTTGAATGCTTGAACTTTGGCGGTCGTCTCTTTCAACTTCTCTGAGGGAGTCGTGGGTCGCTTCTTGTGCTTCACGGCAGCCCAGCCGATTGAAAGCATGGTGGATACTGCTTTCTCGAGAGCGGCAACCTCGGCACAGCGAGCTTTAATCTCGACAGATAGCTCCTCGTCCTCGGAGGCGTTCTCCTTGGCAGACAACTCCTGCAATGCGTTCTCCTTGGCAAGGGCACGTTTCAAGGATTCAGGGAGATCGTCAAAAGCCACATCCTTCATGGTCATGCCGAGCTTCTTACCCTTGAAGAAGATATGGTTGGTAATCTTGGCTCCACTCTTGGTTTCGTCTACACAAATGCAGGTTTCAATGTGGGTTTTACCGACAGCTGCTGCTGCTTCCATTAGTACTCTGCATTCGCTGATATCTATCCTCACAACATAGGACACTCACCTGCCCCAACCTTGTTGTCTTCGACTTTGATCTTGGTGTCGGAGCCAAATGCAAGACCGGGAACTTCGTCGGAGTACTTCTTTTCGCCTGTGTACTTTGTCAGTCACCATGTCGTCATCAACCTACCACAGCAGTATGGTCTAGGATGTTTGTAGCTTCACTCACCTGCAACCACGTTTCCAGCCATGCCTTTCTCGGGATCTTTCTGCTGGAGCGGAACGCGGCGCGGCATTTCGTAGCGGATACCAAGAGCGATAACGCCAAGAGTGAGCAGCAGGATCAGAAATGTGATCTCGACCGCAATCACGACCTTGAGGGCCCAGAACATAAGGTCACCAATAGTATCGGTGACCATGATGCAGTTGGACGATTTGTCAACGTTGCTCATGATTGTACTGAGTTGCGAGAACTGGAAGCTTAGATACACGACAAGAATAATATTGTCAGGTAAGAGTTGAGGTGGATGGTAGAACAGAAGATGCGGGCCAGGAAGTGAAGTGTTGTGAACGCGTTAACTTAGGGGTTGCGTAGTGAATATTGGGCTCTATAACGTCGCTTTAAAGACGATTGACGGATTGGGATATTGGTGTTGAAGGAGGTGGCATGTCAGGCTTACTTGAGGTCTGGCAAGGTGAAGGTCTCTCTATTATCATGCATGTCATCTTTTAATTGCAGAGAGCTTCTTACAAGGGGTTTTCCTCGTTATAGTCCCTTGGGTCTATGTAGTTCTACTGGGCTTTTGAATTTATAGCATGTTTATAGCAAAGATTCTTTACAAGTTCGTGCTACAAGACTACAGCGACTTTGTGAATCCTTTCACCCAGGGTGGCTATAACAGCATCTTCTTTGTCCTCCCATGTGCCTAGCAACCGGCTTCTGCCTCGATGTATCCACTCTACGACAGACATGTGCCTGTCAAACTGTCAACACTCCTCAAGGACCCACTCCTTCGATAAGAAAATGGGTCAGCAGGCCTCTACCAGCCACTCAACGTCAAGGAAGTGGAGCACCTTGGACAAGCAGCTCATTTTGATATCACAAAGGGCCCCACAAAAAGATATCAGGCCCCACAAAAGATATCAGGCCCTAAGGCAGGTTAGTAACGGTGACGAGCATAAGATCACCATCTTCACACCTCCTTCCCTCTTCCTCTTTCTATCCACCATCCTCCCCCTCTTCCCTTACTTTTCTCCTTCAAAACCTCCATAACTGCCTGCCATCCATTCAACAACTCTACAAACACTCTTGACATAGTCAAAACAAACAAAAGCAACGAGCTCTCACCATGAAGTTCATCACTGTATCCGTCCTGACCGTCGGGGCCACCCTCACCGGTGTGCTCGCAGCTCCTATTACGACTGGTGGTGATATCGCGAACTTGCCTACAGCCAACATGGTAAGCACAACGTTGCACTTATCACCACATTTTGTTCGCTTCGATACTGACATCGTGGCAGGAGAAGCGTGAGGCTGTTGCTCAGCCCGATCAAATCCAGAACGGGATTTTCGATATCGGTCTCGCGGCTGAGGGTGATCCGTACTGGTGTGGTTCTCCGTTCTGTGGCAAGGTACGTGACTGATACTATCTACATGAATCCCTCCCTTTCCTAGCCTCTCATCAGCCCGGAAAACCTCTATCTTCCTAGACCTGATACTGAGTCTTTTGCAGGAGAAGCGTGAGGCTGTTGCAGAGCCAGTGGCTATCGCAGAGCCCGAAGCTGTCGCCAAGCCCGAAGCTCTTGCCCAGCCCGACCAAATCCAGGACGGCATCTTCGACATCGGTCTCGCGGCCGAGGGTGACCCATACTGGTGTGGTGCTCCATTCTGCGGCAAGGTATGTCGGCTAATCAAGCACCTTCCACCCTCCAGTGTACATCCATACTGAACACGTACAGGAGAAGCGTGAGGCCGTCGCAGAGCCCGAAGCCATCGCAGAGCCCGACTACCTTCCTAGCGTGGGACTCCAGATTGGTCTCGATATAATTGGCGATCCCTACTGGTGTGGTCAACCATCCTGTAGCCCGGTATGTCGGCCATCTTCCACCCTCCTTTGCACGTCCATATACTGACCGAGAAGCGTGACGCCGCGTACGACGGCAATCCGCCCATCAAACCCCGTGCTGCCGAAGTACATCCCCCGTCCCCTCTCCTCTCTCCCTATCCCCAAACACCAATCATTACCAGTACTAACATAATTCCCAGCCCGTCACCGTCATCGCCGAGCCCGCCACCGCCCTCACCGAGAAGCGTGAAGCTGGTCCTCAATTCGGACCTCCAGTCAAGCGCGAAGCCAAAGCCGAAGCTGTGTCCGACATCAAACTCGTGAAGCGTCCATTTGGTCCCCCAGCCGGATTCCCTCATCCCAAGTGCGGGAACAACCTCTGCGTATGTCTTCCCTTTCCCTCCCCTATCCTACATCCCTCGCTTCCTCTCCACCATCCAACTCCCTCGTCTACTTCACCACCCACTCCTCCACCACCGACCCCACCGTCCTTGACTCCCACCACCCACCCCACTCCCACTCCACCCCCTCAACCTCTCACCAGCCCTCCCCTGCAACACCCTCATCACTCGACTAACACCCCCCCTCACAGCAACCCTACGCCCGCCCCTCCTCCCCACCCCTCCTAGCCCGCGCCACTCACGCCCTCACCGAGTTCGTGAAGCGACAATACGACTGCGGGGCGCCATTCTGCTTTGGCGAAAAGAACACCTAAATCGCCTCAACTGATCCCAAAATACCCAACCTAGTCATATTTCAGGTTGGCCTGGGTTGTGGTTATCTTGTGGTGGGGAAAACCAGTTGCGGAGAAAGATTCGATCGAATGGCGCAGGAACGGACTTTGATTTTCTGTGGAAAGGGGGGTTTTAATTAGGGGGTTTGGCTACTTGCCTAGTTCAGGTAGTTGAAAAAAAGGGAATCAAATGAGTTGTCGAATGGTTTGTGTGGCTGCTGCCTATTCGGGGTGCCTTTGCCCAACACCTCCCTCCCTCTCCGCTGTCCAAACACACATCTCCCCTACCCCGCAACCCTCTTACCCTCAGAGAACCATTCCTGCATCCGAACCCTCTTCCCCCAATCCTGTGAAGTCAATCCAGACTCACCTCCCGCCACTCTAGCACCAGCGATGTGCTCATTATCTACATAATATCCACTCCTCCCACCTCCCTCTCCTATCCGTTTTTCCCACGGCAGGGTGCCAAGCACACCACTCAAAATCCCACCTACCAAGCTTCTCAAACCCATCTCAACCGGTCTGATCTATTCAACCTCAATCGAGACAACCTCAATCGAGCCTCTCGAACCATCTCAACGACACGATTCATCTTCGACGAGTCAACCCATCTCAACAGTAAGTCCCCTTCGACCTAGTCTTCGCAACCCCCCATCCCCTCTCGAACTCATTTCAACAACCATACCTCCTGCTCGACGCTACTGCCGTTACGAACCAAAACCAGGCAAGGAACAAGCCATTTTCTAGATATACAAGAGGTATTGATCTCGTAGCCTCCCGTCGTCGCCAAACAGGCATATGGTCGAGGCCGCTGACCGGAAGGGTGATCAGGACTGCTCCGAGAGCGGCTATCTACGCGGCATGGAGCAGAAGGAGTTGGAGGGCGGGTCACACAGAAATCAATGCAATGGGGAGGGAAGTGCGGTGGCGCGGTCTCTATGTTGAGTGGTGTTGCGGGAACGAGTAGGCACTGCGCCCTTGATCTGCCTCCTCTCTGACACTGGCCACCCGGTCATGCAGGGCTCTCGTTGGCGAACGTATATCGAATCGTTTGAGATGTTGGTTGGGGTTTGGGGTATCGGCGAGGTGGTGAGGAGGCGGGTCTGCTGGATATGGAGGTTAGGGAGATGGGTTTGGGAGGGAGGGTGAGGTTTTGATGGGGGGGGGGGGATTTGGAGAGGTG
>JAABUS010002524.1_pt1 | contig 34170 bp, 36 predicted proteins | sample 5560161 | NCBI WGS metagenome assembly JAABUS01 (sample SAMN10711885, study PRJNA513376) | rock metagenome | isolation source: Antarctica rocks | place: Antarctica: Victoria Land, Trio Nunatak nord | collected 2016-01-04 | reverse complement strand
CTTCCTGGGTTAACGGTGCTTCTGAAAAATTTTCAATAAAATTAAATTTATCCTTATAGGACATTAGCAATGCCTTTTCTTCAGGTGTGCATTGTCCATTTATGTATTTTTCATATAGCGCAAGGTATTCTTCAGCGTTCATGATTGGTCTTTGTTATAAAGACGTGTTTAATCTAATCACACACACACACATAAAAAATTATTTATTTTTTTCCTGAATGAAAATCAGCTATATTTAGCTTACCAATTATGAACACCAATTTAATTACTGATGAACAGTTATGGGAAGCCATAGCCTTATCTGACGATAGGCGTGCTTTTTCTGCGTTGTATGACCGGTACTGGAAAAAAATCTATAAATCCGCTAATTATTATCTTCATGATTCAACAATTTCCAAACAAGTTCTTAGCGATTTATTTGTATTACTATGGGAAAAGCGAAAAAATCTGCAGATTGAAAATTTTAACAATTACTCGCATGTAGCTATACGTTATCACGTTTTCAGTTATTTAAGATCAATTAAAATATCGCCTATAGAATTCATTGATAGTTATGATAACGTAATTGATTTGGGTGTAAGTAACCATGCAGAAGACAAGTTCAATCATGATGATCTTGAACGTCTATTGTCTGATAATTTGAATATTTTGCCCAAAAAATGCCGGGAAATCTTTTGGATGAGCCGTGTAGATCAATTAAACAATGATGAAATTGCGTTGAAGCTCGGAATTTCAAAGCGAACTGTTGAAAATCAAATCACACATGCTTTAAAGCACTTAAGATTATCTTATGGTAAATTGGCTGAAAGCTTACTTTTAATAATCTTTCTATTATACAACATATAGTTATTTTTTTGAAAGGTGAAGCCGTAATTTGACAGAGATTATGGTATGCGAGAAATTCAAATTATTAATCCTCGCTAAGCCATTTAAGTTTGTAGGACAATTTTTAGAAGCTGTTTAAAAACGATCCGGCATATTTTTCATGCTTCTTTTATCACCTAAAAACTTGTGTTCTGTATTTTTTTATTGATGCCTGATCTGCTACAAGCTGGAGTTGCTACATTTGGTTGGACAATTAATTAATCAAGAAAATCCTAATCAAACCTCATTTTAAATTATCCACTATCTTTGCTTCAAATCTCAAACATAGTGTCTACTTCTACTCCAAATAAAAAAATATTAATTGTTGATGACCTGCATCCAGCCTTTGCCGAAGCTGCGGAAAAATTGGGTTATAGCTGCACCATCGATGCTTCTTTTACCAGGGAAAAAACGTTAAGCGTGATTGCAGATTATGAAGGCTTGGCCATCCGCACCAAGTTTCAGGTGGATCAGGAAATGATGGATGCTGCACCAAAATTGCGTTTTATTGCGCGCGCCGGTGCCGGGATGGATAACATTGATGAATTTTATGCCGATAAAAGAAGCATCGCCTGCATCAACGCGCCCGAAGGAAACAGCGATGCCGTGGGCGAACATGCGGTAGGTTTACTGCTTTCACTCATGAATAATTTTAGGAAAGCGGATATCGAAATCAGAAATGGCAAATGGGACCGCGAAGGCAACCGCGGCTACGAACTGAAAGGTAAAACCGTTGGAATTGTCGGTTATGGGCACATGGGACAAAGTTTCGCCCAAAAACTAAGTAGTTTTGGGGTGGAAACAATTGCTTACGATAAATACAAAACCGGATTTTCGGATAAATTTGCACGCGAAGTAAGCATGGAAGAAATTGTGCGGTTGAGCAATGTTTTGAGTTTCCATATTCCGCTAACGGCCGAAACGAAAGGAATGGTGGATGATGAATACCTGTTCCATTTCCGAAAACCGATTTTTCTGCTGAACACGGCGCGCGGCGAAATCGCCAAAGTGCAAGCCATTTTAAACGGGTTGAAAAGCGGCAAAATTTTGGGTGCAGGTTTAGATGTTTTAGAAATAGAGAAATTTCCATCACTTGCAGAACAAACCTGGTTTGAAGAACTGAAAAATAATGGCCGCGTGCTGCTTACGCCACATATTGCCGGCTGGACGTTTGATTCCTATCGAAAAATAAGCGAAGTATTAGCCGAAAAACTGAAAAATTTGGAGTTTAAGATTTAAATTTTTTATCTTCGTTCTCATTAAAACAAGACTATGCAGGCCCGGCCGGTGTAGTCTTGTTTGTTTTTTACAATGTTGCATCCCTCTGTTTTGGAAGGATGTTTTGGTTTAAAAATATCATCAAAAATTAAAATACCGAGTTATGGCAGAGGTTGCTTACTACACAAAAGAAGGTTTAGAAAAACTCAAAGAAGAACTGCAATTTCTGAAAACAGAAGGCCGCGCATCCATTGCAAAGCAGATTGCGGAGGCACGTGATAAAGGCGATCTATCGGAGAATGCAGAATATGATGCGGCAAAAGAAGCACAGGGCTTGCATGAAGGGAAGATTGCAAAATTAGGGCTTGTTTTGGCAAATGCCCGCTTGCTGGACGAATCTAAAATGGACAATTCTAAGGTATTGGCTTTATCCATCGTGAAAATAAAAAATTTGAAAAATGGTGCCGTGATGCAATATCAGTTGGTATCCGAAACGGAAGCTGATTTTAAGGCTGGAAAAATCTCGGTCGCTTCGCCGATTGCCAAAGGTTTGCTGGGCAAAAAAGTAGGCGATAAAACAGAAATTACGGTTCCGGCCGGGAAGATTGAGTTTGAAATTATGGAGATCAGCAGATAGGTTTTGTAAGGATTCCGTTGTCATCCTGAATTTGTTTCACGATATCTCGGAACGATGATTTTTACCTGATAAAAGAAGCATCAATCAAGTGGATGCCGAAACAAGTTCGGCATGACAAAATCAAATAAATAAATCAACCCAAAAACATGTCAACCATATTTTCTAAAATCGTTTCCGGTGAAATTGAAGCGTACAAAGTTGCAGAAAGCATTGATTTTCTGGCTTTTCTGGATATTAGTCCGCTTGCAAATGGTCACACGTTGGTTATCCCCAAAAAAGAAGTGGACTATATTTTTGATCTGGATGACGAGCTGTACAACGGCCTGATGATCTTCACCAAAATTGTAGCCGATGGCATTAAAAAAGTAATTCCCTGCAAAAAAGTTGGTGTTGCGGTAATCGGTCTGGAAGTGCCACATGCGCACATTCATTTAATTCCAATGAACGAGGTGAACGACATGAATTTTTCCCGCCCAAAACTAAGTTTCAGCAAAGAAGAAATGGAAATTACTGCGGAAAAAATTAAAGAAGCGTTGCGGGAAGACTAAGAACTTGTTTAAATTGAATTACAACTATTTTGGCTAAAGCCAATATCCGAACTTCTTTAACCCACGGCCTAAAGGCCATGGCAATTTTAGCCGCCTTATTTTTTAACAATTTTGTATTTGCCAGTACCAACTTCTCCTTATAAAAGGCAGCATGGAACAATGGTTAAGCTGTAATTGCCACGGCCTTCAGGCCGTGGACAAAAGATAACAAACAAAAGGCTTTAGCCAAAAAACTAAGGCACAGCATGTTTAAATATTTTTATAGTGTAAAAGAAGCATGCTTCTTTTACACTACTTTTTTTGGTATCGCGGCTGATGCTACCCGTTTTGTATTATCTTTCACAAAAGATTCCCAGCCGGAATAGCTTTTTTTATCACCGTTTTTTGTATTGATTTTTTGAAAAGAATGGCAAACGGCAACCGCCAAACCATCGGTTGCGTCCAAAAAATCCGGCGTTTCATTAAACTTTAATAAATTTTGCAGCATGGCCGCAACCTGTTCTTTGCTGGCGTTTCCGTTTCCGGTGATGGATTGCTTGATTTTCCGCGGCGAATATTCTGTAATTTCTACATTTCTGGACAATGCCGCCGACATGGCCACACCTTGCGCCCGGCCCAATTTCAGCATCACCTGGATGTTTTTGCCATAAAAAGGAGCTTCAATCGCCAGGCAATCCGGGTGATAATTATCAATCAAATTCACCGTTTTTTCAAAAATGCGCTGTAATTTCAGCATGTGGTCATCCAGATAGTCCATTTTTACCACGCCCAAACTCAGCAGTTCCAGCTTTTGCCCGTTCTCTTTTACCAAACCATAACCCATCACTTTCGTTCCCGGATCGATCCCCAAAATAATCCGCTCCTTCGATTTTTCCACCTGCATAAAACAAGTATAGCCCAAATCCGTAACATTGCAAAAAAATTCAGTTTGGCCCGCATTGCCCGTAAAACATTAAGCTATTTATTAAAATCCGGTATTGTCGTCCTCACCATCTGGTTTGTTTACCGGCACATCAACCACAATAAAAATCTGGTGCAATTTGTAAACCGCATCCACATAATCGGACAAAAAGAGGTTTATACAGCCATAGGTTTGGTCACGGTTTTAATGCTGATCAACTGGCTGCTGGAAGCCATCAAATGGAAATATTTGACGCAGCTGCTCGAAAAAATGAGTTTGTGGAAAGCAATCGAAGGCGTTTTCTGCGGATTGACGATGGCAGTCATCACCCCAAACCGCATTGGCGAATACGGCGGGCGGATTTTGTATCTTCCGCCACGAAAAAGAATCCATGGAATTTTTGCGATGGCCGTTGGTTCTTTCGGGCAAAATACGGTTACCAATGTGGTCGGCATGTTGTCGCTGTTGTATTTTGTTTACACTTATCAGCATTTGGGCCGATGGCTTTCCTTGGGGATCGTTTTGCTCGGTGCTGTTTTTATCGTGGTTTTTTTGTTGTTCTACTTCCGGATCAGCTGGCTGGTTTTTTTGCTGGATAAAATTAAATTCCTCAAAAAATACCATCGTTTTTTTGGGATTATGGCTAAGTACAGCTTTTCGCAATTGGTTTATATTATGTTGCTGAGCCTGGCCCGTTTCATCGTTTTTTCTTCGCAATATTATATTTTGATCCATATTTTACTGCCTGATTTAAAGCTGGTCCCGGTGATGCTGATGGTGTTTAATTTGTTTTTTATCCAGTCGGCCATTCCCTCGCTGGACCTGCTGGACGTAGGCGTGCGCAATTTTATCGCTACTTATCTGTTCGGTTTTATCACTACGCAATCGGTGGCTATTATGGCCTGCGTTTCGTGTATCTGGCTGATAAATCTGATTATTCCGGCTATTTTAGGCTCTGTTTTCGTACTCAAACTCAACTTCTTTGGCAACAATACTTAGCTTGGCAGCAATCCTGTTCACGGTTTTATACGTCCTCCTTTTTATGTTTCTGATCAAAGGCTGGCTCAGCATTAAACCAAGTTTTGGGGTGATAAAAACAGCATATCAAACCAAAGTAACCGTGCTGATTGCGGCGCGGAACGAAGAAGCCGGCATCCGCCAAACCATCGAAGATATTTTGGCGCAGCAATATCCGAAAGAACTCCTGGAAATAATTATTGTTGACGACCATTCGACTGACCGCACAGCCGAAATTATTTTGAGTTATGCTGATTGCGGTGTCAAACTGCTTCAGTTACAGGAAGATCAGCAATTAAATTCGTACAAAAAGAAAGCCATCAGCGAAGCCATCAAACTTTCCACAGGCGATTTGATGGTGGCCACCGATGCCGATTGCCGCATGGGCGTGCACTGGCTGCAAGCCATCGTAAGCCGTTTTGAAACCAGCGATGTGCTGATGTTGTCCTCGCCGGTTGCTTTTTTTGAAGAGAAAAACCTGTTTGAAAAGATGCAAACGTTGGAGTTTTCGGCTTTTATCGGTTTGGGCGCGGCTACCATCGGCAACAAAAAAGCATCTACCTGCAATGGCGCAAATTTGGCTTATAAAAAAAGCATTTTTAATGAAGTCGGCGGCTTTAAAGGTATTGATGACCTGGCCTCCGGCGATGATGAACTGCTGCTGCAAAAGATTGCGGCAAAATATCCAAACGGGATCGGTTTTTTGAAAAACCGCGAGGCCATCGTTTACACTTACGCCAAGCCAACCTGGGAAGAATTTAAGCAGCAACGCCGCCGCTGGGCATCCAAATCCATCAAATATAAAGACAAGTCGATTGTGGCTTTGGCAGTTGGTTTCTGGCTTTTTAATGCCGTGATTTTGGTTAATCTCGTAGCCGGAATTTTTAACCCGTTTTATCTCGAAATAGCTGCTTTGCAATTGCTGGCGAAAATATTAGCGGAAGGCATATTCCTGTTATTGGTCAATGCTTTTTTTAAGCGGCAAAAACTGTTGCTGCTTTTGCCGGTCGGTTCGCTGCTGCACGTTTTTTATGTGGTTTATATCGGCATCATCGGCAATAAAAGTACGTATGAATGGAAGGGCAGAAAAGTACACTGAAGTATTTTATCGATAAACAAGCATAGTTTAAAACATTACCTCTTATATTTAAGCCATAAAATTTCTATTTGATTAAACATTGACAAACCCTGTTCCATCGGCCTCCAACCTGAAAATTTTCCTGCATAATAAACTTGCCGTGGCGGGTTTGTTGCTGATTTTGTTTGCCTCACTGCTGGCTATTTTGGGTTATCTGATTACGCCTGATGGCACGCCGCAAGCCAACGATATGCTGGTTCAACTGAGCCTGAAAAAGCCCGGAACGTCTTTTAGCATGCTTCGGATTAAAAAAGAACAACCGGCTACCATAAATTTTTTGCAAAAAATGCTTTTCGGGCAGCCATCAGTTTGGCGCAATATCCCGATCACTTCCTATCGTTTTGCCGGAGATAATATTTACATCCGCGAATATATTGGCGATGAAGATGTATCCGCAGAAACCGCTTTCAACATCCAAAAAATAGGCGATAAAAGAAGTATCGCCCGGGCAAATACCAAAAATACAGGCATAAAAGAAGCATCCGTTTCATCCATTCGAAAAGAAATACTAAATCATCAGATCATCCGGAAAACCTTTTGGCTGGGTACAGATATTTATGGCCGTGATATGCTGAGCAGGCTGATTATCGGTGCCCGGATTTCGCTTGCAGTTGGCTTTGTATCGGTCATTATCAGCTTGATTGTTGGTGTATCGGTCGGTGCGGCTGCGGGTTATTTCGGTGGCAAAACCGACGAGTTGCTGAGCTGGCTGATGAATGTTTTGTGGGCTTTGCCGGCTTTGCTGCTGGTTATTGCCATTTCTTTTGCGCTGGGCAAAGGTTTATGGCAGATATTTGTAGCCGTCGGGCTGTCAATGTGGGTTGAAGTTGGCCGTTTGGTGCGCGGCCAGGTGATCGCGCTAAAACAGGTAGAATTTGTAGAAGCGGCGCGCGCATTGGGTTTTGGTAATTACCGGATTATCGTTCATCATATTTTGCCTAATATTAACGGCCCGATTTTGGTGCTGGCAGCCTCCAATTTTGCTTCGGCCATTTTGCTGGAAGCGGGTTTAAGTTTTTTGGGTTATGGTGCGCAACCGCCAACGCCAACCTGGGGTGGCATGATTAAAGAACATTATGGCTACATTGTGATGGATTCGGCTTATCTGGCAATTTTGCCGGGTTTGGCCATTATGTTGACTGTTTATGCTTTCAATATAGTAACTATTGGGCTGAGGGATGCGTTTGATGTTAGATCACAAAGTACACGTGGTTAATTAGGGAAATGATAAGAGAAGGATTATAATTCATGCAGAACTATAGCTATTCTGACGAAGAGGAATTGATCCGCCTGCTGCTGAAAAGGCAGGCAGAACTGAATGCCCTGCTGGAAATTACGCAGGCGATCAATAAAAATGCCACTACTTTGGTGCTGATTGATATGCTGGAAGTGATCATGAAAGATTACCTCAATGTGGGCAAGTTTCGGTTTATCACTGAGGTAGATAATAAATTCAGCTGTATTTCTTATTACGGCGGAGAATTTGAGCAGCATCGCGTATTGGTGCAGGCTTGCAAAGGTTTGGGTAGGTTTAAAGGGCCGGTTTCGGTTAAGCTGCATGAAAACACTGTTCTGAAAAATTACGATTATTTTATCCCGGTTTTTCAGAAAAACAAAATGCTGGCTTTTGCCCTGATCGGTGATTTCAAAACCACGCCGCAGCTGATGGGCAATGATTTAAACTTTATCCAAACCCTGACCAACGTAATTGTGGTAGCTCTGGAAAACAAAAAACTGTTTACAAAACGCATCGAAGCCGAACGTTTTCAGCGTGAAATGGAGCTGGCCGGAGATGTGCAGCAAATGCTTATCCCGATTACCATCTACCATGAAAACGGTATTGATGTGGCCGCCCGCTACCTGCCGCACCAGAATATTGGCGGCGATTATTACGATTTTATCCGCCTTAACGAAAACGAATTTTTGTGGTGCATTGCAGATGTTTCGGGTAAAGGCGTTTCTGCGGCGTTGCTGATGGCTAATTTGCAGGCCAGTTTGCGCGCCTGGTCATCGGTAGAAGATAACCTGACCACGATTATCGAAAAGCTAAACGATGTGATCATCAAAACAACCAAAGGCGAAAAGTTTATCACCATGTTTTTGGGTAAATTTAACCAGCAAACCCGGATGCTTACGTATATCAACGCCGGGCATAACCCGTCCATTGTTTACGATAATGGCGTTATAACCGAGCTGAAACAAGGTACCACTATTATCGGCGTGCTCGATAAGCTCCCTTTTATCAACACCGGCGAAATGCACCTGCACAAACCGTTCATGATCTTCAATTATACCGATGGCCTGATCGAATACGACCAGGAAAGCCCGAATTGGAACGAAAAAAAATTGAGCGAATACGTAAAAACTTACGGCAAACTCAAGCCGGACCAGTTTAACAATAAAATCCTCGAACATGTAAACCGTTTGGTAAAAGGCAAACCGATTGATGACGTAACTATCCTGACCATCAGTTGTCAATAAACCCTGGTTTTTTGTTGATAAAAACAGCATCCCGGTTTTTACCTTTGCAGCTCATGCTGTTTTTAGGGCAGTAAATTTAGGCTGATGGATAACAAAGAAACATTACTGCCCCGCTACCAAAATAATTTGCTGGAAGCTGGCTGCGATGAAGCCGGCCGCGGTTGTCTGGCCGGCCCGGTATTTGCCGCAGCTGTAATTTTGCCAGTAGATTTCGATCATCCCGAACTAAATGATTCCAAGCAATTAGACGAAAAAAAACGCAACCAACTGCGGATAGAAATTGAGCAATCTGCGCTGGCTTTTGCTGTGGCTTTTGTTGATAACCGGGAAATTGACCAGATCAATATTTTGCAGGCATCTGTTTTGGCGATGCACCGCGCGGTGGATATGCTTCTTTTACAACCGGAATTTTTGATTATCGACGGCAATTACTTCAAACCGTACACTTCTCTGGAACATGCGTGTATTGTTCGCGGCGATTGCAAATATTTCAGCATTGCCGCCGCTTCCGTGCTCGCCAAAACTTACCGCGATGATTATATGAAACAGCTGGCCCAGGAATATCCGGATTATCATTGGCACAAAAATAAAGGTTATCCAACCATCAGGCACCGCTCGGTTATTATTGAAAAAGGATTAACGCCTTATCATCGCCGCACTTTCCGCGTCCGTGACCCGCTTTTGGATGCTATCAACAAAGAACCTGTAATAAAAAGTTAACTTACAAGCATTTTTCTTCTAATACTTCATAACAAAATCCAAGCAATGAAAAATACTGCCCTCACCGATACGCACATAAAAACCGGTGCAAAAATGGTTCCCTTTGCCGGTTATAACATGCCGGTTACTTACGCCGGGATCAACGCAGAACATGAAACCGTACGCAAAGCTGTTGGTGTTTTTGATGTGAGCCACATGGGCGAATTTATTTTGAAAGGCGAAAAAGCTTTGGACCTGATCCAAAAAGTATCGTCAAATGATGCATCAAAATTGTACGATGGCAAAGTGCAATATTCCTGTTTGCCCAATGAAACCGGTGGAATTGTGGATGACTTGCTGGTTTACCGCATGGACGAAAAAACTTACATGCTGGTGGTTAATGCTTCCAATATCGAAAAAGACTGGAACTGGATTTCTCGATATAATGATTTTGGGGTGGAGATGAAAAATATCTCCGAGCGTACTTCGCTGCTGGCCATTCAAGGGCCAAAAGCTGCCGAAGCATTGCAAAGCCTGACCGATGTTGATCTGGCTTCGATGGAATATTATACCTTTAAAAGAAGCACTTTCGCCGGAATTAAAAACGTAATCATCTCTGCCACAGGCTATACTGGTGCCGGAGGTTTTGAAATTTATTTTGATCATGAGCATTCTGATATTATTTGGGAAGCTATTTTTAAAGCAGGCGAACCTTTCGGTATTAAACCAATTGGTTTGGCTGCGCGTGATACTTTGCGCCTGGAAATGGGTTTTTGTTTGTACGGAAACGATATTGACGATACCACTTCTCCGCTGGAAGCCGGTTTGGGTTGGGTAACCAAGTTCAGCAAAGATTTTGTGAATGCTGAAGCTTTAAAACAGCAAAAAGAGCAAGGCATCAGCAAAAAACTAATTGGTTTTGAGATGATGGAACGCGGCATCCCGCGCCATGATTATGAAATTGTAGATGCCGACGGAAACCTGATTGGCAAAGTAACTTCGGGCACGCAATCGCCTTCGCTGCAAAAAGCCGTTGGTTTGGGTTATGTGAGAATTGCTTTTGCAAAAGACGGAACAGAAATTTACATCAAAATCCGCGACCAAAAAATAAAAGCAAAAATAGTAAATCCGCCGTTTTACAAATAGCAGTTGATGCTTCTTTTATCACCTAAATTTTGGTGTCCGAATAAATTCCAATGAGCGAAAAACTAACGATTGAAACCTGCTTAACGCCTGCGCTGCTGCCGCTTTACAACATTGAAAACAGTATTGCCGTCATCATTGATATTTTCCGGGCAACGTCTTCCATTTGTTATGGGATTGAAAACGGTGCCGAAGCAATTATTCCGGTTGCGCAGGTTGAAGAATGTGCGGCTTATCGCAAAAAAGGACTTGATTATTTGCTGGCTGCCGAGCGCAACGGCGAAGTAGTTTCCGGTTTTGATTTTGGCAATTCGCCTTTTTCTTACACCGCAGAAAAAGTAGCCGGAAAAACTATTGTTTTAACCACAACTAACGGTACGCACGCTTTACATCTTTCCCGCGCAGCAAAAAAAGTAGTAATTGGTTCTTTTTTAAACCTTACTACGCTGTGCGATTGGCTAAAAGCTCAGCAGGAAAATATTTTATTGGTTTGTGCCGGCTGGAAAAATAACTTTAATCTGGAAGATACTTTATTTTCCGGAGCTGTGATTGATCAATTACAATCAAACAATTATGCTTTAGATGATCCGGGAATTGCGGCAAATGATCTGTTCCAGTTAGGAAAAAATGATTTGAACTCTTATCTGCAAAAAACAGCACACAGCGAACGCTTGAAAAAATTGGGCATTGAAGAAGATATCCGGTTTTGTTTGCAGGTTGATTTAACTACGGCCATTCCGGTTTTGGAAGGGGAGAAGCTTGTGAAGTTGAAGGTTTAATAAACGTATTTTTGACTATGAAGATTTTTTTTAAATATAAAAACTATCATGCTGCCATCAACTTTAGTGTAGAAGATGATGTTTTTCACGGAAATGTTATTGGTATTAACGACGTGATAGCGTTTGAAGGTACTTCGGTTAAGAACGTCAAATATGCTTTTTATCAAGCTATTGAGGATTATCTGGCCACCTGCAATTCTTTAAACAAGGAACCCGAAAAGCCAAGTAAAGAAACGATATATCTATTAAAAAGCCCGGCCAACGCAAAGCGGTTATTGGAAGGTTTGGAACAATATGAGAAGTTTATAAAAAAGTGACTTCCATTACTTTAGCTTTTCATTATTCTTATGCCTTTCCGCATCGCGGATGCTCTTTTTAGCCATGTTTTTTTCCAAAGCTTCGGTTAAATCAATGCCGGTTTGATTAGCCAGACAAATCAGTACAAATAAAACATCCGCCATCTCATCGGGCAAACTCACGCTTTCATCAGATTTTTTAAAAGATTGCTCGCCGTATTTTCTAGCCATGATGCGGGCAACTTCACCAACTTCTTCCATTAAAATAGCCGTGTTGGTGAGTTCGTTAAAATAACGGATGCCGGTTGTTTTGATCCATTCATCAACCAATTGCTGTGCTTCTTTTATCGTCATAAAATCAGTGTTGCTCTCTGTTTTTTGTATCCATAATGATTGTAACCGGACCATCGTTAACTAAACTGACTTTCATATCAGCGCCAAACTTACCGGTAGAAATACTTTTCCCCAACAAATTTTCAAGCGTTTTAATCATCATTTCATATAACGAAATTGCTTTTTCAGGTTTTGCTGCGCGGATGAAGGAAGGCCGGTTTCCTTTCTTCGTTTGTGCAAAAAGTGTGAACTGAGAAATTAGTAAAATATCGCCGTTTACATCTGCTAAAGCTATGTTCATCAAACCATTTTCATCACTAAAAACACGCATTCCGGTAATTTTTTGCGCCAGCCAGCTTACATCTTCTTCGGTATCTGCATCTTCAATTCCAAGCAAAACTATAAAACCAGTTTCAATTTGGCCGGTTGTCCTACCGTTTATTTTTACAGATGCTTCGCTTACCCGTTGGATAACTGCCCTCATAAATTGTAATATCTTTATTCCTAATATTTCCTAAAAATTGTAAAATTAGGAAATATTAGTATGATATCTTAAATTAGCTATACTTTTTAATAGAAGTGGTTATAATGAGAAAAATAGAAAAAGCACCTGATTGGTTTAAAGATGAATTATATAACAAAGCAACAGACTTACGCAAAAATCACAACTTCGATGAATTAATAAGCCATATTAACGACCAATATATGTATTGGGATAAAGTAAAATATCAAAAAACCCTTCCACCAATCGCCCCTGAAGTATTGTGGGCTTTAGTAAAATTGAATAGGATCAATTCTATAAAAGTAAACTTTGGAAAAGAAACTTTTAAATTTAATTTAACAAATACCATACAAAAGGGATTACATGAATTTGATCTACATATTGGAGGACATTTAGCTTCCAAAAGCGTTATTCCTGAAAATGATAAAAAAAAATATTTGGTGAGTTCCATTATGGAAGAAGCAATTGCATCAAGCCAAATAGAAGGTGCTGTTACCTCTAGAAAAAAAGCGAAAGATATGCTTAGGAAAAACATATCCCCAAAAAATAAATCCGAACAAATGATTGTTAATAATTATCGCACAATTAAGCATATAGTTACTATACAGGATGAGCAGATTAACTTCGATAATTTTTTTGAAATTCACAGGCTTGTTACTGCACAAACGTTAGACGATAGTAATGATGTAGGCAGATTTCGGTTAAATGATGAGATAAATGTTGTGGACGTTGTAGATGGAGAAATTGTGTATTCTCCACCAAATTTTACAAAAATCCCTAATTTAATTGAGGAGTTATTCGCTTTTTTTAATAAAAACGATGAAAGCCAATTTATACATCCTATTATAAAAGGGTGTATTATTCACTTTATGATTGGATATATTCATCCTTTTGTTGATGGTAATGGAAGAACAGCCAGGGCTTTGTTTTATTGGTATTTATTAAAAAATGGATATTGGTTAACAGAATACTTATCAATTTCTAGGCTTATTGCCAAAAGCAAAAATCAATATGCACAAGCATATATTTATAGTGAAACTGATAATAACGATTTAACATACTTTATACAGTATAAAATAAAGACTATGCAGCTTGCTTATAATAGCTTGAAGGAATATATTAAGAGAAAAATAAAAGAGAAAAAATTGTTGAATAATTTTAATCGAATTAGGGGCATAAATGAAAGACAAGCACAGATTATGAAGTGGGTTAATGAAGAAGATTTGATGCTCAGTGTCAAAGAAATAGAGAATAGATTTAGTATCTCGAACCAAACAGCCAGGACTGATTTATCTGGACTAGTCAAAAAAGGTTATTTAGAAGAAAATTCGATTAATAAAAAAACCAGAGTGTTCCACAAATCATCAAAATTTGAGAAATTGCTTACCAAAGACCTGTCAGCAAATGAAGGTTAAATATTGACTTTTTATGCCCGCGTATCGTTCCCGTGATAAATGCTCAAATAACTTTCATAGCGCGAAGGTTCAATTTCGCCTGTTTCCAGCGCAGCTAAAACAGCGCAGCCTGGTTCATTGGTGTGGCGGCAATTGTGGAAACGGCACTGGTTTAACAACTCGCGCATTTCCGGAAAAAAGTGGCTCAATTCCTGTTTTTCAATATCGATCACGCCTAATTCCCGGATGCCGGGCGTATCGATCAGGAAGCCGCCAAAAGGCAGCTCAAACATTTCGGCAAAAGTGGTGGTGTGTTTTCCGGTATCGCTCCAGTCGGAAATTTCTCCCGTACGAACATCCAATCCCGGTAAAATAGCATTCAGCAAAGTTGATTTCCCAACACCGGAGTGGCCGGAAAATAAGGTGGTTTTATCTTTTAAAACTGCCGATACTTCTTTTATGCCTGTTTTTTTGATGGCCGAAACCTGATAACATGTATAGCCGATTTTCTCATAAATAGCTTCATAATCAGCCAAAATTTCTAAACCTTCCTCGCTAAACAAATCCAGTTTGTTAAAAACGAGTCCGGCCGGAATGCCGTAAGCTTCTGCAGTAACCAAAAAACGGTCAATAAACCCCAAAGAAGTTCTGGGAGAAGCCAGCGTAACCACCAGCAAAGCCATATCTAAGTTGGCCGCAATAATTTGTGCCTGTTTGCTCAGGTTGATGGATTTGCGGATGATGTAATTTTTCCGGTCGTGCAGTTTGTTGATCACGCCGGTTTGCTGCCCGGGTTCGATCTCAAAATCCACCACATCGCCAACGGCAACAGGATTGGTAGTGGTTAATCCCTGCATCCGGAACTTGCCTTTGATGCGGCAATCATAACGCTGGCCTTCTTTAGTTTGCACCTGGTACCAGCTTCCGGTAGATTTGGTGATGAGGCCCTGCATTAATCGAAGGATAAAATTGCTTTAATATTTTTACGCAATTGATTAATTGTTTCTTCACTAAGTTGACCAACCCTTTCACGCAATCTGATTAAATCCAAAGCGCGGATTTGATCCGTCAGGATGTAGGATTCTTTTCGCAAACCATTTTCTTCGGAAGGCTGAATCTTTAACCTGATCAACGAAACGCCGTCTTTTGGCTTAGAAGAGATGGCACAGATAATCGTAGAAGTATGGCCGGCATAATGCAAAGTGTCTGATTGCAAAATTACAACCGGGCGAATTTTGCCGGGTTCCGTTCCGCTTGCCGGATCCAGATATGCAATCCAAATCTCATATTGAAGCGGTATCCGGTTAATAATCATCATCTAAATATTTTTGCATATCGATTAAGGAAGCTGTTTGAAAAATCTGTTTCAATTCTTTATCAGGGTCGTGTGCTTTCAATATTTCAACTTCACGTCGAACCTGCTCCTCCCATTCTTTTCGCGCTAAAATTTTGGTATAACTGGCAATGGCTTCTTTTATGAAGCCATTACGGCTGATTTTTAGCTTTTTAACCTGCTTTTCGGTTTCTTCAAAAAGCTTATCGTCCAATTTCAACAGGATGCTTTTCATAAATATACTGTTTTTATCTATCGAAAATAGCTATACTTTTTGTATATCGATACAAATAATCAAATTAATTATTGCAAATCAGCAAACAAAACATTTACTTTATAGCGTCCTCAAAAAGGATAATTTTAGGTTGAAAATGATAAACACGATTTGCACAATTATCACCACCACCGGAAAGCTTTCGGAGGAAGGATAGTTTTGGGTAGATCGACAAGATAAAAAACCACAAAAAGCCTTCCTCCGCCAAGAGGAAGGCTTTTTTAGTATATGCTCAAATGAAAGTATTAAAATTCGGAGGTACGTCCGTAGGTTCTGCCGAAAGTATCCAAACGCTGCTGCAAATTGTAAAAAAAGAAAGTATGGTTTCCGGGCCTCCGGTAGTTGTACTTTCTGCCATGAGCGGCGTAACCAATCTGTTGTCCAAAATGGCTGAAAAGGCTTCAGTCGGAGAAGATTATGCGCTTTATTTATCTGAATTGGAAACCCGCCATTTCGCTATCATTAAAAGTTTGCTGGATGTACAGCGGCAAAATCCGGTTTTTACCAAGCTCAAAATATTTTTTAATGAACTGGAAGATTTGCTGCAAGGTGTTTTCAGCTTAAAAGAATTGACCGCCCAAACACGCGACTTAATTTTAAGTTATGGCGAACGCTGTTCGGCTTTTTTAATCAGCAAAATTGCCGGGCAGCATTTTCCGGAAACGTGTTTTGTGGACGCGGCCGAACTGATAAAAACCGACAGCAATTTTGGCCAGGCGCGCCTCAACACAAACCTGACCGGGCAATTGATCCAAATTTTTTACCCGCAAAAACAGCATCAGGTTTTATTTGTAACTGGTTTTATCGGCAGCAACGAAAATGGCCGCATTACCACTTTAGGCCGTGGCGGAAGCGATTATACAGCTGCCATTTTCGGTTCAGCACTGAATGCAGAAGAAATACAAATCTGGACGGACGTGAACGGGATGATGACTGCCGATCCGCGGATGGTAAAAAAAGCATTCCCGCTGCCCGAACTTTCTTACACCGAAGCAATGGAACTTTCTTACTTTGGGGCGAAGGTGATCTATCCGCCAACGATGATCCCGGCGTTTTTAAAACGCATTCCAATCGCCATCAAAAATACGTTTGAACCGGAATTTCCAGGAACAATAATCCGCCATGATTGCCGTAAATCCAACTTAATAATCAAAGGGATTTCTTCGATTAATGACATCAGCATCATCAACCTGGAAGGCAGCGGCATGGTTGGCAAAGCTGGTTTTAGCGGCCGGTTGTTTTCACTTTTGGCGCGCGAGCAGATTAATGTGATTTTGATCACGCAATCATCTTCAGAACACAGCATTACCTTTGCCATCCGGCCGGAAGATGCTTTAAAAGCCCAGCATTTGATTGAACAGGAATTTGACCTGGAACTACACGCGAAAAAATTGGAAGCACCGGTTTTTGAGCAAAATTTATCCATACTGGCTATTGTCGGCGAAAATATGAAACAAACGCCGGGCATTTCCGGCAAGCTTTTTCATGCTTTGGGCCGGAATGGTATCAACGTCCGGGCAATTGCACAAGGTTCATCGGAGTACAATATTTCGGTTGTGATTTCCCGTCCTGATCTAAACAAAGCGTTAAACGCCGTTCACGATGCTTTTTTTATCGAACTAAATAAAACGCTGAATGCTTTTTGTTTGGGGACCGGAAATATCGGCAAAACTTTGTTCAACCAATTACAGGAAAACAGTGATTTTTTGAAAGAGCATAACGGCATCCAGGTAAAAATTGCCGGCATCAGCAACACCCGAAAAATGGTTTTTGATGATAATGGCTTGTCGCTGGACAACTGGAAAAATATTTTGGATGCTTCTACAGAAACAGCAGAACTGGAACTTTTTGTTGCCCGGATGAAGGAAATGAACCTGCCAAATGCTGTTTTTATCGATAATACGGCCAGCCCGAAACCGATTGCTTTTTACGAAGAGGTTTTTAAGTCCAACATTTCCGTCGTAACCTGCAACAAAATCGGTAATTCAGGAAGCTACGAGCAGTATAAAAAGTTTAAAGATGCGGCCAGAAATCATGGTGTTGATTTTTATTACGAAACCAATGTTGGTGCCGGTTTGCCGATCATCCAAACGTTAAAAAATTTGATGGTTTCTGGCGATCGTGTTTTAAAAATTGAAGCGATTTTATCCGGCACGATTTCCTTCATCTTTAATAATTTTAAAGGTGATGCCAATTTCCACGACGTGGTGAAAACGGCGCAGGAAAAAGGTTATACCGAGCCTGACCCGCGCGATGATTTAAGCGGGTTGGATTTTATGCGGAAGATGCTGATTTTGGCGCGAGATGCCGGTTATCCGTTGGAAGCAACTGATGTGAAACTGGAAAATATGCTGCCAAAAACAGCATTGGAAGCTGGTTCTGTGTCCGAGTTTTATGAAGCTTTACAAACAGAAAATGCTTATTTTAATGCTATAAAAACAGCAGCAGAAAGTAATGGAAAAGTGCTGCGTTATATTGGCAAATTAGAAAACGGAGAAGTTTCGATCACGCTGCAACAGGTTGATGCAAATCATGCTTTTTACTCGCTTTCAGGCAGTGATAACGTGATTTCATTTACCACCGAACGCTACAAAGACCGTCCGCTGGTAGTAAAAGGACCGGGCGCGGGTGCCGAAGTTACAGCTGCCGGCGTTTTTGCCGATCTGGTAAATGTTGGAGCACATTGATGCTTCTTTTATCGACCCAAAATTGAGAAGAATAGAAATTTTAAATAATGAAAGATTCGATCAAAGTATTTGCCCCGGCCACCGTTGCCAATGTGGTTTGCGGATTTGATGTTTTGGGGTTTGCGGTGAATGCACCGGGCGATGAAGTGTTGATGAGGCGCGTGGAAAAGCCCGGCATCACCATCAAAAAAATTACCGGCGATGATGGCCGTTTACCTTTGGATGCTGCAAAAAATACGGTCAGTGCCAGTGTGAAACATTATTTAGATCATATCGGCCAGCCGGATTTAGGTATCGAGATTGAATTGCACAAAAAAATGCCGATCGGCAGTGGTTTGGGTTCCAGTTCGGCCAGTACGGTTGCAGGTTTGTTCGCCATTAATAATTTACTGGATCAACCTTTAACACAAATGGAACTGGTTCCTTTTGCCATGAAAGGCGAGGAGCTGGCCTGCGGATACGGACATGCAGACAATGTTGCACCAGCTTTATTAGGCGGATTTGTGCTGATTAGAAGTTATGAGCCATTGGAAATTATCCGTTTGCCGCACCCGGAAAGTTTGTATTGCGCCATCATTTTCCCCGAAGTCGATGTGCCAACGCGCGATGCCCGGCAAATGATCCGCCAGAAAGTGTTTTTAAAAGACGCCGTAATACAATGGGGCAATATTGCCGGTTTGGTGAGCGGTTTGTTTCTGAAAGACATTGATTTGATTGGCCGCAGTATGAAAGATATTTTGGTTGAGCCTGTCCGGTCTATTTTAATCCCGGATTTTTACAAGATGCGCGAAATGGCGATGGAAAGCGGTGCCGTAAGTTTTGGCATTTCCGGTTCTGGCCCTTCGGTTTTTGCTTTTACCAAAAGTGAAGCCGATGCTTCTTTTATCACCCAAAAAATAGTGTCGCACTTAAAATCATTGGGCATTTCAAGTCAGTCTTATGTTTCACCCATAAATAATAATGGCCCTATAATTTTAGATTAATTCAGTTGCCGGCGGTTGTGCGATTTTTCGTTCCTCGCTCCCCACACCTCAAACCCCAAACCTCGCCCAAATGAAACTCTACAGTACCAATAATAAAACGCATGAAGTATCTTTCCGGGAAGCTGTTTTTAACAGTTTACCTCAAGACAAAGGTCTGTACATGCCGGTGGACATACTTCGTTTACCGGATGATTTTCTGGAAAACCTGCATCATTATTCTTTGCCGGAAATTGCTTTTCGCGTGGCGGAGAATTTGTTGCAGGGCATCATTCCTGCTGAGGATTTAAAAACAATTATTGATGATGCGATCAACTTTCCGGCACCGGTTGTAAAACTGGATGAAAATAAATACGTGCTGGAACTTTTTCATGGGCCATCCTTAGCTTTTAAAGATTTTGGCGCGCGTTTTATGAGCCGTGTTATGGCTTATTTTCTCCGCGAAGGCGAAAAAGAACTGAATGTTTTGGTGGCTACTTCCGGCGATACCGGCGGCGCTGTTGCTTTGGGCTTTTTGGGCGTTCCGAATACTTTAGTTACGATTTTGTACCCGAAAGGAAAAGTAAGCCTGATACAGGAATTGCAGCTGACCACCAACGGACAAAACATCCGTGCCATCGAAATTGACGGCACATTTGATGATTGCCAGGCATTAGTAAAACAAGCTTTTGTAGATAGGGAATTGAAGGAGAGATTCAGGCTGACTTCTGCCAATTCCATCAATATTTCCCGTTTGGTTCCGCAAACGTTTTATTATTTCAATGCCGTGGCGCAATTGCAGCGCGAAGGTAAAAAGGATGTTGTTTTTTCTGTCCCCAGCGGAAACTTCGGCAATATTGGCGCCGGTTTATTAGCCTGGAAAATGGGTTTGCCGGTTAAACAATTTATCGCAGCGACCAATGCAAATGATACCGTTCCCACTTTTTTAAACGGCGGCATTTATCAGCCTAAACCTTCGGTAGCAACGATTTCCAATGCAATGGATGTTGGCAATCCAAGCAATTGGGCGCGTATTATGGATTTGTTTCAGGAAGATCAATCTGCAATAACCAAATTGGTAAGTGGTTTTAGTTTTGATGATACACAAACCGCAGATGCAATTGAGGAAGTTTACCGAACCTATAATTACGTAGTTTGTCCGCATACAGCTATTGCTTTTCGTGCATTGGATGTTTGGCAAAAGCAACATCCGCATCAGGAAAATACAGGCGTTTTTCTGGCTACAGCGCATCCTTGTAAATTCCCGGATGTTTTTTCGGATGAGATTGCTGCGGAAATTGAAATCCCGGAACAGGTGATGGAACTGATGGGCAGACCTAAAAAAGCGGATTCACTTGGAACAGGTTATGCTTCTTTTAAGGCATATTTATTAGCGGAGGAAGGAACTTCGATATAAATTTATAGGGATAAAAGAAGCATTATCTGTTGTGCGCATCAAACTAAAATATGCGTATATTTGAATATGAAAAGTCGTGTTAACCTTACTATCGAAGAAAGTTTGCTTTCTGAAATTAAATCTTATGCTTCAGAAAAACAAGTTAGTATTTCAGAACTCGTTGAAGATTATTTTAAGAAACTAACTAAACCTGCTAAAACACCAGCTATTTTTGATATGATCAAAGATATAAATGTTGAGGAAAAATTTGAAAATATTCCTGATTTGAAGAAAGCTTACTACGAAGACAATGCAGCAAAATATGGCTTCTAAAATATTGATAGATGCTAATATTTTAATTGATTTTTTATTAAAGCGAAAAGATTTCGAGGTATCCGAAAGATTACTCAAAAATATTTTTACAAATCAATATAAAGTATTTGTAACACCTGCAATTATTCATATTACAGCTTATTGGATAAAAAAATCTTTAGGCGCAGCAGTATCAAAAATTATATTACTCGAACTTTTGAATAATATAAAAGTAATTGATTGCGATCATAAAACAGCTATTTTAGCTTTATCTTCCAAGATGACAGATGTGGAAGATGCACTGCAATATTATACTGCTTTACAACATCAATTGGATTTTGTGATCACACAAGACCAGCATTTTCAAAAGCAAGCTATTCCTTCGCTGCCAATTTATTCTCCGCAGGAATTCCTGACCACTTTTATCGAATAATTTTTTATGATCAACACCATTATCTTTGATTTAGGCAACGTTTTAATCAACTGGGAACCCAAGCTTTTATACAACAAGATTTTTGATTCGGAAGAAAAAACCAATCATTTTCTGGAGAATATTTGTACACTGACCTGGAACGAAGAACAAGATGCCGGGCGAAGTCTGGAAGCCGGAACGAAAGCATTGATCGAAGAATTCCCTCAGCATAAAAAAGAAATTGAAGCTTATTATGATCGTTGGGAAGAAATGTTGGACGGCGCGATTACAGGTTCTGTAGAGATTCTCCGACAACTAAAAGCAAGCGGAAAATATAAAATTTATGCTTTAACTAACTGGTCTGCAGAGCTTTTTCCGGTTGCGTTGCGCCAGTTTGATTTTTTAAATTGGTTTGATTGTATTGTGGTTTCCGGTGATGAAGGCATCAGAAAACCGGAAGCAGCTTTCTTCCAGATTTTGTTTGACCGATATAAAGTTAATCCCGAAAATGCTGTTTTTATCGACGATAATTTAAGAAATGTGGAAGCTGCACGGAGATTGGGAATTCAATCTATCCGTTTTACTTCGCCGGAAGAATTGGAAAAGGAATTAAAAACCTTGCAGATTTTGAATTCCTGACACCAATTTTAGTACGATAAAAACAGCATCGTTTAAAACACTGCCTTTGCAATCCGCTTAGTTGGTTCCGCATTTCCCATCGTGTAAAAATGTAAAACCGGCGCGCCCATTTCTTTCAGTTCTTTACTTCCTGACACCAATTTTAGTACGATAAAAACAGCATCGTTTAAAACACTGCTTTTGCAATCCGCTTAGTTGGCTCCGCATTTCCCATCGTGTAAAAATGTAAAACCGGCGCGCCCATATCTTTCAATTCTTTACATTGATTGATCATCCATTCTATCCCAACTTCTTTTACGGCTTTGTCATCTTTGCAAGCTTGGACCGCATCGCTCAAATCCTCCGGAATATCAATATGAAATATTTTAGGCAGATTGATTAACTGCTTAGCTGTAGTGAGCGGTTTTAAACCCGGAATAACCGGAATGTTGATGTCGTTTTCCTGACAGCATTTTACAAACTCACGGTATTTGTTGTTGTCGAAAAACATTTGTGTCACCATGAAACCTGCTCCGGCATCTGCTTTCTTTTTCAAAAATTGAAAGTCGGATTTTAAGTTAGGTGCTTCAAAATGTTTCTCCGGATAAGCGGCAATCCCAACACAAAAATCGGTTTTAACGGCTTCATATTCTTCGTGCAGATAAATCCCTTTATTCATGTTTACAACCTGTTCCAGCAATTCCGTTGCGTAAGCATGTCCGCCCGGCGTTGGCACAAAACCGGCATCACCTTTTCGGGCATCTCCGCGCAAAACCAATACATTATCAATACCCAGGAACTGCAGATCAATCAAAGCATATTCGGTTTCTTCTTTGGTAAAACCGCCGCAAAGCAAATGCGGCACAGCATCTACTTTGTACCGGTTCATGATGGCTGCACAAACAGCAACCGTTCCCGGCCGTTTTCGATAGGTAATTTTTTCTAATAATCCGTTAGAACGTTCTTTGTAATAAGAATCTTCGCGAGAAGTAGTTACATCTATAAAAGGCGGATTGAACTCCATTAAAGGATCTATCGCATCAAAAATTCCCTGAATACCTTGTCCTTTAATCGGCGGTAAAAGTTCAAAAGAAAAAAGCGTTTTGCCGTTGGCGTTGGCGATATGTTCGGTAATTTTCATTAGTTCGGTTGCGAGTTGTAAGTTGCGGGTTGTCTGTTCTTGGTGATAATCGCTTGGCCGCTACTTGTTTAGCTGGTTCTTGATAAGTATTTCAAAATAATTGATAAAACCGCTTAACAGTTTTCGTACTTTTTCTAATTGTTCTAAAGTTTTTGATAGGATGGGTTGTTCTATAAAAGTTAAATCAAATGCAAGATAAAGTTGTGTTTCTAATTCGTAAAGCGAGCCTCTGGCTATAAAGAAAAAATGTAAAGAATCTTTTCTGTGGCTACGACCACAACCCTCGGCAATGTTAGACGGAACAGAAATTACCGCACGTTTCATTTGTGATTGTAATCCGAAGATTTCTTCTTTCGGAAATTTTGGAAAAAGTTGGTAAAGTGATTTAACCAGAATCCTTGCTTCTCTCCAAACCTCTAATTCTGTATAAACCATTCAACCAAACAATTTAAGTAAAGTAACGAACTTTTGTATTAAACTATAAACAGGCAACTCACAACTTGCAACCGGCAACTCAATAGGAAAGGTTAGGACTTAACCAGCGTTCAACTTCTTCTAAATTCATATTTTTCCTATTTGCATAATCTTCAACTTGTTCCTTTGTAATCTTTCCCAAACCAAAATATTTAGATTGCGGATGTGCGAAATAAAAACCACTGACCGAAGAAGCCGGCATCATCGCTAAACTTTCTGTGAGATACATGCCCGTATTTTCTTCAGCATTTAACAGCTTAAATAAAGTCCATTTTTCGGTGTGGTCCGGGCAAGCCGGATAACCAGGTGCCGGGCGGATTCCCTGGTATTTCTCCTTGATCATATCTTCGCTGCTCAAATGTTCGTTTTTGGCGTAGCCCCAATACTCGCGACGGACTAATTCGTGCATCTTTTCGGCAAAAGCTTCTGCCAAACGATCGGCCAGAGCTTTGGCCATGATGCTGTTGTAATCGTCGTGGTCTGCTTCAAACCTGGCCACCAATTCATCACAACCTAAACCTGCCGTCACGGCAAAACCGCCCCAGTAATCGGCAATACCGGTTTGTTTTGGGGCGATAAAATCAGCAAGGGCATAATAAGGTTCGCCTTTTGGTTTTTCGGCTTGCTGGCGCAAAGTATAAATGGTATCTAAAACTTGTGTGCGGGTTTCGTCTGTGTACAATTCAATATCATCTCCAGTGGAATTGGCTGGCCAGAAACCGATTACTGCGTTTGCCTGAAGCTGTTTTTGCGATACAATTTCTTCTAACAGGACCTGCGCATCATCAAACAGTTTTTTCGCTTCTGAGCCAACAAAAGTGTCATTAAATATTTTCGGATAACTGCCGCGTAACTCCCAGGTATGGAAAAAAGGTGTCCAGTCGATGTACGGAACCAATTTTTCCAAAGGGAAATCTTTGATCGTTTTTGTGCCGATAAAGGTTGGTTTTGGTGCGATATCTCCATCCGCACTAATCTGGAATTTTTGTGCCGATGCTTCTTTTATCGGTATAAATTTCTTGTCAACCCGTTTGTTCAGATGTGCTTCGCGTGCTTTGGCATATTCTTCTTTAATACCGCTGATATATTCACCACGTTTTTCTTTGTTCATCAAACTGCTGCAAACCGTAACACTTCGCGAAGCATCCAGAACATGAATGGCCGGGCCGGAATAATTTGGGTCGATCTTTACCGCCGCATGAATACGGGAAGTTGTGGCACCGCCAACAATCAACGGAATGCTCATGCCTTCGCGTTCCATTTCTTTTGCAAAATGCACCATTTCATCGAGTGATGGCGTGATCAACCCGCTCAAGCCAATAATATCTACTTTTTGCTTTTTGGCTTCTTCCAAAATGCGTTGCGCCGGAACCATCACGCCCAAATCAATCACTTCAAAATTATTGCAGGCCAAAACTACGCCGACAATGTTTTTGCCGATATCGTGCACGTCGCCTTTTACGGTTGCCATTAAAACTTTGCCTGCATTGGCGCGTGCATCTTCTGCACTTCCGCCTGCAGCGAGATTTTTTGCTTTTTCCGCTTCAATATAAGGCAACAAATAAGCCACCGCCTTTTTCATCACCCGCGCAGATTTAACTACTTGCGGCAAAAACATTTTTCCGGCGCCAAATAAATCACCCACCACGTTCATGCCATCCATCAGCGGACCTTCAATTACCTCCAGCGGACGAATAGCTTGTTGCCGTGCTTCTTCCACATCCGCATCCAAATATTCAATAATGCCTTTTACCAAAGCTTGCGAAAGCCGTTTCTCCACCGGTTCTTTGCGCCATTCTTCATCGCGCACTACTTCTTTTCCCTTGCTTTTTACGGTTTCGGCAAAATTTACTAATCGTTCTGTCGCATCATCGCGGCGGTTCAACAACACATCTTCCACCAGTTCTAATAAATTTTTTGGAATTTGTTCGTAAACTTCCAGCATACCGGCGTTTACAATTCCCATATCCATTCCGGCCTGGATGGCGTGATACAAAAAAGCTGAGTGCATGGCTTCACGCACCACATTATTTCCTCTGAACGAAAAAGAAATATTACTCACACCGCCGCTCACTTTTGCCATCGGCAGATTTTGCTTGATCCAACGGGTGGCATTGATAAAATCGACCGCATAATTGTTATGCTCTTCTAAACCGGTTGCAACGGTTAAAATGTTTGGGTCGAAGATGATATCCTGCGGAGGAAAGCCCAATTCATTTACCAGAATATCGTAGCTGCGTTTGCAAATTTCAGTACGCCGTTCGTAATTATCGGCCTGGCCGTTTTCATCAAAAGCCATCACTACGGTAGCAGCACCGTAGTTCATGATCTTACGTGCGTATTCTTTAAACTTTTCTTCGCCTTCTTTCAGGGAGATGGAATTGACGATGCCTTTTCCCTGCAAACATTTCAATCCGGCTTCAATTACTGTCCATTTGGAGGAATCGACCATGATCGGCAGTTTGGAAATATCCGGTTCGGAAGCAACCAAATTCAGAAATTTGACCATGACGGCTTCCGAATCAATCATGCCTTCATCCATATTAATATCAATAACCTGCGCACCGCCTTCAACTTGTTGTCGGGCAACGGTTAACGCTTCTTCATAATTCTCCGCTAAAATTAATTTGGAAAATTTTGGTGAACCGGTAATGTTAGTCCGCTCGCCCACATTTACAAAAATGCTTTCAGGTGTAATGGTAACAGCTTCCAATCCGCTTAAGCGCATGTATGGTTCTACTTCTGGTTTTTTTCGCGGCGGATATTTAGCCGCTTTTTCAGCAATACATTTAATATGTTCCGGCGTTGTTCCGCAGCAACCGCCAACAATATTCACAAAACCCGCTTGCAAAAAATCTTCTACCAAATGCGCGGTTTCATGCGGGACTTCATCATAAGCACCAAATTCGTTTGGCAAACCTGCATTTGGATAAGCGGAAATATACACGTTGGCTTTTTGCGAAAGTTCTTCCAAATGTGGCCGCATATCTTTGGCTCCAAGCGCGCAATTCAACCCAATAGAAAGTAAGTTAGCGTGGTTAATGGAGTTCCAGAATGCTTCCACAGTTTGACCAGAAAGTGTACGTCCGGAAGCATCGGTAATCGTTCCGGAAATCATGACCGGCAATTTTTTGCCGGTAAAAGAAGCATAACGGTTAATGGCAAAAAGTGCCGCTTTGGCATTCAGTGTATCAAAAATCGTTTCTACCAAAAGCACATCCGAACCGCCATCTACCAAACCGCGAACCTGTTCGTAATATGCTTCGGCCAGATCATCAAATGTTACAGCACGATAACCGGGATCATTTACATCGGGAGAAAGCGAAGCCGTGCGATTAGTGGGGCCAATTGCACCAGCCACAAAACGAGGTTTTTCAGGTGTTTTTAAATTATATTCATTGGCAACTTCGCGTGCTATTTTTGCACCCTCAAAACTCAGTTCGTAAGCCAGTTCTTCTAAATGATAATCAGCAAGCGAAATACGTTGTGTGCTGAAAGTATTGGTTTCGATAATATCAGCACCGGCATCCAAATATTCGGCATGGATGGCTTTAATAATATCCGGCCGTGTAATGTTCAGCAAATCGTTATTTCCTTTTAAGTCGGAACGATGATTGCGGAAACGTTCTCCCCGGAAATCGGCTTCTTCCAATTGGTAACGCTGGATCATCGTGCCCATCGCGCCATCAATAATCAGGATGCGTTTTTGTAATTCTTGTTCGATGTTCATGAGTTGTGAGTTGCCAGTTTCCAGTGGTCAGTTAAAACCGGCAACCGGCAACTCACAACTGGAAACTAAATTAGCTTATCTCGAAATGCGGTCTTAGATTCCTCTTTCGCTTATCTTTCTCCACCTAAAAAGTTTTGGTTTGAGTAGAATGCAGCACCTTGTAAGTACAGGTTGCTAAGACATCGTTGGGTCTAACCCCTCCGCCTTTCTCCATAAGCATTGCAAAGCTGCATAATAAAGCGGTAATATGCAATCATTAGCGTGCAATAAAAAAGCCCTGCCAGTATTTCCGGCAGAGCTTTTTAGGTGATAAAAACAGTATCTTATCTTCTTTTGCCGCCGCCAAATACTTGCAGCAGCATCACAAATAAGTTAATAAAATCAAGGTACAAACTTAACGCACCCATTATAGCTAATTTAGGAGCAGCAGCATCGCCGTATTCTAAACCTTGTCCTATTCGTTTTATCCGTTGCACATCATAAGCGGTTAAACCTACAAAAACAGCTACGCCAATGTAACTGATGATGTATTGCATTTGCTCGCTGTGTAAAAAATAGTTGATGAAAGAAGCAACAACAATTCCCAGCAAAGCCATGATCAAGATAGAACCGAACTTAGTTAAATCCTGATGCGTGGTGTAACCTGCAACAGCCATCACCCCAAACACCAATGAAGTGGTTAAAAAAACTGTGGTGATTAAGGCTGAAGTGTAAATCAGAAAAATATAACTTAAACTGATGCCCATCATTGCTGCAAAAGCAACAAATAAAACCAGCAAAACCGGGTAAGCAATTTTATTCATGCCGAAAGACATAATCAGGATGAAAGCCAGTGGTGCAAACATTACGATTGTACCTAAAGTAGTATTTCTGCCTGTTGACGGATCGCGCATTAACTGAAACAAGCTTTGATCATGTGAAAAAAGATAGGCAGCAGCAGCAGAAATGGCCAATGCCACAAACATCCACATAAACACGTTGGCCATAAATTTACGGGTGCTGTCCTCGGTGCCATCCAGCTGGACAGCGTTTTTAAAATCGTATTCTCTTTTTTGGATTTCCATTGTTTTTTGTTTGTTTTTAGACAATTTTTAAGTAGAAAAGTTTAATTAATTTAACCGTTTTTGTAGCTGTTCCTGCACTTTTTGAAAAAGTTGAACCGGTTTTAAAGCGCGCCAGTTTAGGTGTTCCAAACCGCCGCCAAAGTTAATATAATAGTCGATATTGCTTTGTTTAAATTCGTCGAGCACATGCTCGCGGAAGTTGATGCCGGCAATCCAGCCGTCTTCTACTTCCTGAAACCATTCTTCATAATAAGAATCATCCGAAGTATGAAAATTTAAAACGTTTTCGCCCAGCAAAATAAAATGGTTAATGCCTTCGTCCATCATCAGTTCCAAAATTTCGCGTTTCAGCAGCATAATATCATTGTCGATGGCATCGTTCCATTCGCCCATCAATTCAATCACTGCAAAATCTAAATCATAATCAGCATAAAGTACTTTTAAATATAAAGTGCTGGAACCGAACGAATCCCACTGCGGGTGGATCAGATAGTTATAAACCTGCTTATCAAACTCAAATTCGTTGTATTGGGTTTCGTAAAAAGGCGAACGATTGTCTTCTGAAGCCACATAATCATCGCGCCATTTATAATAAGGTTCAATTTCGTGCATTACTATTTTTGCTTAAAAAAAGCAGGTTTAATATAATAAATTTTACCTGGTAAAAGAAGCATTGGCAACCGCATTGCGCACACTTCCGTATTGGTTTAATAATGCTGATGCTGCTGTTTCGTCCAATCCGGTTTCTGCAACCACCATCCTTACGGCGCGATCAATCAGTTTGTCGTTCGTCAGCTGCATATCTACCATTTTATTTCCTTTTACACGGCCCAGCAAAATCATGACCGAAGTGGAGAGCATGTTTAAAGCCAGCTTTTGTGCTGTTCCTGCTTTCATGCGGGTCGAACCAGTCAAAAACTCTGGCCCGGTTACAATTTCTACCGGAAACGTTGCTTCGGCAGCAACTCTACTGCCCAAATTACAAACAATGCAACCTGTCGTTACACCTGCCTGATTGGCTTTTTGCAAACCACCAATTACATAAGGTGTTGAACCAGAAGCAGCTATCCCAACCAAAACATCTTTTGGGCTGATGTTGTATTCCTGCAAATCTTTCCAGGCTTGTTCGGCATCGTCTTCGGCAAATTCTACCGCTTTTCGGATAGCACCATCGCCGCCTGCAATAATCCCGACTACCTGATCAAACGGGACACCAAAAGTTGGCGGACATTCCGAAGCATCCACCACGCCCAAACGACCGCTTGTACCGGCACCGATATAAAAAAGCCGGCCACCGTTCCGCATTTTTTCGGCTGTTGCCGCAGCTAATTTTTCGATTTGCGGGATGGCTTTTTCTACAGCATCGGGCACAGTTTTATCTTCTTTATTGATGCTTTCCAGGATTTCGTGCAATGGGATTTGCTCCAAATGGTTGTAGGCTGAGTCTTTTTCGGTCGTTCTTTGTTCCATGCTCGATGCTTCTTCTATCGTGCAAAAATCAGTAAAAATATGCAGATAAAGATTGGTCTTTGGGAGAGAAAATTAAATTGTCATGCTTCTTTTACCCATAAAAAAACCAACACAAAATTATATTGATTTTATGCTGATAAAAGAAGCATTGCACTTATTTCTGCCTAAAAAATATCTGAACCGGCACGCCTTCAAAATCGAAATTCTCGCGCAACTTGTTCTCAATAAAACGCTTGTAAGGTTCTTTGATGTATTGCGGCAAATTGCAGAAAAAAGCAAACATGGGCGCGGTGCCGGTTATTTGGGTAACGTATTTAATTTTGACGAATTTTCCTTTTAACGATGGCGGCGGAAAAGCTTCAATCAGCGGCAGCATTACCTCGTTTAGCTTAGAAGTCGGGATTTTTTTCTTCCGGTTTTCGTAAACTTTGCTGGCAGCTTCTATCGCTTTAAAAATGCGCTGCTTCTCCGTAACCGAAGTAAAAATGATCGGCACATCCGTAAACGGGGCCAGTTTTTGCTTGATCTGTTCTTCAAAAACTTTGGTGGTTTTGTTGTTCTTTTCGATCAAATCCCATTTGTTCACCAAAATAACAACACCTTTTTTATTTTTTTCGGCGAGGTGAAAAATGTTCACGTCCTGGCTTTCCATGCCTTCAACCGCATCAATCATAATCAAAACCACGTCGGCTTCTTCCAAAGCTTTAATGGTTCGCATCACCGAATAAAACTCAATATTTTCGTGTACTTTGGTTTTTTTACGAAGCCCGGCGGTGTCAATCAGATTAAAATTATGGCCAAATTGATTGTAATGGATATGGATCGAATCGCGCGTGGTGCCGGCAATCGGCGTAACAATATTCCGGTCCTGACCAATCAAAGCGTTTATCATTGAAGATTTTCCAACATTCGGGCGGCCAACAATGGCATATTTCGGCAAGCCGTTTTCTTCTACTTCCTCATCATCAAAACCTTTGATCACTTCGTCCAGCAGTTCTCCCGTTCCGGAGCCCGTCATGGAAGAAATCGGGAATATCTCACCCAAACCCAAACCGTAAAAAATGCTGGTTTCATCATATCTGGCGGTGTTATCTACCTTATTTACAACTACATGTACCGGTTTTTTGCTTCTGCGGAGGAGTGCAGCAATTTCATCATCTAAGTCGGTAATTCCGGTAGTTACATCAACCATAAACAAAATTACGGTTGCTTCTTCTATGGCAATTACAACCTGCTCGCGGATAGCGGCTTCAAAAACATCCTCCGAATTGGCTACGTAACCGCCGGTATCAATAACGGTAAAAGTACGGCCAACCCACTCAGCATGACCATAATGGCGGTCGCGGGTTACGCCACTGTAATCATCCACAATGGCTTTGCGGCTCTCGGTTAAACGGTTATATAAAGTGGATTTGCCTACGTTGGGGCGGCCAACTATGGCTACTATGTTACTCATTTCTGTTATGTGTTGTGGGTTGCCTGTTGCAGTTTATTCGAGCAGAACTGACAACTCGCAACTGAAAACAGGCAACCGATACTTAATCTTCGTACCCGAACTGTTTCAGGTAATTTTTTTTGCTGCGCCAGTCGGGAATTACTTTGACAAACATTTCCAGGAAAACTTTATGCTGAAAAAACTCTTCCATATCCTGCCTGGCGTGTGTGCCGATTTTTTTCAGCATTGCCCCGCCCGGCCCGATCAGGATGTTTTTTTGCGAATCCCGTTCCACAATAATTTCCGAACTGATGCGGTATATTTTTTCATCTTCCTTAAAAGCTGTAATAATCACTTCCGTGCTGTAGGGGATCTCTTTTTTATAGTTTTTAAATATTTTTTCACGGATAATTTCCGAAGCAAAAAAACGGTCGTTGCGGTCTGTCAAAAAATCCTTTTCATAATATTGCGGATGCTCCGGCATGTACGCCAAAATTGTATCGATAAAAGAAGCAACGTCTTGCATGTGCAAAGCAGAAATGGCGTAAACTGCTTTTGAATTTAATTTTTCCTGCCAGTAAGCAATTTTTTGCATCACGGTTTCCTCGTCCGATTCATCAATTTTATTAATCAAAACGATTAGCGGTGCTTGCGAACCTTCCAGCTTTTCCAGAACGTCCTGCTCATCATGCTGCTCGTTGATATCGGTCATTAGCAAAATCAGGTCGGCATCCACAATAGAGCCTTCCACCTGGTGCATCATACTTTCTTGCAAAGCATAATGTGGTTTGATGATGCCGGGCGTATCCGAAAAAACGATCTGGTAGTTCGGATCATTTACAATTCCAAGAATCCGATGCCGGGTAGTTTGGGCTTTGGAGGTGATAATTGACATTTTTTCGCCAACCAGCGCGTTCATCAGCGTAGATTTCCCTGCGTTGGGTTTCCCGATAATGCTTACAAAACCTGCGTGATGAGCCATTAAAAATAGTTTAAAATAAATTTGGACTGCAAAGAAACGAATTTTATCTTTGCAGTCCAATTCAGAGAAACAATATCAAAAATTGAAACACTGAAAAGGCTTCCGGGGTTTATGGCCGGAACGAAATAAAAAACAGTGCGGGATGGAGCAGTTGGTAGCTCGTCGGGCTCATAACCCGAAGGTCGTAGGTTCGAGTCCTGCTCCCGCTACCGAATCGGACAAACTTGAAAAATCAAGTTTTGTCCGATTTTTTTTTGCCCCTAAATTACTGTTAATCAAGAACATTAAACGTTATTCCTGAAAATACGATAATGACCGTTAAAATTGGACTGCTCTCGTTGAGGCCACGGAGGACGATGAAATCGTTAATACCGCTGTAGATGTTTTTTTACATCACTCGCAGCTGATGCGGAGAATAAAGCGGTTGGCGTAGTTTTATCAGGATGCTGTCAGGACAGATTAACCGGTTCACAAGCGATCTCCAATAATGGGGGAACCGTTATTGCCCAGGAGCCTAATACTGCCGAATTCCCTTTGATGCCAAAAGCACTTGTTACTAAGGACCATACCGATTATATATTGTCACCGGCAGAAATCGCTATCAAAATTACGGAACACGCAAACCGTTTTTGTAATGATCAGTCTATCGGCAGACTAAAATAGAAGGTTGAACCGACCCCAAGCTCGCTTTTTACCCAAATCTTCCCTGAGTGCCGCTCTACTATTTCTGCACTAAGATATAATCCTATACCGAACCCTGAAATTTGTTGTCTATTAGCACTTTGAATACGGAAATAGCGGTCAAACAATTTTTCCTGATGGTGTGGATTGATGCCCATTAGAATACCTTGATGTGTCCCAATGATTGCCTTCCTAGTTGTTACTCTATCCTCTTCTGCTATTTGATGGTAGATTTTTACAGTTAAGTTGGGAAATGCCGATTTTAAAATGTTGGAAAATGTATTCCACATTCCCTCGCCGCCATTGGCATCAAGTGTAGCCGTTCTGTTGATAAAGCCATCGTCCATGAGTGTTTAAATGAATCGAGATTGCATTCCTCCATCACTTTCCTATTAAAATGCCTTACTGTTTTTTTATTTCTTTCTAAATTGTTCATTTTAACTATATTGAGGGCAAGCCGCATGATAAGGAAAAGTCTAATCCAAATATTTGGGAAACCTTGGCATTCTGGCAAAATCTTCGGGGGAATGCTGGATAATTACCTTTGCCTTTAAATTTTTTTGCATACGGTCAAAACGACCGAAAGAAGCCAATTCTTCTGCACGACTATAATTTCCTACATCAACGGTGTGGTCTACATAATTTTCGTTCGTGTGGTATAAATCGCCTGTAATTAATAGGTTGCCGTAATTTGGAAGTTTCACAAATAGAAAACGGTGACCCGGCGTATGACCAGGACTTCTATAAACCATTACAGTTCCATCACCAAAAACATCTACATCATCTATAGTAGCCCTTACATTATCTTTTTTCAATGGGGCAATCATCTCCGGCTCAATAAATTCTGGCGTAGGTGTTCCAAAAGCCCATGCTAATTCTTTTTCAGCAATAATAAATTCTGCGTTCGGAAAAAGACTTACGTTACCGGCGTGGTCTGGATGCAGGTGCGATAAGACTACATATTTAATATCATCCGGTGTCAGGTTAAGTTCTGCTAATTGGGATTTCAAAGTTTTTTTAACGCTGAAATTTACACCCGACTTCATCACGCCATCTTTAAATTTTGCCAATTTATCACCATTGCCCGTGTCCCAAAGCAACCAATATTTTCCGTGATGAATTAAATAACTCACCTTACGCAATAAAAAGGATAAATTAGAGGATTGAAAAAGGGGATTGTGGAAAACTTTGTAGATTTATACACCGATTATTTGATAAGCTCAAGTTCCTATACCACAGCAACGGGGATGGG
>JAABUS010002523.1_pt1 | contig 34180 bp, 31 predicted proteins | sample 5560161 | NCBI WGS metagenome assembly JAABUS01 (sample SAMN10711885, study PRJNA513376) | rock metagenome | isolation source: Antarctica rocks | place: Antarctica: Victoria Land, Trio Nunatak nord | collected 2016-01-04 | reverse complement strand
GAGACTGTCACAAGGCGTAGTCGAGCATACAGTTGCTGGTTGACGAAAGCAAGGACGAGGGGATTGGGACGGAGAGACAGTGGGTGGTTCGGTGCTGATGGGTGTAGAATCGAGCTTGACCGGAATCGTGAGGTTCGGGGATCGAGGGGATTATGAGGGGGGATGGTTGGGAGAAGGAACGGTATGGAAAGGGGAAGGATGGGGAGAGGCGATGTGGAGAAGCGATATCGAAGAACGGGAAATACGAAAAAGATGCTAAATAGCAGCATAGAATCGATGTGAAAGAGATATAAAGAAACAAGAATAACACCGGTGTAGACATACGATGAAAAAGTAAAAGTCGATGCAAAAAAGCGATAGTGCTCAAGAACTCATATGAACAGAATACGAAGCGGAAAAAACGAAAGCAGTTCGAGGAACGTGCTACGCAAAGACAAGAAACTATATCAGTACTGGCGACGAATGTGGCGAAAACCCCAATCTAGAAAGGTAATACTGTCATAAACTATTCCTGCTCACCAAGAGACCAGACTTAAACATCTAAGATTTCCACGGACCACCGTGATAAGCCGCATCTATTCCATAGCGCAACCACATGTTAGAAACGCCATGTGGAAAAATCGTCACCTCGCCTAGGCGCTGTCTCTTGTTCGTGGAAACCGACCTCGTCCGTTCCCTATAACTCGCACAGGTTCCCACATCCACTGTAGAAATCTGGAATGGCTAGAAAACCATCATCATTCAAAACTTGTTGCGATGCAGCGTCTGTACGGCTCCGTGGAGAGCCCGCGAGCTTGGCTTTGTCTTCGAGCATTCTTTAACGGTCTTGGCGTCGACGGAGTCTACTATTACTGGGCGGTAGAGGTGGGATTGCGGGGTTGGCATCAGGTTGCCTTTTGTTGAGTGCTGCGAGAAGTATCCTTTATTTAGTGATTGCAAGATAAGCATTTGTCTCCCTTGTAGCTTCAATTCGAAATTTGATATCACAGCAGACTCACGGCCCATGAGCCTTTCGTTGAGATTCAGCAATGTGCTGTAAGAACAGCTTAGAAGACGGAATTGGTCGGTTGATAGCAATTGGTCAATACGTGCTTGCCAGGTAACACCCACACTCTCGCGTCTCCAAGAAAGTTAGCATCATGGATCCGAGCGTTTCGGATCCGTTTCGAGGTCCTAGACCGCGTCTTGTTTGGGATGCGATGTGGGTCCCATATAGCTCCAATCCACACCCTCCCGTAGCGCTGCTTAGCCCTTTGGCGACTTCAAACGAGCTTTGGGGCTTAGACTAAGATCGTGGAGAAGAAGTACGAGAGGGTTTGGGTGGACCATGGATTTGACATAGCCGTTAGAGGAATCAGCGCTTAGGGGCTAGACCTGGGGCAAACAGCGACTTGGTGGGCTGTAGACTTGGAAAAGACGTGCTGAAGTGCAACTGGGCCTTAAATTGTTGACTGCATGGGCTTTGAGGACGGAAAAGAAGGCTGAGATTCTAGCGTCCTTTCGGGTACTGCATACATAGAAAAATGAGCGAATGTCCCTTCCAAAAATATACTGTACTGCCTCACCAGCCTTGCAAGATCCTGATCCTTGGAATTATTGTCCATGTTCACGTTCTGATCCATCTTTGGCAGTAAGGCCCTGATCCAGTTGTTTGTCAATATCGCCCGATTTGACGATCAAAGTCACCTGTATCCCTGATCTCTCAAAAATTTAGCCTGCGTTATCCCACGTCGAAATCTTACTCACCTGTGCCTGATGAGCTATCTCAGATTCCACGATACTCTGAGCCTAACTCATTCCGTGCAAGTCATATATGTTTCTACCTTCACTTGGCTAACTGTAAAGATCATCACTGTCTAAGTGTCCTTCTTTGCTAACGGCCTCGGGTCGCCACGTAGAACTTACGATTTGGCATGCTAAGAAGGGACGTTTTCATGTCTTCAGAAAACCCATGTTCACTAAAGATATTTAGGCTCTTGAGGGTGGTGATACCGCTATGGGCAAGAGACCAAATGCAGCCCATTTTGTGGGTGATGTAGTCCAGTTCTTCTTCATTTGCATGGCCGCGATAAGTCTCCGGAAACCTCCTTGTCCGGTCGAGGGTAACAGGTATGATGACTAGATGTTCGAGGTCACCATCCAGTGCGTACCTTAGATGCATCGTGGCGATAATTGTGTGGATGAGTCTAGGCTGAAGCTTGGAATGGTACAGGATGGAGAATATATCATCTGCATTGGGATCAAGGTAGGGCGTCGGATTTTTAAACTGAATTCTCTTTACGAAATTGCTTCTGACTCGGTTCTTTTCCCAAGGCTCTATTCCACTCCGCTGACCGGTCGTGGCGCACCAGAACCGGATAGTTTGAACGTTCGGTATCCGTCTCATCAGCTGGCACTGCAGATCCAATGCATAATAGCTTGGCTTGCCATTTATACCCCCGAATGGCTTCAGAGATGCCGTCCAAGAGCCAAAGGACTCGATCTCCTTGAAGCGTATACATTGCATTCTGCCCACGGTATCGTCCGAGGAATTTAGCAGCACCCAGTGAACGTGTCGTACTTGAGCGCTCCAAAATCCAGAGCCGGCAACATTCAAAAGCTGAACAAAGGACTCTTGGTGGAAATTGTCAGCGTTTCAAACATCTTCTTGGATGCTACCATATGCAGCTGGCGGCATGTAAAGCGGAGTACTTTGACTTCTGCTTTGCTTAGCAAGGCAATTACCTGGTCCAGAAGTTCGATTGGCAAAGAATCCAGTGCGGCTTGATTGTTCGCCATGTCTGGTAGCTTGCTCAAGAACACAATAAAAGGAGTTGCAGCTCACCCATCTGAAGTTCCAATTCGCGCACTAACACACTTCCAAATCAACCCTAGCGCTCCCCTGCCCCCCACTAGCGCCCGCCCTCCCTCACCCACAAAAATCCCAATTCCACCCTTCTTCTCTTTCCTCCCCCATCATAAAACGTACTCCCTTCATATTCACTCCGACTACATCCCCGCTCTGATGCAAAAAAATGGGTAGATGGAGGGGAAAGTGAAGGGAAGAAGAATGCAAAGAGCGTTGACAACCTCATATTCTCGCTCCTGAAAACGTGGTGGAGTTGGGGAACTTTTAGTTTGACGGGACATTGTGGTATGGGTTTGTGGGGAGGGGTTGGGGGCTCATGGGGAATGTGGGGATGAAGTGGGTGGGAGATTCTGAGGGGGATGAAGGGGTACTGTGGGTAGGGGGAAGGTTGGAGAGCTGATGGGGGCTGTTGTTATGGTGTATTCGTTGTTTGGGAGCATGGGATGTAGCGACTGGATATTGATGTCTTTGATTGAAGGACTACAGAAGATAACTTCACTACTCATAGAAGTTGCTGGGTCTACTATTCCTAACTGATGAAGGCCTCATTCTTCATTGATGATGTAGAAGCACCAAGACACCTCTTTGCGACTTTGACATGCCACAAGTGTGACAACAGAAGCAAAAATGCATGTATTCGCATGAGAAACCAACATAACATGCCTTCGTAAATGCTATTTATCACCTACGGAATAGTCCTGCTTGCTATCAAGCCTTCTTCTTCCCACCTTTCGCTGGCCCACTACCCATCGCAGCCTCCTTCTTCTTCCGCTCCTTCTCGTCCGCCTCAGCGACTCTTGCCTTCTCCACCTCCTCCTTTTCTTCCTTCTCTGCTTTCTTCCTTGCTGCTTCCTGCTCTCTCTTCTCCCGTATCAGCGAGAGTCTAGCGAGATCAGCTTTTGCCTCATCCGTTTTCCCCTCTGCATGCAGCTTCTGGTACCGCTCCTTCGCCTGTTGTGCCTGTAACGCCTCGCGCTCACGCCTTGATAGCTGTGATAGTGGCGTCGATTTTGAATACTTGCTGCCTGCAGTAGGGGCATCGGCGGGGTTGATGGGGGCAGCGGAAGCTTGTGTACGGGATTTAGCAGTGTGGTTTGGGTTCGCAGGCGCGGTGTCGGATTCTTCTTCTTCCTCCTCCTCGGACTCGGAGGATGGGAGGTCGCCGGATTTGATTGCCTTTTGGGCTTTGCGCTTGATGGCGGCATCCTTCTTGGCTTTGGCAGCGGCACGACGCTGTTCACGTGTCATGGGGGGTTTGTCGGGGTCTTCTTCGGAGGATTCTTCAGAGGAGTCTTCTTCTTCTGAAGATGAAGGTTTCTCTGCTGCATCTCGGGGTTCCTATGTTTTTTTTGTGAGCTTTGCCACAATGTGTGATACGAATGGCTGATTACCCCCCACATGCCAACGGGATTACCATCTGCGTCTAGAGGCGTGAGGTTCTTGCTAAACTTCTTACCACCTATGGCAAAAAGTCAGCAATTACTCCTTCTAGCTAGCAGATACCCTAATCAAACCTCCTCTTGTCGGCTTGCTAAATTTGCCCCCTCGTCCTCTGCCTCCTGGTGCCATGTTTGCGGTCTTTGAACCCGGTGGACGTGGTATAGACCTGTTCTACGAGATCAAATTGCAATTCTGAGCATAAATTGAGGAGAATCACGAAGGTCCAGCCCGAGGAAGAGGAGCTTTATAAGAAGGGGTCACAAGGGGGTTATCTTGCATTGAATGAGTCGAAGTGACTCTTGCTCGAACAACAAAGTTGATCGAGGGGCACAAACTTAGCGCTGTGCGATTGCCGTCAGGCGTCTCGCTTCACCCCGCCATGTCACCGTGTCTTTGATTCTTAAACTACCTTAAGGTACGATATGACACAAGCTTATGATGCAGTATCTATCATGTTGTGTTCATTCGAAGCGGTTCAAAAGCTGCTAAAGATGCGTGCTTGAAACTTTCTTCTTGTAACGGTCTTCATTGGCTGAGTTGTATTACCGAATCGATATATAAAGGTATGCATAAGGTATCATCAAACAACAACCGATAACCACCACGTCAATTATCAGACTCAGAGACATTTTGGGAACCAGAACGGCAATATCAACCCAGTTTCATATGTTCTTATGCCCAGTCCTACTGACAGTACAAGCTTTGTAATTGGCCTTGGCTAAATGACAATACTACTTGAAGGGAACAAGAAGTCTATGTGTCCACTTTGGTATCCATGTGGAGCTCAGTTGGAGTTTCTTAGCTTTCCGCTCTCATATTGATATATTCAAATGAATGACGAACTTGTTCAGACTGACATTAAGACATTGGTTCAAGAAGAAGGTAAGATTGGTGGTGAAGAAGTAAACAGATTGACGAGTTTGCAATGTATTTAGCTTGGTTTTCATAAATGAACAATGCTGCATGCGGGAACTTTAGTAGTTGGAAGTACAACAGAAAGTGATATGAATTACTACATCTACAAGAGACATATCAATAAGTTTACATGAACCTCGACCTTATGTCATTTCATGCCCATCAAGACTTGGCTTCAACATAGGAACCCGGGTATGCCACTCATGATCCACCAACTCCGACTTCTGCACCCATTGCCCCGGATCCTCCTCATCCTGCACAATAAACGGAAAGCGTGTTACAACCAACTGTTTCCGTTTCTGCAACATCACCAACTTCAGGCCCAAATACCAAATCGATCCCCAAGCCAAGGTGGAGAGCCCAATTGCAGGCACGATGAACCATTGAATATGGCTCACAGAATAGGAGTAGGGTGTGCCGTCCGATGGTTTCGCGAAGGCGCCGAACAGAAGGAAACCACAGACTACAAAGTAGATAACGGCGTGCAGAGGTTTAACCCAGGGCTTAAAGCTGGCTTGCGACGACCAGGATCTTGATTTGTTTAAATGAAGGTAGATGAGACCGCCCGAGACGACGAAGCCGTTGAGAACGATGACAACGTAGCTGTAGAGGGAGACGAGAACCGAGTAGGAGGTTGTTGGATCGAGCATTGACGTAAAGGCAATCAAGAGAACGGATGAGAGCCAGTGAAGGCCTAATGCAGCCATGGGAGTTTGCTCCAGATGATCGTCCACGTCTTGACTATATGTCACGTTAGGATTCCTACCAGCGTGCCATTTCGCTTTGAGCCACGCCCATGGTGTTGTGTGGCCGGTCGCGAAGAACAGAGAGAACGGGAGAACACCTTCCTTGGCGATTTCCTGTTTGACTCTCGATGCGGTGAACGTCATGACCACGATATTACCCAAAATCGAAAAGGCAATGAGAGCAGCCATGACTCGCTGGGCACCTTTGTGGCCGAACATTTGTGCGAAGAACAGGGTGGCCATGTCTTGCGTGCTATCAAGCTGTATATCTTTCGGCACGGCGCATAGATAGGCAATGTTCACCAGAATGAAAAGAGTCGTGGCGATAGCCATAGCAATCAAAGTGTATTTTGGAAATACTTTCCGTGGTCGAGATACCTCGCTGAGTACGTAAAAGGGTTGCTCAAATCCAGAATAAGCGTAGATTATATATAGGAAACTATCGCTGTAACTCCCTACGTCACGTTGATTGTTGTGAAATGACTTTTTCGGGTCAAAGTTGTCGGTAGATTTGTCTGCTCCGCCAAGTTTGTGGCCACTGGCCTTGATAAAGCCCATGACGATAATGGCTATAAGGATTAAAACCTTCACAATCGTGAAGAGATTGTTGATGATGATGCCACCTCTCCGAGAGCAGACATGGAGGAGTATCGCTACGCTCAGTGCTGCTATCGCGAGACCAATGACATCGGCTCGGGAAGCACTCGGGTGATTTGCTGCGACCATGACGTATTCTCCGAACGCAATGGCATTGCCTGATAGATTGCCCAGTAGTATGAAGACAATGCCATACATGCAGGTGACTAGGAACTTCGGCCTTGGAAATATATATTCAAGCTTCGAATAGTCAGCATGATGATTTCAAATGGCACACAAAGGGGTGCAGAAATCAGTAAACAATATTTCGTATTCGTAGATACCCAAATCGAATGATAGACTGGTTGTTGTCTTGAAGTGATATAAGCATTGAATTACAACAACTGTGCAAGGAGACGATCAAGCTAGGAGACACTGGGAAATCATCGAATTCAAATTTCCATATCGGAACTGCCACTTAGTCGTTATATTTGGCCTGGCATGGCTTTTTTACTGGTTTTCGAAATCCCACAACGACAAGAGGAACAAGACTTACATAATTTTTCTCTCCTCCACTCCTAGGTACGCTTTTCAGCTCGCCAGTACCTGGAATCAACCGCAAAGGGATAGAAAGACCAAGTTCGAGCCAGACAAGCAGCCCACATGTTGCGACTAGACCCCCGAAAGCCCAGAGTAGCAACGAAGCTCCTACTGATCCTGTCCCCTTCAGAATTTTGGCTGGGGAGACAAATATCCCAGAGCCTATAGTACGATTCAGAACGAGACAGACGACAGTAAAGCGCCCTAGGCGTTGTGGAGCGGTGGGGGCTACGTCAATTCGTTGAGAGCTCTCATCCAAATCATCGACCGCGCGGTCATAATCAGCCTGATCAAAAGATGCCATTGCGTATTCTTCTGTGGAGCAAATATACACGAGAACGACGACGGCGCGCGACAGAGGCTTTGTACATTACTCCAGAAAGCTCCGGAAAGCCTGAGCGTCTTCGCAGCCTTGCGGGAGTCGCCGACATCTTTTCGCGCATTGGCTGGCGTGGCGTGGCGTTCTGCTGAGCCTGATGATTCTATTCGAAGCTCTCGACTCGGGCGGACTCACTACGTATTGAATGCTTAGTAGGCGTTGATGACAAGGCTAGCAATGATGGGGAGATCAAGCTTGAACCTTGGCATGACTCTAGTAGCCCTATGTAAGCGAGAAGGGGCTGCCGTCGGTATTGCCAAGGCGCAGATGCACCATTCTCGTGTCTTTGGAAGGCGCCATCTCGAGCATTCCGCATGCATGAGACTGCGAGGCTGTGAGATGATTCGTAGCAGGATGCCAAGAGTTCGATTTGATCGTGTGACAGACTGGCACTCTGACAGTACGACAGGCTACAGTACCTTTACTGTTATGACTGATGTGACGGTCCAGCCAAGCCAATATCTGCATATCTGCAGCGCCGAGGGTAGGTACCTATTGTTTGCCGAGAGTACTTAATTATAGTAGGTTCGATTCCTAATGGCGCTGGTACAATGGTGTTGTGGTTTTGTTCTTTTCTCCTATGACACTGTCGAGAAATGCGATAAGCCCGAAACCCGGTGGCCCTTTCCAGCAATGTCGATGGACCCTCCACAGCGCTTGTTCCTTCCTTCTTCCACGTGGCTACAAAGCCTGGAAGGCCCTCAGTCTCATCTCCATCAAGTGGTGAACTGGTGAGCGAAGTGGCAGGATGTCGTTTGGCTTTGCTCCATCCGACATCGCAGCTGGCATACAGCTCTGCCAGTGGATCTACGACCATTGCTTTGACAAGAATGGTTCCGCCGGTAAGCGCACTCGGCCTACTCTAACCCTAACCCACTGCAGATCTTAGACCAACTTTACCGACATCCTGACTGACTTCTACGCGTGTTCTAGACACGAAATATTTACAATTCAGTAAAGACGTCCGCCGCCTTGATGAGAGGCTTCGGCAACTTCGTGATGCCTTGCAACAGGCCCTCGACCAAAGTGAAGACCTGGACTTCGATTCTACAAATACCAACCCAAGACAAAACTCTCTCCAACGCGAATCACAGGAGCTGATTGGGGACTTCACCGCGACGCTCGCGGAATGTCGCGAAATATTGGTCCGTCATGTATCCCTCCAACGGGACCGAGCTGGTTTCATTCAAAACGTGGTGTGGGCCGCCTCGACACAGAAAAAGGTGGACGATCTCAGGGCAAGGATCCAATTCCATACCCAGAAAATATACCTTGTCATCGAGCCTGTACAGCTCAGACTAGCAACCAATATAGCTGGTGATGTGGCCGAAATATTGTGGCTCATGAAGCAACACCTGATACCGCAGCAAGAGCTTGTCTTTGGGGAAATACCGGAATGGCTAGCTGCTAGGTTCTGTAGTGCGTTGGCGAAAAACCCCCCTCCAGTCTACACCGATATTACGCATTTCCCGTTGAAAGAGGGGTTCGACGCTCTCTATCGGCATTTCCGACAGAGCACAGTACAATTCATCGACCGCGAAACTGGCGAGCAAACAATCGAGCAATACCTGGAACTACTCAAGGCACAATGGATACTGGAAACATTGAAACGGAGCATGCCGTATCGGGAGGCACGACCTGGTTCGCTATACACCAGAATAATTGGACAAGTAGAACAGCGCATTTCTAAGCAGTACCTCCGGCAAGACCTTGTCGTGTTCGGGGACAATGAACTGGCAAAGTTGAACTCGGCCTTGTTCCTGATATGGCCGGCGGAAGTTGAGAGCACGTCTAAGCGTCTGATAGATCAAAGCGGTCAGGAGGAAAAAATCCTCGAGATCTCTTTATCAGCGCCTGCTGGGATTCAGAAGCATGATCTGCTCGTTTTCCGCAGAAGTGCAACGACGCTGCGACTAGTGCGCAATGCTGTGGAGGATGATTCCGGCATAGCTCAGCCAGAGAGTGAAAAGGTCAATACTCACGTGGACCGGTTCATACCATGGTACGCAATACCCACATCGACTCCGACCTCGAGTGTGGAAATATGTAGCGGGAATGGAACAGGGGGGACAATTCTCGATTTCCGATCGGAATCAGACGTCTTCGGTTTTCAACGCGCATACTTAGGGTACCAAGTGGTACACGATATGCCGAGAGCCACGTGGGCACTCAATAAGCAACAGCTCCGGATTGGCTCTAAAGTCTTAGAGGGAACTGCTAGGCTACAACTTTGGCTCTGGAAACCCTTGCCTTGCATGCAAGCACAATCGCTAGGACCTTCACGGCTGTCGACTTCATCTTCCTCATCTCTATCTGGTAATTCCCAACGGACCAATACTACAAACGCCACAGTGGCAAAGATTACGCAACGCTGCGATAGCTCTATCGTGTCTGTTGCTGAGAACAGTAACGGTAACGCTGTGATTGCGGCTGTGAAGCCTCACCTACCGAAAATGGTTTTATTCACTAAATTAGAGGGAAAATATACTTTTCTGTCTCTCGAACGTAAGTCATATGACAGTTACTTTTGCTTTTCTTCATACTAACAACACGCTTAGTGCAGCAAGGACTTCGAGTGGTGGACACATCGTGTCGGTGCAAAAAGGCTCCCTCATCTTGCCGCCGATCTGTAATAGAAAATCGAGTCTCTGGGGACTCACCTGAAACATTCGCTGTCCAGAAATTCTCCGTTAAAATGGACCAACTAGAGACCTGGGATCTTTCGATCCTGGGTCGGCCCCAACATCCAATGTTCAAAGACGGCAGTAAGATAGAGCATCTGACTTGCAAATTTCTCAATCTAGAATTCCCGTCCGTGCCAGACAGAGAGAAGTTCAACAATGACCTCGAAGTAGCGCTTAAACTACGTGACAAGGACGAAAAGCAATACCGGAAAGTTTCAGGTAACGCGGAATTCCTAAGCCACAAACCCAACCACGTTGTTGCTACTGAGAAGACGGCTACCCTTGTTCCCTCTCGGCCATCATCTATTGCATCATGTGAAACCCGGAAATCTTCTGTTTGCACATCCCCAAGAAATTTTCCCTCACTTGGTCGATTCTCACAGTCAGCGACTTTCGTTGGCTCCCCCGTTCTTCCAAGTTCTCCAGAGAGGCTGGCGGCATTTCTTCCTCGAAAACCGTCCGCCACTTCAGACAATATTCGTACTCCTACGATCCAGAGAACATCAACACTTGTTCCTTCTGTCGAGCGCCTCTCTAAATCACCAGTGTTTTCCAATTCGTTTTCCTGGGCAACATATCCCGAGAAAGTCGAATTTCCAGTGGGTGATCTTCCACCTACTCAACAGTCTCTTTGTCCGGAACTCGATACACATAGTGATAGTTTTATGTGGCCTGTGCACAGTGGCGATCCTTGGTATCCCGGCAAGACGTGAAATCGGCCTTGATATCCGACAATAGAACAGATCATTATTCCGAATACTAACAGGTAATGGATGCTTTTCATCTCCATGGAGAACTTCTCGGCCAAGCTTCGCCTACAGACAGGCTATTATAACGCATTAAATGTAGGGCAACCACGTTACATACCGCCATCCTAAACCCCACGGCGTAATAGCAGGAGAAGAGGTCGATTGAGTTTTAGGGAAAGGTTGACCCGATCCTTGAAGAGGTGATTTCTGCGGAAAGGTACACTAGAACTTAGAGAAGCAGTATCGTCAAAGCTGTGTTCCGTCTGTTGATGATTGAATGATCTACCATCGTACAAGAAACAATCGGTCGACATGAAGAGCGTAAATACCGGCTGTCTTCAAAAACACCTGATAGTCTTGCTATTTCGTTGCAAATAGTTACGGTTCGATCTCAAGAAAGCACATTCGGAGGCACAAAAGTATTATCGACCGCTTGAGTTAATACAATTCTTCAGACGATGTCAACCGCAAAACAAGGACGACAAGGAGAGCTGGAATATGTAAGATCCAGACGATGATGATCAATCGTGGCTCAATCTGATCTCGCCTCCCTGGGAGCACGCTACTTCCTAATGGCGTCATATCGATCCCGAGCCTGCGTGAGATGTCGTTGTGTCTTCAGCAGCGTCAGAGTCTGCCTTTGCGACCTTGATGTCATTCTCGGGATGCACTTCCTCCTGACTTCTCTCTTACGAAGCCTGGACAATGGTGTACAGGATGAGCTAAGCGTTTGTTTGTTCTGCAACCCGATGATGCTGACGCCTTGACCGATGTTTAGATGCGAATGTTCTAGCAGGCGAGGCGGAAATGCATTGATTTGATGAAGGTGGGTTAAGGGGAATGAAGGATTTACCAGAAGTGAAGGTTCAGTAAAAAACTACTGATACTCAGGCTAGCTCTCAGAATAGAGGATAGTAAGATTGGTTCGTTCCATGTGCCTTTTTGTAACTTTTCTAGGCGCACGTGTGTTGCGGTTGAACCTGAGAGTATGATGAACTAGTTTCTCGCCAAAGAGAGTTTTCGAAAACATACAATCAGAAGCACTAGTTTGTAAAACGATCTATCTTCTTGTCATGTCATACTACAAGCATTTGCAAAATTTCGTTCTTGTTGAGTTGTATATATTGTCACGATGAGTCGACTTTAGATTGCAGTCACATGCATAGATGGAAGAAGAAGAGGACAGTAGAAAGACAGGGAACCGAGATCGAATAGTCGAGAACTTATCTGCCGGGTCGAATATCAGAACAAGCGAGGGCGAGATCAATCCATGTCACTTTCCTGCTTGTGACACATTCTTTCACAACTCAATTGGTCGGAATGCCTGTTCTTTAGCGACCAATAAACCTACGCCCCCCTTTTCGATACATATACAACCCCCTATCGATACACATACATTTCTTCTCCTCTCTTCTAGCATCGGACATAATTAGCAACTCGCTGCCGATAGAATCATAACATCGCAGAAGAGCTTTACCGTCAGGAGGACATATTCGACTCTGCATGAACAGTGCTGCGGTCATAGGAACAACAGCGAGGTAGTTGGTGAAGACATCAGAGCTCGTCAGGTCAGAGAACTTAGTTTTCTGTCCGTGCAACTGGATGAGGAGCTAACCACGGCTGTTCAGCAAAATGATGAAGCGAACTGAAGCAAACGTTTTGTTTTTTGTATATCTTTGACGGAGATAATTTAGGGAATGCAATTTTAAGATCATGTGTACCCGCTCGGTTTTCGTGTAGAATCAAGTACTCATGGGATTTTCCCGAGCAATTTTTTGTATACGTATTGATAAGGGGTTGTACTTCTATTGGCTTTCCTTATATAATTTCGATACCGAACAGAGATAATAATGATAGACTTCCACTTAGTGTTTGGGTTCCAACTTATGCGTCTCTGCTGCCTCATTTAACTATTCAACGAAACCAACTAGGCTGATGAGGAAGAGGTAGCCGACTTCGAAGGATGTGTCAGACAAAGGACTCGTAGGATAGTTTGTGTATCCCATTCGTTTCATACTAGAGCTGTCAGCTTGGCGGTCATGAGACAAAGGCACACTTTCTCTTACTCGGTCAGTAGTTATATCATGGGTAACCCGGATCCCAGGGGGAATCGTTGGTAAGCAGATGCCCTCAGACTCAATTGATTGGTTTCTGTGGTGCGACCGAGAGGATGTGTGTCTTATCAACGTGTTTACACCTGATACGGTTGGTGTCGATATACTGAGCAATCCGTCATGAGCAGTCTTCGAGCGACTCTGCAGCCAACGACGAGCAGATTTGGATTGCTGTGGAGCTTTGCGATCGTTCGAGCCGTCTATGATAAAGAGCGCTCTGAAAGCACTTATGGAAACGACCATGACAGCAACGGCAGCTTCGGCCTGTAGCCAAAAGACGGCCCAGGTGGTGTCGATTTGACCGTTGATGATGTTGCCAGCGCTGATCTTGATGATGCTGGTTATAATCATGAAGATGCTGAGGCTCAAGATGGCACCAAGTGCGAGTTTTCTGCGAAGGCCGATTCGCACGCGCCAGAGGAGTAGGATGGGGATTGAAATGACTAAGGAGAGTCAGCCGTGTACATATTAAGTAAGGGACAACTCCATACCCAAGACATCTGTTGCAATGTCCAAGATAGTGACTGCTTTGAAAACTGCGTTCTCTCTGGCAAGGGCACTAGGAGTAACACAGGTCACTAAGTAGATATATGTCAGCTTCTTTTCAACAGGAAAATATGCGAGAATTCGCTAACCAAGGACGCGTGCACCAAAGTAGGGACAGCTCATGAAACTTGAGCAGATCATGACCACAGCGGTTGGAACGTGGACGGCAAACACAAACCACCACCATATTATCATATTTTTCAAGCGCCGAAGAAGACTGCGAAAGAAAAACAAGAAGGAGAACTTGACGCTAACAATCGTAACGAGCAAGAGCACAGCGGCAGCATCTTGAGTTTTCTGGTCCTCGATCAATTGGTGAATAAAGTCCAAGGGTGGAGTCTGCATGCCAGACTCGACGCTAACTTGGGTATATAGGTAGGGACAATCGATGTAGACCATGACAGTTCCGGCAATTAGACAGACAGTGGCGAGGAAGAATAGGCAATCGTCAATGAAGATACGGCGGAAAATACGTGTTCGAATATACGTGCGACCAGCTGCGAGGACAATTGCTATTCCAAGAAGAACTCCAATCGAGGCCTAGCTAGAGGTTAGCCCATCGGATAATTTTGCTGCGACACTCCAAAGGTCTGCGCAACATACCTGGAAAGCAGTCCGATCTATTTTCGCCTTGTTTGCTGTCATGTTGCTACGCGGATAGACTTCGCATCGAAAGACTTGGATTCAAGCGTGAGGTCCTTTCTGTGGTGGTGAAGGACGATAACAGAATGCAATAAAGGAAATCACGTTTTTGACTAATATAGGTAATGTATATATCCTCGAAAGTATCCTGCCGTGTCCGTAGCCTTGGATGCCGCCACAGAAGTTGACGTTCTGTGCAATGCAAGTCAACTCTTTGCTGCAATCGAGTGGGGCTCGATGGGAATGCCTGCAGGCCGACATTCTTGGAAGACAAACGGAAAGCTGAGTACCGCCGTTTGTGATCGGCGTGAATGAGGTACAGTATGCTCAAAGTAGTATGCCGTAAGTGGCATCAGACATTGAGAAGGCAAAAGGTAAGGATGTGGCGAGGAGGGCGTGGGTGGTTGCCTCGTCGCTGTAGCCGAGCTAATGAAACGAACTCGTTCAGCCATCAGGATTTGCCTACATTGACCGCACCACATCTCTCTGTGCCATGAGATCACCATTGCATGGGCAGTCTTGTGGTACTGTTTGATCCAACGATGCAGCACCAAGGATGTGGTGGATCATAGTCCCAATGGATTTGGAATCGCATTGCCCTCGCTGAGCTGCTGTGTGAGCTGCAACCTCAGTACTTCTTGAGCCATTCCTATCATCCAAGCTGTCTTCACTATGGCCTTTCTGTACCTTCTCAGTACCGCTACCATCGCGTGGATTTTGTGGACCTCGATTTCGTTGTTCCTCAATTACCAGGTCGCGCGCAAGCTGGCCTTGCCCATCGTAATAAGCCCGTTAAGCGCACTAAATCCTCTATGGATGCTCGCACTCAAACTACTCCCCGTGCTCCCCAGGTTTCTGCAAATGCTTCCATTTGGCCTGGGCAAATGGGCAAGATGCACTTACATAGGATGGACATTCCAGGACAAGTGTGCTCTACATGATGAGCTCGGCCTTGTCTTCGTACTGGTCACCCCAAGTGGTAACGAGTTATGGGTTGCCGACCCTAATACCGCGCACATAGTGCTGTCGAAGAGGAAAGAGTATACCAAGCCTACTGACATGTACAGTAAGTAATAACGACAGAATGTAAAACCCTCATTGACGAGAAGGTTGCAGAGCCATTAGATGTCTTCGGCCCTAGCTTGAATACCGTAAGGAGCCGCAGAGACCATTTCTATATGGATACTTAGCTAAGGTGGCAATTTAGGTTGAAGGGGAAGACTGGCAGCGTCACCGAAAGCTAACGGCGCCTACTTTCAACGAAAGAATCAGTTCTCTTGTATGGGGCGAGGCTTCACGACAGTGCCAAGATATGCTACAGTCATGGGTAGATGAGGGTCTCGAGGGCACTCGAGAGACCGTCCAGGACACTGCAAGATTGGCCCTGCATGTTTTATCGAGTGCTGGGTTCGGTATTTCACGTCCTTTCAACGCGGGCGTACAGAAGCTTCCCCTTGAACATCACATGCCGTATCAAGATGCACTGTCACTGATTTTGCGCAACGTCGTCACCCTTGCTATCATTCCAAAGGACTTTTTGACAGTTTCAATACTCCCCAAGAAGTTACGCAAGCTTGGCCAAGCTGCGAAGGAGTTCAAACAATATATGGAAGAAATGCTCGAGACCGAACGCACTTCGATCACAAAACGCAAGTCTGGCAATAACAACTTGCTAAGCGCTCTCATCCAAGCTTCGGATGAAGCCAAAGAAACGAATGGTGGCCGCAAATCGAATCTTGGACTCACAGATGACGAGATCTATGGGAACATCTTTATCTATAATCTAGCTGGGCACGAGACGACAGCGAACACGGTGGCGGCTGCCATCGTTCTCCTGGCTGCCAATCCAGAATGCCAAGAATGGTTGGCCGAAGAGCTCAAGAATGCTTCGATCGAGCAGAGCTACGAATCCGTATTTCCATACTTGAACAGATGTCTCGCAATCATGGTAAATCATCCAAACCCCCAGCAGCAACAAAGACCTCACACTCTCCTAGTACGAAACCCTCCGTCTTTATGGCTCCATCGTCTTCATCCCCAAAACAACCGGACCTCGCGAGCAAACCCTCATCATAGGCTCAACCCAGCACCTCCTTCCCCCAAGCACAGCAATCAACATAAACACCCAAGCCATCCACTGCAATCCCCGCTTCTGGGGCCCCGACTCTTTAACCTGGAAGCCCAGCCGCTGGATCACACCCAACGGCGGGCTCATGGAGCCTCCACAAGGCCAATTCATCCCTTGGGCAGACGGCCCGCGTATCTGTCCCGGGCAGAAATTCGCGCAGGTGGAATTCGTCGCTGTTGTGGCGACGTTATTTCGAGAGCATAGGGTGTGTCCTGTTCTGAAGGATGGAGGGAGTTGTGAGGATGGGAGACAGAAGCTGCTGGAGATGGTAAACGATTCGGCCATTTCCGCTATTACGTTGCAGATGCAGAAGCCCAGGAGTGTGGCGCTGGCTTGGTCGAAGAAGGTGTGATTGTTGCCCAAAGTTTTCGAGTGTCCCCAATTCCTCTTCCCACAGTATGCGTCTGTCTTAATACTCTATTAGACTGATGTAGTATCTTGTTCGAATAATGATTTAATATAACTTGTCTGGAGGCTACTCTCTGTCAAAACCGAGCGCCGACCGCCAAGTGGGCTGAAAACAGAAGGATATGTATAACTTTCACATGCAGTTTTGATCCTCATCACCACCACGTTCGACGACAATAATTTTTGCGGGCAACAATACCCAAACCATAAAAGGCAATAACATTTATACCAGCAGGCACAGGGCAAAGCAGTGACTGCACATGCCCGACCTCGAACAGAAAAAAACTTGACTTCTCTAGTTCAAAGAGTCCGTTCATTTAGTGGGGAAAATTACGTCCATGATAGCACTGAGTTCTAAGATTAGGCAAGCTGCGTTCGTTACTAAATGCACAAATCGATAAACCGACCAAACCACTCCACCATAAGCGCATTCTTTCTCCTATCCACTCCCTCACTTACCTAGACCACCCCACTCAAATCTTCCACTTGCCCCCCTTCCTTCCTCCCTTCTTTCCGCTCACCCTTCCCGGACCTAAACCCGCTTCCCAATCATTCAGGTAGCAAGTATCAAGGTCGATGATAGCCTGACTATGGGTTATGCAGGGGTGAGTATGAAAGAGATGGGGAAGGGAGGTGAGGGAGATGGGGAGATGAAGAGATAGGGAGATGATGAGGTGATGAGATGAGGAGATGGAGAAATCGGAAGACGAAAATGATGGTGTTAGGACTTGAATCATGACTCTACCTATGTAAGTGTTGAGGCCCATAAAGCGATAAAGCGATAACTTGATAAAATGACTGGGGGATTGAGAAATGAAAAAAAAGGGAGGTAGGGACGAGGGAGATGTAGAGATGGCGAGGTGATGAGGTGAGGATGTGGTAAGGTGGGAATGGTGGGAGGTTGATGAGGTTTTGGTCAGTTGATTTGATAGGTTGATCAAGTAGTGAAGGAGAAGATGGTAGATACTACCAACAGACAGGTAAACAAGTAAAGCAGAGTAGATAAGTAAAGCAGACGAATTAATCAAAACAAATCCAAACAAATCACCCCCCTAATCTCCATCATCTTTCCCATCCACACCTCCCCTCCCTCAACCTCTTCGCCTAAACCCCCTCCTGCACAAACCCCATCGGCTCATCCCCCCTACTAACATGCCTCTCCGTCGCCATCCTCGTATCCACCTTTCTTCCCGTTTCTCCCTCCTCATGGTCAAGTGCCATGTTGCCGCCGTAGCCTGTCTCGTGTCCCGGTTCGGGGTCATGGTCGGGGGCGGGTGCGCAGTGGTTGTAGGAATGATCGGGTTGGCCTTCGAGGAAAGGTTCGCGGTTATCGTGGTGGTGGTGGTGGTGGTGGTGGACAAACCCCTCCTGGCCATGCTCATGCGCCCCGAAAGCCGCGCCGCTCCCGAAGTGCTGGTCCTGCATGATCTGCGGGTCCAGCGGCATGTCGGCGTAGGCGTGCAGGGGATGCATATGTGCTACCGGCGCTGCGGATTGCGCGTCTAGCGCCGCGGAGAAGTCGCGGTGGTGGGTGCTGGTTGCGGAGGAAGCGCTAGAGGGGGATTGGAGGTTGTCGAAGTTGACAAGGCGCTCAATCATGCTGTTGGGGTCTTGGTGCGCTGCTCGGCGGAGTTGCGCCAATGCTGAGGAGGATGAGGATGCTGTTGATGTGGTTGAAGATGTGTGGTTGTTATTGTCAGAGGTAGGTCTTCCCCCTGTCGAAGCGGAGGAGGGCAGTTTGGTGGATTCCTTGCAGTCGGGGCAGTTTTTGATGACGAGACTGACGGTTTCTTTGATGCGCACCCAGTGATATTTTTCCGCAATCGTCGCCGTTGTCTTGTTGATCCCGCCATGCTGCCCCTTGTGCACTGCCCGTGCGATCTCGTACTGCCGCTGCGGATCCGCCACCACTTCTTTATCCTTCAGCATAAGCCTCTCCATCCCTCCCTCCTCCTCGGGTGGCGCAAGCTTGTAGTGCGTCGCCGCGCTTCTAAGCCGGCTTTTCTCTGCTCGGTCCGCGCCGTTGGGGTATTTGGCGTGCTTGAGGTAGAATCTGATTTTGTCAAAGCGCTCTTCGGAGACGAAGTCTTCGCCTTCAGGGCCGAGGTCGCGGCCATAGATGATGGCGTCGACGAGGGTGTGGGGGTGGGAGCGTAGATTTCCGCAGGACTTGACGCGGCCGATGCGTTTGAAGCCGAGGGCGTCCCAGATGCGGCAGGAGGCGACATTGGTTTCGTAAACAAGGTTGAAGACAGAGTAAGTGTAGCCCTAGATGGATCAATCGAAGCCAATCCGAATGTGTTTTAGCTGAAGCGCAATTTCTAGGTGGAAATTTTCTACATTGAGAACTCGAAAGCATTTGATATTCCTCATCTCTCCAACTTGCGTTCTCTTGAAAACGAAAAGAACGTTGCACGCTTTGACAATGACGGAAAACTAACGTACCAACTGCGGGGCCCACTCTAAATATCCCTCCCCCATCAGCCTCCCTACCCCCCTATTCCTCGCCGCATCCGTGACCAAAAACCCCCCATTACAAACATGGCTGCTCCTCCCAGGATAATTTGGCTTTACATAGAAGCTCCCCATACACGCCTTCTCCCAATCGACCCTCCCCTCCAGCGCCTGAACATCATTCACCTCTCCCAGCAGCATAACGGCTCCAAAATTCTGGAACCAGTACTTGCCAAAAGTCTCTACGGACATGGTGATGTTCATAGGGTAGGTGTCACCTTTTTCGATTTCGAGATTGATTTGGGAGCAGAGGTATGAAAGGAGAGATGGTGGGACGTCCGAGGCCTGGCAAAAGGGAATCAAGGTCGCAGTGGTTATGCGATCCCGAAGAGTGACGAGACGGGGGGTAATGCTTTCTGGGATGGATAGAGCGAGGGGTGTTGGATACGGAGGTGCACCGGATGTCCGATATATGGTAGTGGCCAGCGGATCTTCTAGCATGGCCGGCATTGCGTCCTATGGTCTTTTATTTCCTAATTGGGACTCAAAGGCTTAGGGCTTCTTTAAGCGAGCGGAACAAGTGGAGTTATGACTCCAATCTGCTTAGTCAGCCGGGCTTCGGTCGCAATGAAGAAAGTTCTATCGCCGGCTTTTCAAAGGCAGCTGCACGATAAGCTCGGAAAATATTGGGTTTCTGGAGATAACTTACCCCTTATCCTGACGCTTAGGGCTTCAGGCCCATGGAACACTGACTGATTATTCGTGGTGGGTGGAGAATGTATCACGGCTTGATCTTTCATGCGGTGATGAGATATTTGGGGAAGTTCTGAGTCCTACGGTAGTTTATCGTATCTCGCGTAGGCCGGGCACTAGTCTTATCACGTGCGGACGTTGATGATTGGGGATACATCACTTAGGGTTAAGAAGAATAGGGCTCCTTCAGATACTTCGATATCCTCAACTTCAGGATCTGCTATCTGCACACCTGAGAAACGACATGGACTTAAACTCTCGCTCTGGACTGTCCCTACTTGGGGCGCAGGCTATATAGACAGAACATCAGAAGGTGCAGAAAGTATGAATAGGATACTCGATTTCGCTGGAAAATGTCCAAATAGATGATTAGACTCGCTGTTTTCAATCCCGACTCTTGTCTGACAACTAAGGTTGGGCGAAGTAACACTAATATCTGGAACTAAACAATCTGGTCCCTACCTGGTGTATTTTGCCATCGGCTGTTATTCATCACCCCTTGATACTCCAGCATCCGGGGATAGCGCTTCTGGATCTGAAAAGCGATTCTAATCCCAGTCTACTAATGACCTGCTTTCCCGGCTAGGGGCTTTGGTATATTGGGGCCATACATTAACTGGAGATAATGAAAAGATCAAGGCCAGATTGTCGAAAGGGTTTAATTGCGTGTATTGAAGATGAGAACACAAAAATAAACCTACAAAAACTTCCGACTTCTCGAATCTTCTTCGTCAAATGAGTGTCCGTGTACCTATACCACACACTTAGGCCCTTCCCTCCTAGGAATAGTCTTATCCAAAGAATTTCCGTCTATACCAGACTAGCTTGTTGTGGTTCATTCCAAAGCTCTCTCAAGCTAACGCACCAGAAATGTAAGGGAGTGACAGACAGGCTTTGAGTATTGAGCTGCAGATGCTGTCTTGGTTGATCTCATGGTACTGGTAACTCAGAAGCATCCTGCCAATATTCTGATTCCTCGTCACTCTTTGTGAGTTCGTCCTCGTCGTTCTTTGTAATTTCGTCCTCCTCAATCTCTGTGGACTCTGTCTGACCTCTCTCTGCAGACTCAGCATCATTTCCTTCTGCCGACTCAACCCTGACTTGTTGTACGAAAGCAGTTTCCGCTCCTGGGTCACTGATGCTAGTGAGAATTTCCACAAACGCCGCGTACCATTTCACTGGATCTTCATCAGGTGGTTGGACCTCATCTTCCGACCACCTCGCATTGTTGTCTCTACATAGCTGAGCGATTCGCAGGGCCGTCCGTCCGTACTGGTCACGTTCTTCTACATTGACCCCCTTTAATGTAGCAAAGCGAAGGAGCTTCAAACTTGCAAGATCACCCCATCGAACTGCGAAATGAAGTATGCTTTCTTGTGTGCGAATGGAAGTATGAGTGCAATCAAACGTTTCGTGATCGAGAAGGGCCTTCAATGATTGATAGCTTTGGTAAAGTATAGCATAAGCAAAGGGTGCACAACCGTATTGATCGTCACCGTTAATGTCACCACCCATGTCTGCAAAATACGTTAGCACTTTGGGACGATCTTTCGCGCCTGCGATGTGGATTGCAGTTGTTCCACTGTCGTCCTTTGACGCTATATCCGCACCAAAATCCAGAAGCATCTTTGTGGTTTTGACGTCATCACCAACTATGACGGCGTACATTAGCGTGGTCCGGCCCCTGCCGTCTTTCCTGTTGACATCTGCCCCAGCGGACAGTAATGCTTTCAGTGAATAGTAACCCCCATTCTCAGCCGCCCAATGCAATGGAGTCATTCCACGTCGATCGGCTTTGTTAGGATCAGCTCCACGACTTAGAAGTTGCTGAATTGTCTCTAGATCGCCCCGTTGCGCTGCCCATGAGAGCGTACTCCTTTGCCCAGCATCAACCTGGTCAGTTGCTGCTCTAGAAGATGATACCAAAAGATCGCCAAATGATCTGTTGGAGACACCTAAGTATGCCTCGTGCAAGTCGGTAAATCCAAACGTATCCAGCAAAGATCGATCATTGAAGAGGCTCCGCATAGCTCTCTTAGTCTCGTTAAGCGTTCTCTCACCGAAAGTTGACTCCCAAGCCAGTTTGAATGGGCTCCTTGTTTTCGTCAATACTTTGTTCATGCCCGCTGAGAGCTGGAAGCTGCCTACTGTTGCGTTCTGTCTTCAAGGGTAGGATCCGCGCCAGCATGAAGCAAGAAGTTTATCATACCTATATCTGCTTCGGTTACAGCATACTATAGACGGTCAAGATCTCAATCGGTCGGGTTTGGGCAGGCGCTTACATGCAAAACTGAACGATTTCTATCAAGGGATATGTCGAGGACAGATGCTTCTCCTTCACATAGTAGGCGTTTGACCTGAGACAGCCGACCAAGAGTTACGGCTTGAAATATCGGGGCGCTGACGGGGCGGATTCTCAGAACTCTTAGGCAAAGTTCGGGGCCACCTGCTTCTAATTATTAGTTGCTTACTGTGGTTTCCTCTGTAGATTCGTTATAATATTTACTCGAATCCAGTATCAGACACGAAAAGGAACCGGTTAGCACAATTGAGAATCAGGAACTATGACTGCAAATTGAAATGACTCGAATGGCAAGTAAGATGACTTTCCCAGTTGATGGCAAGCTATAAAAAGCCAAACAGTACAGGCATTGTTCAAGTTCGCTAAACAGTCTCGCTAACCTCCACAGGAAAAGAATGAGCACCAATTTCTTTAATGCGGTTTGACGTTGAAGACGAAGAAGCATCACATGCAGAAGGAATTTAAAGGAGGCGCACATAGCCAAACGACTAACCTTGATAAAATGCCACATTGAGAGATATTGCCCGACACAGGAACCAGTATGGGAAGGTGTAAATAGCGTTTATAGTAACCGTCGAACGGTTCAGGCAGCTTAAAGTATCACAACTGCCGGCGACTAGCGTTGGTATTGCATAGTACCCTATAAGGAGAGAGCCGAGGACTCGATTCAAGATGCTTGGGCTTTGTACGTGGCATGGTTTATGGCAAGAACAACGGCAACGTTGGTCACAATGCCGAGTAAAGGCAAGCTGGAGCTGTATACTACGGAAGGGCGGAGAACGAGGTTGAACGGTACCATACTCATGTTCTAGATCTTCTTCCGTGTCAATTTCCGTAGTACTCATTTTAGAGCTAGTATTCAAACTTAGAAGAGGATTGGGATCTGGTAAGGATTTGAGACTATGTGTTCTTTGATGCTCGCGATCGAGAATCTGTCTCAAGAGATTTTCCAATGTCTGCGATTGATCGCTTGCAGAAGCGCCAGCCCCTAGCCTACCCTGAGACAAGGGCATCTCGGTTCTTATACACATTTATTGTAGTCGAAGATCGACTCGTAAGGATGTTGAGCTTGCAAACATCAGCCTCCGCAAATTGGGAAGCCTTATCATATAATGTCCAGATATGGCGAAATAAATCATTCTACTGCGAACTAGGAGATCATCAACGAAATCAAGTCTCTCTCAAATAATGATTCATGCAAGAAAATAGACATCGATATTTTGACCAACAGATTAGCTGCTTGTGGATACTCAAAACACAGAAAGTATGGTATTATAGCCGCAGGGCTCCTTCAATGTCATTTTCGTAGAGTTTGGGATAGGTAGGATTATAGAGTAAAGCTCGTATTACTGCGAGGAGACAAAGAACAACTGTTTTATGGAATTACGAGGTTAGAACACTCAGAGCTGCCGCCAGATTGATCCTGTTACTGCGCGTCCGCTCTTGTAGCTCCTTTACCTTATGCTCTGAACGCATCCACGCACTCCGCTGAAGCTTAAGTTGGCCAGTGCGGCTATCGAACTGAGTGAGCTCATGAGCAATAAGTTGCTCCAGCATCAGTACTATTTCTTTTACTCTCTCGAGTGCTCTGCAGACGCTTGAACGGACCGGCCTGCTGTATGTATCTTGGTACTGTCTTGCCAGATCGTGAACTTCCTGCACCACACAATGAATGTCCGCGACCTCGTTATTTAGGGCAGCAAGAGCAGCAGGCGCGTTGCTCAGAGCGGTAAGCCTTTGGAGACCTTTGCAGACTTGCCCACCCGCCCCCAGTATGGTCAGAATTCCCACTGTAATCGAGAGGGGGTCCATTGGGAACCGCAGAGACTGAGCCGATGTTTTAGCTTACTAGGGAATCGTAGAGCTCAAAGTTTCCGTCCTTTCGATGACATGCTGGAATAGAAAAAGATCAGCTTCAATACCTAAAAATGATATGAAATCGAGATAAAACGTAGGTGAGATCACCCGTCGAAAAGGAAAGGTGGGCTGTGCTCGCAGCCTCGTCGCCTCGTCTTCAGCCTCTGAGGTCACAAAGCAGTAGATCTAGATTCGGCGGCCGCAGCCTTGCTTGTTGCCAAAATGGAGTCTCTGCGAGACCACCTTGATCAATAGCCCTATAATTTCTAGTGCGCAAGAATGAAGCCTATCTTATTAGAAGGAAGAGGACATTCAGGCATGTAGAGCTGCAATTGCAGTGCCTTTCTCAAGTAGATAGAGCGGAGGAGTACAATCGTGCATAATCAATAAAGCTAGTCGGCTGCACAGCGCCTAAGCCACCGAGGTCATGAAGCGTATGCAAGAATCCCATATGTGCAGGCGCTGAAGTGCAAGATTCACAACAGGTCTCTCGCCCAACAATCGTAATCGTTAATTTTTGCAAAGAATCGAAAGTACCGCTCGAAGCACAAAGCAAGTCTCACGCCGCAGCTTCAGTACTAGCGCCTTGTGCTTCCCCTCCGCATTGAACCTCCCGAGCCGGAGCTCGACTGGCATAGATTTCCTCCTTTTGCGCCTGCGCTGCCTGTAGACAATCGGCATATGTCCTGAATTTGACTATCTCATGAAGGAGATATGAAGACTTGCGTTCCCAATTCGCCATCGCTTTCGTTGTGTTAGGGTGACGCGAGGAGAACTGCATCATCATTAGCATGGAGTCTTCGGTTGGGGGTAGCCGACTCACAGCAAGTAACATCGCACCCCTCAATTCATTGTGCTTCTGCAACTCGTCCTCGATGTTCTTCACATACGCCAGAAGTGCCTTCAGCTGATCAACTTCCATCAAAACACTAGCCACCATGCTCTGCTGCGGAGGACTCCAGTCACTGATGAGGGTCTTGTCGCCTGGTAACTTCGGTCTGAAGTTTCCTTGATCGATGGAGCTTCTGATCGAGCTTTGTATACTTGGTCGTGGTCCTGGAAGAGCGGCCGACGACGAAATATTCTCAAGCGGAATAAGGGCGGAATTGACAACAGCGTCACTCCAGCCATACTCGATGTTACTGATCCCTCCCACTAAAGGCTCTTTCGATAATCTGGCGCTCCAGTAGTTTGCGGTAGTCACGAACTCTTTAACAATCTCTGGTGTGCCAACTTGAAAAAGGTGGACAGCTCCAGTAGGCAAACTCAGAGCCCAGACATGCGGCCTATTTTTCGAGTATCCAGGCGGGGGAAGTGCACTCGCTATGGTGTGACGTAGCAAGAAATTTCCGAGAGCCTCTGCACTGTCGGCCCAATTTCCACCACCAACGACGCCACCTGGTGCCTTTTGGTTTTTGGCTTTCTGGCGCATGGACTTCGCATTCATGCTGAAGGAGAAAAGACGCATCCAGCCTTTCTCAATGACCGCAAAGCTCTCTACCCAATTTCTATCCTTTGATCTCTTGTCAACCGATTCTAAATGATGCTTATGCTTGAGGATGCCTTCCTTTGCCCATGGCGCACCAGCTAGTTCGAGGGTCTCATCTTCCAGCAATGGAGCGACTCGAATGCTATCCTCAGCGGGGTCAGCAGCAGCGGCTTCTTCACGGATGATGGCTTGGCTAAGGGCATTCGCAAATCCAATAGACTGCTTGTAGTCCCCTTGAGGGTAATTAGATGCAAAAGAGTCAATAGACATCGAAGTCTGGGTTTTGCCAAGAGACAACTTGCTCCATGTGCTCGATACTGACGGACTCCATACGGACGACTGATCTTCAAGGCTTGTCCGACTGGACCCGACCGTAGAGGCTGCATAGAGGCGGGGTCGAGACCGGCCCTTAGATGCCCAACGACCCGTGCCGAGACGATTCTCGGCCGTCCGACCTCTGTAACTCTGGTTCTCAGATCCAGCCTTACTGAGTACACTCGGTGTGCGACGGAGCATGTTGCTGGTCATGGTAGAGAAGCTGTTAGATGGAGGCTTCTGATCAGGAACTTTCTCTTGTTGCTCGCTACCATGAAGCGGCAATCGCTCTTGACGGATCGAGTTGTAGAAACCCTTGAGTACAATGTCAACCTGGACTTCCCAGGTATTCAACTTTCCACTGAAAGGAGCCTTGACCAATGGCCCACATTCATCTACAGAAGTGTCATAGTCGAGAGCGGTGGGCATGGTATTGAATAGGTATGACTGAGCTGCCTGATCGGAAGGTCTCGTCGACAGCCTGTAGCTTGGTCTGCGACCTTCGAAAGAACGCCGTCCTTCTTGTGACTCGGCTGGGAGCGTTGCTGATGTTGCTTGTCCGAAAGTCGAGTCCCTCCACGACTTGGCTGGCAGGGTAGACGCTCGGTTGTTCTCAAAGCCATCAGGTGCGGCGTCTGTTGCTACGCGACGAATGGTTGGCAGGGTATTCTTGATGAATTGCGTACGCGTCATCTTCTGCTCGATCTCTGCGAGGTGCAGGTCTGTATTGAGCATCAAGATAGAATAGCAGATAGTGTGCACAACGTCTGGAATGATATTAGTTAAAGTTCCTACAATCTACCCGCAATGAATGTACCTGTAGCCTTGAAGCCGTGGTTTGGGTTGCAGGCACACCAGCGCGCAGAAAATGCGTCCAGTACTCGATCCACCTGCTGTGTCTCACCCTTCAACAAGAGCTTGCCGCACAGGTCTCGTAACGCAGCAAGGATATTAAGGTTCTGCCATTCGAAGAGTTCCATGTACGCCCGCCGTACGCGGATACGTTCTGGACCGGCATCTCCAAGCCAGCCGGCTGCTTTGGCATGGGCCACCAAGCTCTGATCCCCATCGTAGACTTTCCTCGCTTGAGATTGCTCGTCCTTAGTTGGAACTGTAAGATCCGCCGCAGGACTGCTGACATTCGCAGCAGCTTCTTTGGGGCTGACAGGGACATTATCGCCAATGCTTGCTCTCCGTGTGAGCTGTGTTGATGACGCAGATTGATAATCACTAATAGGACTGACAGGTGACACCTGAGCACCTTCCAAGGGTAGGGACACACTGTCCAGTTTTTTAAGATCTTCGTCGGAATCTCCGGGTTCGAGCCACACCCGACGGGGGGAGCCAGGGGACTCCGGTGGTGAGGTCTTTTTCCTAATCGGAGTAACGCTGGCAGGTGTAAGCCAATTCTTCGAGTCGAGCCTTTTCGGAACTTTCTTCAGAGGGACATTATCGCCCTTGAACGAGGGTCCTTTGGGACTGCCAGTGGATTTCCTGATCCGCTGCTCATGTTTCCCTTGAACACCTTTGGGTGACGCCATAGTCACGTTTTCCTTTCCGTTACGCGATGCCATGTCTGCCGGGAAACTTGCTGCCGTTCTGTTCAAGGTTGTAGAGGAGGACATTGTAGGTTCTGGCTTATCGACGGACCCGACAGGTCTAGTCTCTGTGCTACTGCTATCGTTTAGGAAAGAGTCGAAATGCGTCACGGGAAGCTTGTCGTCGGAATTAAGTGCCCCCTTGGCGCTTTCCCGATCGAGCAGAGCTACATCTCGATTGTGACTTTGAGACGAGAAACTGTTTTGAGGGTCCAGAATAGCTCTTTGATGTTGTGATACGAGTCTAACTGTGGGTTCACCTTGCACTCCATCAAGAGGCAAGTCGCCAGTAACCAGCTCATTAGATGCTGCAGTCTGTCGTCCATCTGGGTTCTGCTGGGAGTTACTGAGATATGGTGTCATGATTTTACGTAGACTGCTCACAGAAGAGCTCGTCTCCAAAGCTCGATCAGCCGATCCATCGTTAGAGTCGTTTGTATAATGTGAATACAGATGTAGAGGCAAGACTGGGGGTGGATTATGCTCAGAAACAGACTTCTTCCGTCGCCTGAAGAATGAAGAAGGTTTCTTGGCCAAAGCTGGTAGAACATTTTCTTTGGCAGATTGTGTTGGAATACTTTGATTCCGACTCTGTGATGCTGTACTACCGCTTCGGATGTCTGCTCTTGCGCTCGACTGCAAGTATGGTTCTTGAGACAACAACTCGTTCGGCACAGCTACATTACCCTTTGAGGACCCAAACACTCGCCTGAAGAATCCAGACCTCTCTTTCGGCTGGCCTCTTTGAATGGATATTGACCCTTGCGCGTAAGCCGACAACGCGCCCTGTGGATTGCTCAAAGGGCTGGCGGCTCTCGTGTTTACGAATGCCAGAGGTGGGGATATCTGCGACTTATTCCTTATGTCCGGTATTGCGTTGGCGTTTGCTGCCCAGCTTTCCAAGTTCTTCAATTCAACTTTGTCCCTTTTGTTCTTCGAGGATTTGCCGCTGTTTCTGCGTCGGACTGACGCCGCTTGTGCGGGTGCATGCGTGGGATGCGGAGGGTGGGCTGGTGAGCGATCCCGGCTACGAGGGCCAACGGGGACAAATGGCATAGGAGCCGCCTCAATGTTGTCGTAGATGTGAGACTGCGAGAGGCTTTGGACTATTGGCTTGCGCATCGAGGCGCTGGACGATGAGGTATGTGTCCCACGACTGCTTTGCCCATGATCAAAACTCGAAGAGCGCCGGCCCATTGCATGCTGCCACCGAGGCCCAATCATTTGCCCAAAATCTACACTCGATGATCCACTGCTCTTGCTGCTTTTCCTGCCACCTCGCGAAAGTGGAACTGACGATTGCTCGTCCGCACCCGCTCGTTGAGCTTGATATACCTTAGCTCTTGTAGAATCGCCGGCTTTTTTCTGCACGCTATCTATTCTAGCGAGCGCTGACTGAAAGTTTGAGCTGCTGTTACTCCGGTGACGACGAGTGTCTTGATTTGAGTAGCGGTTGGAAGTACCATCGGTGGGAAATGTGTATTCAGCATTGATAGACGAAGACGGTAACAGTTCACGCTGTTGGTTGTTTGCCTTGGTGGAGTCGGTTGTGTCGTCTGCATATGCGGTGTAGAGAGCCGGATGGTCGGGATTCAGGGACATTAGCATGTTATCGACGATTGAGTGGCGTGCATTGTCTGTTAGGGACAGATCATGGGAAATCCTTTCGTTTCTCGGGGTCCTCTTTCGCTCTCCACCGCCCCTTGCAATGACGCTGTCTGGCCCAGAATAAGTCTCGCGTGGGGTCTGCCGGCTACTATGCGGTTTCAACGCATGTCTCCCGGCTGCGCGGACTTTATGTATCGGTGATCCCAGAGAGTCGTGCCTCTTTGGGGGCCGTCCCATTGTCGGCGTTGGAGTATCTTTGCGGCTGATCATTACAGCGGTGGGTGAGTTTTTGGACGGGTCGCATTCAATTCCTAACATATTATACGATGTGCGACCAGCGCAGATAAGACCTGTGGTGTAACAGCTGAGGGGTCTCTAACATGTTGTAGAGAAGGTATGGTGCTCGGCTAACCACTCATGTAGAATATGCAAAAGGGGGATGGCCCTATCTAGCCCTCTGTAGGAGAGGCTTCGGTGACGGATAAACCCGTCCCGGTCTGCCGAGACCTGCCTTGGCAGAGCCAAACCAAGTGCCTCGCATGACTACTACCTCGAACAGTCTACTGCTAATTTCTGTCCTCAGTATCGCTCATCTCCCAGGCGCGCACAAAGCCACCGTGCCATCGATGTATGAACGCGCAAGCATCTTCAAATATGCAGAATTCAACAAACTCGCTCTTTGCCGTTTGGCGAGCAAGCTGCGCGGAGGGCAAAGCTGCTTCTGTGACACTTCTCAGACCCCAGCAAGCGGTAGCTTCAACTGGACAATCCTAATTTCGTTCATTGACGGGGTGGAGTGGGTGCTCCGTTCCCCACGAAATGACGGTGGAATCAAATCCGACGAAACGAACCTCATACTACTGGCTAGTGAAGCCGCGACTCTTAAGTATATCAAGGCCAACAGTACGATTCCTGTTCCTGAGGTCTTTGCATACAGGCAAGCCATTCCATCGATTCTCGTTGTGGAGAAGCTAACGACCACATAGCTGTTCTAGGGACAACGATGTCGGTATCCCCTATATTCTCATGAGTAGAGCTCAAGGCTCGCCTCTACAGCATACATGGAAGACCTTGGAGACGCATGAACCCAACATATCCCAAGAACAAAAGGCAAAGGTTGTTTTTCAGCTTGGAATTATTACGTGGCAACTATCTAGGCTTCGTTTCAATCAAGCTGGGTCACTCTTTGAGGAAAATGGGGGATTTCATATCAAGACATGTCTATCCCGTGGCCTGCTACTGGATCAACGATACGCTCTCGAAGATATACCTCGTGGACCTTTCAAGTTTGAAAAAGATTATTACGAGGCACAAATTTCGGCATTCCTTGAACACGTCAAATACCTTGCTTTAGGTCATCACTGCTTCTTTGCGCCTATCCCCGCACGAAGCGAGTACGACGACGACGCTGGATTCCGGGCAGCGTCAGATTGGTGGAATGACTTCGTCACTGTAGAATCGAAAATCGATAGCTCACACAATAGGATCGATTTTGTCATTGCTGGCGAGGCTCTTTCCGTAATGATGACGAAGTGGGCCCACGATCTATCAGACGGTCTTTTGAGAAATGATCAACGTCGCTTTGTGATTCATCACCCAGACCTCAGCGTCAACAACATCTTCGTTGACGAAGAGTTCAATATCACGTGCATAATTGATTGGGCATTTTGTTCTACTGTGCCTTTGTCCATCCTCCTTACAGCGCCTGGTCTACCACAGTCACGGCATGAACTTGATGAATCACTTTTACCAATGTTCGAAAAAGGATTTCGGCACGCACTAGAAGAGAATGTACAGCGCGAAGACGTCAGTGCTGAGGGTAGACTTTGTTGGATGTTGAGCCGTAGCCGTCCGATGTGGTTATTCTCTCGTATTTTAACTTTTGATTCAACCACAGACTATTATCTTTTCAAAGCCCTTTGGGAATCAATTGGAAATTATGACCAAGAAATGGCAGAATTCTTTCGTTCAATGCAGTCGTCGAAAAAGTATTCATCGTTACATACCGAGCTGGAGGAAGACGATCAAACAACGCTGCAAGTGGCTGAGTTGGAGGGGGAATATTTTGGCAAAGATGTATGGAGACTGGCGATTTCAAGGAAATTGACGTTGGTTTCCGAGTGGTCTTCGCGGTACCATGAACCATGCACTTATGGGATCAGGAGCAATGGCAATGTCTTCGTTGCGGACAAGAAATTGTGGGCATGGATTGATAACTGTCTAGAATCCTAACCACACAAGCCTTTTTATTACAGGAGTAAGGTATCCGTAGCCCCACACCAAGCATTCATACAAGTAGTATCCGTACCCCGCACTAAGCTCATTCTTCGATATCTAATCTAGCTTATTCCGTATTAAAGCAACGCTCACTTGCTGTCGCAATCAATGAACTCAAATCGTCTCTCAATGACTCTTTTCAGCGATGATTATTGACAGGCAACACGTTCCTCGGATCATCGCGAAAAAGTCACGAGAAAAAGTCATGAGTGGTGTAACTGCGACTTGGCTTAGACGTAAGTTCACTTTCGGTTGCCATGACCGTTTGATGATAGCAGCTTCTCTTGTAGTGAATAGTAAGCTGCGCAAGAAACCTTTGGGAAATAGTCAGCGTAACGAGGGTGGAAGGCTTGGTCATTGTGAAGCGCGTTCTTGATACGTCTCGGCAAAGTGATCGAGGACAGGATTAACGTTTGCCATTTCCGTTCGGGTGAGGAAGTGAGCAGTGAGGGAGCACTATCATCTATACCTCTACACCTCTTCAACCCACATCAGACTTTTTTAATGTTTTGACTGCTACACGTCTGCTACCTCCGTTACAACAAGCCTTCTCAGTGTCACAACCGGTGCATACCGATCAGCTTTACCAAGGCAAGACTTCACAACCGTCTCACTGTTACACACCTGCTTGCTTCGTTACAACAAGACATCTCAGTATCGATCAGCGCTATCACAAGGAGACCGTACATTGTCTATCAAGTGCCACCCTGCAAGCGACATGTCTTCAGCAACAAAGTCATTTGCGGAGCTGCAAGTAACGAAATCACGAAAGCGAGGAGATACAACAAGCTTGCTTCCCAGCTCGTATGATCCCAACACTGATGTTATACCCGAACTCCCGGTACCCGAAGCCAGCCCGTCACTTTACACGAGAGAGCGTTTACAGCAAAGCTTAGTCTACGCTGAGAGGTGCCTGAAACGCCAGGACATCTCGCCACGATTTGAGCTGTTTATGCAGCTTTACAAGGAGGAACTCAAGGATGCGTTGAAGGCCGAAACAACGGAGCAAAGAGAGAACCATGCCATGATGGTCATGGCTGAGGAAAGACTAATTCAAGACAAAGGATTTCTACAGCCTTTAAAATCTGCCCAGAGAGCGGAGCTGGAAGACCAATTATTGCAACTGAGGGAGCTCGGGTACCTTGTACGATACGGCGACTACATGAATATCATACCCACAAGACTTAGGCTGCATGCCAGCAAGCATAAGTTGGAGAATTGGCAATCAATTTCAGGGAACATTTACTGGTCGCAAATCGCCGTAACCCTTAGAGAGGAGGAAGAGGCACGCGAGAAGGCAGTTCGTGTAGGATCCGAGCTTAGCAAACTCTCAATGCCCACTACCGCTGCGGTTTATGTGGCCTGCGCTGATCTTGGAATATCCGAGGAATTCGCCTTATGGTCCATAGAGGAGTATGGCACGCGCAACCGTAAAGTTCACCGCGACCTAGATGACCTGAAAAGAGAAGGAGAATTTCCACTGCTCGCCTCGACCTTGTGGGCAGACAGGAACGAACTAAGCTCGACTTTCTCACTGATCAAATCGGAGACGGATATAACACATCTCAAAGCGATTATACAAAGCGAGATCGACACTTGGTTTGAGGATACAAGCGACAACCCCAATCATCCAGCTGCATGGGTACCGTCGCCAGCACTTCGTCAATTCTACAGAGATGCGGTACAAAAAGCTAATAAGCCCAGCAAAGACGAGATTAAGCGACAGAAAGAGGCAAGCATAGGGACTTCATCATTAGCCGGAAAAAAGAGGATCGCAAGCACCGAAGAGCCTCGAGGATCAGAGCGGGAGAGGCAGGAGAGGACTAGGCAGCAACGATACAAACTCCTTGCTCAAAAACGCAAGCTGGAAGACGACATGGAACGCATCAACCGTGAGCTGACCCTTTTTGACGAGAACGATGTCTCGCTAGATGAGCATGGTAGCGAAGATTACATCATCCTTTAGAACTTGTAAGACTTATAGCTGCAAATGAATAACTTTCAAGTCCTAAATCTGCATGTTCTCTGCTGTAGATTCTGAGAATCTGCCGGTCGCGTCCGAAAAAGGAACGGGATGGCGCAAATCGAAGCCATGAGTCGCGTGACCTAGATAATGAAACATTACAACTTTTTCCGTCGATGAAATATGATGACAACAACACTGCTAGGAGGCTCTGAATTCTGATTCTGACTACTGCTAAGAAGTAAAAGAGAAATCGCTACAGAGATTCTAAATAAGGTCAAGAGACCAATTTTCTTGACTATGTAAGGGGATTGACCATCATCCGTGACACGAGCCAAGTCTGACTAGATGGCCTATCTTTTTTGGGGGCACAAAGTGCTTTTTGATCCGATCGTCTGATGCCAAAACAATACCGTAGTCGACAACGATGATAAAAATGTCAATGGCACTCAAGGCAACAGCTGAAGGATGATGGGCGTGATCAGCACATTGAATAATATGAGATAGACGGGGTTTAATGCGCTTAGAATAAATACATATTACACTGAAGAAACTCTACGCCTCATCTTTCGCTCCTGAGAGTTGAGACTCAGTTCGCTTCCGCCTCTTGTTTGGTGATATTTCCTGCATCACTCTTTCTTCATGTATACCGGTACCTTGAAGTTCACACTGAGCCATTGCTGCCCGCTCAAAATCAATGAGCATCACCCGCTGCGCTTCTCGATTCCATAGTAGATTTGGCGGCCGTACATCCATCTGATCGACTCCTGCCCGTCGCACCTCCGTCAC
>JAABUS010002522.1_pt1 | contig 34206 bp, 23 predicted proteins | sample 5560161 | NCBI WGS metagenome assembly JAABUS01 (sample SAMN10711885, study PRJNA513376) | rock metagenome | isolation source: Antarctica rocks | place: Antarctica: Victoria Land, Trio Nunatak nord | collected 2016-01-04 | reverse complement strand
GCGGGATCGGTAGTGAAGTCTGCAAAGATATTATCCAGACTGGGGCCCGACTGGTCATTTGCATAATGATGGCGCGGCGGACTCAGCATACTGTGGCTTGGTAGCTGAGACGCAAACTGCTGGTTTGTAGGGCTGAAGAGGTTTGGATCGAGGCTTGGACCAGAACCGCGACTCATGGGAGAACGAGGTGGGTAGCCTGGAGACCCGGGATAGCTGGAATGGTGATTGTGGGTATGGTGGTTTGGGTGATAGGGGCCAGTAGCGTAAGCGGGCGAGCCGGGATGGTGTGGAGCATGCTGAGGAGAATTGAAATAGGCAGTGTATGTAGGATCCGTGTGTGTCGAAGACAGGGGCGCAGGAAGTCGATGAGAATGGGTATGAGCATCTGGTCCGTTGCTGGTAGAGGTTGAATGAGGCGTATCGGATCGGTTCCGACGCTGTGGCGCCGGCTGAAGGTAATGGCTCTTGTTAGAATGTGCATCACTGGATTTGCGCACCTTGGCGAAGCTATGTGCCTTGGTGCGGTACTGCTGAGGAAGTTTGTCCGGGTCGTCAATACCTAATTGCGTCATCATCTTTTGTTGTTTTGTTGGACGAGGCTTTCGCGTGGAGAGAGAGCTTTCAAGCACAGGAGGAGCCTCGGGCGCGGTTGGAGCCCATTTGTGGAGCTCTTGGCGGAAGAAGTTGGTCTCGAAGGTCAAGAGAACCTCTGCTCCTTCAATTTTGCGCAGATAGAAACGCTGTGTAGTCACTTCTTCCGGCGTTGCTATCAAGGGATTGGTATATGGGCGAATATATTCCCGGAAACTCTGGGCTGTGCCGACGATTTCTTCGAGCGTGTCTTCCTCCTCGGGCTGAAACGGTAAATCAGGTATCTCGGCTTGCCAATTTTGTAGGTCTTCAAGCTTGGGACGAGCTGCGTCGCGTGGGATTTTGACACGCCAGTCGCAGATGGGACAAGTGTACTTGTCGTCCTCTTTGACCTTACCACGAGCGATCTTGAGGCATTTCCCGTGGTACCTACTGATGTCAGTCAAGTTCTTCAGAAACCGAAAGGTATAACAGGTGCGGCCGTACCATTCGTGACACAACTCGCATTCGATCATCATGCCAGCTTCCGATTGTCGGCACATACAGAAAACATCCCTCGCTGATTTGATATCCTCAGCATTCTGTGAATCATCGGGCGATTGCTCTCTTGATGCGGGCTCCACCGGCATCCTTGGCTTGTCTGATAGTTCGAAACAGTACGAGTTGTGGTCCGCAACGTAGTTCATATGAACATGGAGGATATGGAGTGGTGCATTGGCCTTCCCAAACAGCTTCTTTCCCTTGCGCATCCAATCTTCATGACGCTTGATCTCCTTTTCCAGGTCGATAGTTCCATTCGGCTTGCTGTTAAGCTCAGACAGCCCGTCAAGGACGTCGCGCACGTCCTTGTACTTTGGCCTCTTCCTGAAATCCGGGTCCTTGCATTTATCGTACATGGACATGATCTTGTGTTGAGCTTCTCTCTGTTTTGTCAAGATCGCGTCTACAGCGGCAAGAGTCTCACGCGACACTGGTAACGACGTTGCTTGCGTAGATAAAGCTTCGAGCTGCTGATAGTGAACAGCCTCGACCGAAATGAGCTCCTTTGCTTTGGATTCCCAAAGCTCCCCTTGCGACTGCTGCTCCTTGTAGTGAAGCATGTGCTCGTTGTGTTCCGGTATACCGATTTCAGTTCCACGTGCAATCAGCGATGCCACATCGTCCAATGTCTGAAATTGCTTTCGCTTCTCCCGAGCTTCATCGTTCCACTTCATCTGTTCGACAACTTTATCAAGTCTCTCAACCTCTGGCACGTCTACATTGAAGCCTTTACCCTCTTCAGCTAGAGCTTCGAATTCCTGTGTGGAGTGCAAGCCCGGGCTCATGAGTGCGGTCCTCGCCTCGCGCTGGAACTTTGCGATTGCTTCGGAGCGTTCTGTAAGTGTTATGATTTCGGGGCAGTCGAAAGAGATATCTTCTGCCGTGGCCAGAAGCTTGTGTATGTTCTCGATTTTCCTTAATTCGCGATCTCTTTCTTCCATTTCAGCAGCTTTCGCGCCTTTTCGCCAAACCCGGTCGTTTTTGCGTCTATTTTGTTGCTTACGCGTAATGTAGTTCATCGCTTCGTCAACCCACTCATTGCACTTGTTAACAAAAGCTTTCAACTCGGCCAGTCCGGGCAGATCGTACGGTATTCGCTCCCCTTCACTTACCATGGATTTGAGGACTTTGAGCGAAGGCTTCGCCTCATCTTCCAAAACTTTGTCCAGTTTTTCTTGCCATGCCTCTGGCATATTCGATCGGTCGATAACTTTCTGTACGACTGCGTTAAGCGCGTTGTCTGCTTGTCGGTACACAAGACAGTGGTCCGGGCTCGTGAAGCGTTGCTCTTCGCCGGCCTCACAACACTCATAGCTGCCAGCATGCAGGAGGCACATGACCTTTGAGGTGATTCGACACCGAAAGCGCGACAAGTAGGTGTAGGCCTTGCAGTAACAGCATTGATACTCTGCTTCCGGCACATCCTGTTCGTCAGCCTCGAATCCGAGCTGACAGGGCGAAACACTTTCGGTTGCCGATTCATCAATCTTACAAGAATGGTTGTTGAGCTTCTTATGGCGCTTCAAAAATTCTTGCCGCTGCCGGAGCTCTCGATCTCGCAGGCGCTGGAGAGCAGGAGCAAGCCACTTAGCCGTCTTGATGGTTGTATCCCGGCCTGAAGCCGTCATTAGTAGTTCATCATGTGAGAAGCAAGGCTGCTTCCTAAACTCTTGAAGCCTTTCCACGCCAGCTTCCCCAAAGGGTTCCCAATCGTGCGGAGCAAAGTTCACCGCTTCGTTGAAGTTGAATCCGTGATTGAAGCCGGCATGATACGCTTGTGGGAAGGTAATGACGAACTGGCCAGCCCGTTGATCCAGCGCGTACACATTGACGCCCGCTTTCTTCAGTTGATCTGGTGGCAGTAAAGTGACGAGCTGGAAGAGTAGGTCAGGTTGAGTTTCGAAGAGTTCTGGTACCGCTTGCTTCATTGCCGCCTCGAATCGCTCCGCATCGGCTCCGGGAATACCATACCATGTCTTGGCAGCACCAAAGTGCTGATAGTTGGCAGAGTAGCTATAATGATCCTCATTATGCCAACAGAAAGTCGAAAAACACATTCCAACATATAGCCAGGGCACCGTCATGCCGGATATATCCGATTTGATATGCCGGAAGAGCGACTCAGGATGCAAGGGAAGGATATTTAGATTCCACAGATTTGTGGAGTACGGATCCAGCGGGCTTTTTTCAATCGTGGGGAAGCCGCTGCCATGCGTCGTCGAATGTATATCGGCGCCATATTCTACCTCAACCATCTCCGTAATGCTTTCAACCAGCCTCCAAAACTCGCGTTCAACATCATCCTCGGTAACCGTTCGTTTGCAGTTCAGGACCGGGTCAAAGGGCATCTTTGGTGCAAAGTAGCTTTCCTTGAAGTTGTGGGCCTTTTCCTGGAATTGTCGTAAAGAGTATATACCACCTTCCTCGAACCCAAATTCGCCCGTTCCAACAAGACACCGCGGGCAATTCCAGTCGTAGTCGAGTGGGATCTTAACTGGTGGATCTAGACAATACCGATGGTAGCCATTCTCACAGCCATCACATATTAGGAGTGAGGAGCGATCCTCACTCTTTCCACAAGCCTCACAAAGCTCACCGGGTTTACAAATCCCGCGGTCTGCTTGAATCCTTGGTGTGGAGGGTCGGAGGAGACTCATATGTGAGCCAACAACAGTCGGAGCTTTTTTCAAACGCTTGCTTCGGCGACCATTCTGATCGTCGCCATCGGCGCCCATAGAATCGGTCCCTGACGTACCGTTTAAGCTTTCGTGACTGATTGTTCGCTTCAAGGGATTCGAAGTATGTCCGTTGGTCATGTGAGTTGTGCTCGATACCGCACTTCGGTACTCTGGTACATCTTTTGCGGGATTCATGAGGTTTTCGATCTGGGCCTGAGGCTTGTTACCAGAAACAGCGCTTTCGGCCTCCCGTTTATGTGACGAATTAGATACGTTCGCCGCCTGAAAAGAAGCTGGAGTCATGTTGATCGGAGTGAACCCGCCAGCATTCACCGCTGTGAAGCCGGACGAAACTACTGGCGGTGTTGGTTGGATGACTGGAGTGCCACGGTCAAGGGGCTCTTCAGCATCTTTAAGGGATGCATTCAGAGCTGCAGAGGCTCGTAGCGCGGGAGAATCGTCTCTGAGGCTCAATGGTGTGTTTTGACTCGACCTCTTCATAGGTGAATTGGCTGATGAGGGGGTGAAAGGCCCACCATATTCGAATTCAAGCTGTTGTTGAACCCCTGGTTTGGCGACCCGTAGATACTCTTCGTATGGGTGAAGCCATTTTTGGTAGGAGTTCTTGAGCGAAGTCGAGAGCGAAGACATGATTTTTCCACTATATCCGAGATCACGACCTATTTCCGCCCATTTCTTTAGCTTGCACACCTTCTCAAACCCACCTCGTGTTTCTACTGCCTTCTTCAATTTGTATAAATCGAGCGGACGCTTGTCGACACTTGGGAAGCGATTGAGGTTCATGCCATGTTGTTTGTGGAATTTGGCCAATTGATCGAGGTAATTGAGGTTTGTCCGAGTACCTGGTTTAATTCAGCGACCGTCTTCCAACGTAGTATTTCTACATGCCCAGAGGGCTTGTAATCCAAGCTCCGACTCACCTCCTTCTACTGAATTCAACTCTTGGCGCCGTGTACGGAAGTGGAACTTCTAAATTCTTGTCAGCTTGTATTCCCATCCTGATCGCTGCCCTGCCCTGCCCTTGCTGTTGAGGGGTCGGGGCTGCAGTTGAATTCGCAACGTACCTCTGTGTCTATGGCAAACTCCGGCTTCCAATTCTCTGGTGGAATAATCTTACATATTCCGTACTTTCTGCCCTCGGGTGCAATCTTCCTTATATATTCCATCGGATCGGCAAACTCTTCCTCTGTCGGTCGGAACGTTGGCGCATCCTGCAGGCCATGGGGGCGTACCCTCTTATTTGTCTCTCGCACGGCCAAAGGATGCCCTCGCCTCTCGACCGTCGACATATCCAAAAGCGGGGCCCGGCGGGCGCTGAACGGGATGTGAGGAGCATAATTCGGATGTGTGCCGTTGCTTGGATTGAGTGTGAGGTTGACCTGGAAGCTGCCAGTTGATGGAGTTGCATGGATTCCGACGCTGGTCGAGGCAGAAGAATTACCTCCGGTCGAAGGAGGCACCACCATTCTGGGGGCGAACGGAAGAGAAAGCTCGGGTCCGTAACAACGTCGTACAATTCCGAGTGATTTCTGATATTCATGCGGTCCACAGTCGAACAATGGTGGTGATGAGCAAACACCAATTCTATTATGGTGGTTTCGCAGAGTACATCAGATCAGCGTGGGGGGATCAGATCAGGCCCGGGTGTGAGAGAGTGACTGGGCTACTTTGGGACAAGTAATGTGGCTTGCATGTTCATGGCCGAATGAATGAAGGCGAGATTCCCCTTACTTGATAGCGACATTACCAGCCGAACCGCAGCGCATTGAAAAGAGCATTCGTAGTGTGCTGTCAGTAACAAAGTGCATATGGAGACGGAGAATGGAGATGGAGATGCGGGAAACTACGACAAAGGCGAGATGGGCGATATCATGTTGGTGCTGGGGTCATGGCTTGGCGCAAGCCCAGAAGAGTTCGTACTGAACAGGGATCACTGAATATCAGGCCGAGGGGTATTCTCAGACTTCTCTCGATAAAGTACAAGAGAAAACTCAGCCGCTTTCTTTAACACTTGTGACATTTTATCATTGCAAGTCGCACTAATTAATACTCTGTAGAACTCCCGCGCTTTGTGGTCAATAAGAAAAGTGCGATTGTTCTCTCACTGTTACTCTATTCACTTCATGTTGTACTGTGGGCCTGTGGCCTACCTACCTTACTGTATTCTACATTACTTTCCGTGTAAGATTCCCACGGCCCGCATCTAGCGCGATTAAAACCCCCCAAACCTGATACAGTAGGCGCTCACGGCGCTCACCGAGCCTCATCGTTTTCTGGGTCAACACCACCGCGCGTGTTACTACAAGGTACCTTACTGTGTCCCTATCCAAGGTATCTACTCTCTACTACAATCAGACGATACCCAAAAGTTAAGAGGTTTTTCCCATCAATGGAAACAAAACCGATTCCTGCCTTTTACTGCTGCTACCTCCTTCGTTCCGCTGTTCGCCGTTCTCCTCTCTATGTGGGCTCGACGCCCAACCCAAAGCGTAGACTAAGTCAGCATAATGGCCTTTCGAAAGGAGGCGCTGTCAGAACCTCACGAGAGAAGCTCCGACCATGGGTACCTTGGTCTTCAAACGTCCTCATAGCATAATGACCATCTAATTGGAGTAAGGAAATGACTTGTATTGTGACTGGGTTCCCATCAAATATTGCAGCCTTGCAGTTTGAGTAGGTGTTTCGCAAGTCTGCGGGTTCCATTGTGTTGCTATTGCCTATCATATCCAAGAACCTTTATGCATCCATCTTTTGTACTGGGCTTTTAAGACCATGAACCCCTCAAACTGGCGTTTTACATGCTTTGGATGGCTGTCACATGATCTGATATCTCTGTAGGTGGGCTTGGCAGAATTCGCACTTGACAACGAAAATCGCCCAAGACCAGCGCATTACTGTGAGAGAGACCATAACGCGCGTCTCTTCGAAATCTGGCAAAATCCGTCGACGGCCGGCACGTCCTCGTTCATCACTCACGGACAAGCTCTCAAATTTACATCTACTACTGCGAGTCCCAAGTTTTGCTAGATGGCCCCTGGAGGTTCGATTCTTCTGTGAAGACGTCTACAAGGTCTGGCAGCGTTGGAATGAAAGAGTTAACGGGAAGATCAGAAACGGTATCCAAGTATTCTTAGATGTGACGCAGCAAGCAGAGTTTCCAGAAGGTGGTCAACCCCCACCAAGTGCTCAAGCGAAAGGTAAACCAAAGAAAGAGACTCGTGGAAGTGGTGGAGTTGAGAGTGTCAATGTCGGCTATGGCGGGCTCAAGAACCATGTGGAGAAGAGCCTGCGCATTTTCGACGACCGTGAGGAACATTTTTGTGCTATCTGCGCCGAGAGACTTGGGTCTCCAGCTGGAACGGCATTAGTGTGCCCAAAAGAAATTTGTCAAACAGTGTCACATATGACCTGTCTTTCTAAGCGATTCCTTGACGAGGAGGGAGTGCCAGGTTCCGCGGTTCCGATATCTGGTAGCTGTCCGCAGTGCACATCGACACTTCAATGGATCGACCTAGTCAAAGAGATGAGCTTGAGAATGCGTGGCAAGAAAGAAATGGCTCGACTGATGAGAAGACCGACGGTGCGCAAAAGGAAGGTTATGAAAGGTGCCGCATCACTTCAAGCCGATGAAATGGCCAACCAAGTAGAGGGCGATTCCGATGAAGAAGGTGATTACGACCTTGCAGAAGACGCTATACACCCTTTTTATGAGACTGAGGAACTGTTGCCAGCAGACTGGTATCATCAAGTCGATGGTGAAGAAGATGTTATGTCGGTGACCAGTGCAGATTCCGACTTCTCGAATTACATGGACGCTGCGAGTCCTCCAACGTCGAAGCTGCCGGCTCAAAGGCTCGAGGTCGTCATCGAAGACAGCGATTGGACTAATGCTGAAATCCTCGACTGATCGCGCATATGTTACTCTTTATGACTTACGTTTTGCCCACTCATCCGATTCCTCGAGCATGGTATGGGGGCCTGCGTTTATCGCGGCCAGTTTTCAGCTTAGTCTGTCCAAGGTAGTATGCTCCGCAAGGGTTGCGTTATTCCCTCGCCTTGAAGCATCACCTCGACCAACCCCGACATCTGTTCTGTAACTTTGTCTATTGATTGGTTGGCATTAACAACCCGAACATCCTGTCCCTCCGGCGGCGGCAGCAGCTCGAAAAACAACGCCCTTACCCTCTTCTGCATCCTGCTATTCTCATATTTCTCCACCCCAAACCCTCCTCTACCCGCAGCAGCCTCAGGCATGATATCCAAGAACAAACAAATATCCGGTCTTGGCAGCCCAACCTCTGGCTCTCGAGCCCACTTTATTGTAAGATCTGGCCTATCCTTCGCTGCCGAGTAAACAATCCCAGAGTAATAATAGCGATCAATGACAATTGTAATCCCGTCTGCAATGTCTGCCCGTATCTGCGCCGCTGCCTCCCATCGGTTGGCAGAGAATAGTAGATGGATCACATGGTCTTCCTGCTTATCTTCGCCTTTTAGGTATGCATCGATTGACTTGCCGATTGGTGTTGACCTATCTGGCTCCTACCATCAGCTTTTTTAAAGTAAATGTAGATTTTTACGAGCTTCTCACCAGGAAATCTCATGCGCTTGACCTTGTGGCCTTGTTCCTCGAGGCGATTGCATAGACGCTCGCATTGTGTGGATTTACCAGCTCGGTCGAGGCCTTCGATGACTATCAGAGCTCCTCGACTAAGAGTAGACATTCTTCCCACTACAATTTTGCCCTCTTGGCCCTTGTCTGGAGCTTCGGTTTTTATGCCAAACTCGGGGTCATCGTTATTCTACAGTAGAACTAGCGGCGTATGAAAACGCTAGCACGCATGGAGCTCGGACCGCCCACGAGTCGTTCAGGTCAGGTACCTTATGATAACTTGATAAGCACACGCACCAGCTACCTTAGGTACAGCACGATAATTGGTGAAGTGGCTGAACTAATATCCGATGTGTAAGGTATGGTCTTTTTGAAAGACGTGTGGTGGTGCTTGATTTAAGTGGCTGAGATAGTATGCACGTCTTGGCTAGATCTGACTGGCTGGCGAAAGTAGATAGCATCGAGGCTTAAGACCACAAGGCTGCCATTATCGCTATCAATTCAGCTCTATACGGACTGCACATAAACTTCTATTGGGCCTACTATGCTTCTTTAAAACTCTTTTGATATTGGATCTCATGATCCATCTCAAATGGCTTGTACGACGGCAGCCTGAATAGAAGCAGCTCAATTATGCAAGTCCGTTGCAGCGCTTACCTTCACCCATGATATCAATGCTTGTAAAGACGACAAGAAGTAACATTACAAGGCAAGAATGGCAGAAGCGCTAGAAGACCTTTCCAGCGAGCAACAACATCATGCCAGTTCCATTAAGTCTTCTGGCTATTGGTGTTGCAAAGTCTGCCATGATGGTCCCAAATCAAGTTTCCAAAACTACTGTAGGAACTGCGGTTCGCGAAGAGAATTGAACAGCATTTCCGATGGCATGGATCTCATCAACACCGAAGGTGAAATCGCAAATAAGCAATCATCAGAGTTTAAGAATCTTGAAGTGCCTGCTTCGGATTGGAAGTTGGCGATGAGGGGGAAAAAGTCTGCTTCTACCAAAGAGAGCACAGGCCTTACATATCACGATATTGGGGTAAAGCGAGCAAAAGACGGACTTCAAGACTGGGCTACACGTCATTCAACTGTTGGCGTTAAGGTAATGAACAGTCGGTTGCCTGTGGTATCAAGACGTCCCGGTAAATTCGGGATTAATGAACCTTTTCTGAAACTCAGCTTGGCCAAGTTTCCACAGCCATTGTCAAGCCTGGCTTAGATGTCAAACCCATGAAGAAAGGCCTAATGGACGGTCACCGGTCTAGCAGTGTGGCACCGGCAATCGCTCTCTATGTCCGCGCTCTCCATGATTATCATGCAGAAGACAAGACGAAGATAAGTTTACGTTGTGGGGATATCATTCAAGTCGTCGAGACTAACGAAAGCGGTTGGTGGGATGGCATAAGAAATGGCAGTGATGGTTGGGACGGCAATCATCATACGGTTCGTGGCTGGTTTCCAAGCAACCACTGCACATTCAAAACCTACCAGGAACAATTTGCGAGTGTAAGTCAAGCAGAACCAGTTATCTCAGGAGGAGAAGTCGTCGACTGGAACAATGCTACACAGACTGTCATTCCCTATGTGTATGCTTGTTTCGATTATGAAGGTGAATGTGAAAGGGAACTTAGCTTTCGGAGAGGAGATGCAATTCAAGTGATTGACCGGCCGGATAGCGGTTGGTGGGACGGCGTCAGCAATGGCGCTCGCGGTTGGTTTCCTAGCAGTTATTGTACAGAGCATATTGGTCATCGTTCAGGCACTAGTGAGGCCCAGAAAGAAACAGACCGCACAGGAACTGAGGGCGACTTCGAAAGTAAAGATGATCTCTATAGTTGCACAGATAGCCTTGCTAATGATTCATCGAACACCAAGCCTGGCGCAGGGAGTACTTTGGAATCTGTTGACGCACACAGCCATCAGAAAAGAATCAAGGGTACACGATCCCAAAAAGACCATGGAGAGCGTCCTTATTCTAACATCCTCTATAGTCATGAGAGCTTGCGATGGCTGCAGAAGAAGGAAAATCAAATGCGACACTGCTACGACCAATATATGGCCTTGTACAGCATGCGTAAGACTCAAATTGCACTGCGTACCTCCTACGTTGAGTTATGACCGTACTTACACGGGGAATGACAATTTGTCTGAACTCGAGCGTGTGTCGAACATTGATGATTCAAGCGACAGCGGTGAGAATGTCCACGGTCAGCATATGAATGCAACCCAAATTTTTATGTTAGAAAATTTTCAAGGACAGAGGCACGTTTCCCAAATACCATACAATGATGCCCTCGCAGTTGTCCATACTACCTCATACCCATCAAAGGCGCGACACAGACCAGCAATTGCATGCCCTAGTGAGTGCTGGTCTCAAGCCATTCTGGGGTTCCTGATAGCTGATCTAGAGTGGATTGCCGAAATCGCAAGATCAAATGCGGTGAAGAGCAACCAAACTGTGCGAATTGCGTCGAGAACAACCGTAATTGCGAGGGCTACGCTATGCGGTTGAGTAATGAAACCCAACATGATTCACCCCAGCTGAACTCACCCTTCTACCGTGGCGAACGCACGAGGATTGCGAAAGAGGCGCGGACGACTGCTCCAAGAGCGCTGGTGGTTGTTCCGAAGGCGAATTTAGAGTACGTCAAGCACAAAGCTAGTAACGAGCCTTTACGACAGACTGCCGAATCCCGTTCGATGCAGACCTCAGACTATAAGGACATAGATTCGAACCGTTTCACCAGCCTTAACATTTCCGTACCTCAACATGCTACGAAACCCTCGTCTTCTCCAAAATTTAACGTATCGAGAAAAGAGCGACGAGTCCACGGAGAGAATCCTGAAGAGGAAATGTCTACCCCTCCTGACGTTGTGACTGACACTTCACTGCTAATAGAGGAAGTTCGCAGCGGCCCAGAGAGCCTGTCGAACGAGTGTATTCCTTTCTTTACAGGACTAAGCAAAGCGGAATGGTTTTATCAAAACTTTAAGGGCGTGCTGAAACCATCTCTATGCGTTATCGGTCTGGTTTTCCTACTTTACACAACAACGAGTATGCCTGAATATATTTACGATATTCGTATGATTTTGGCTTTGCAATGGCAGAGACATAGTATATTCGAGATTTCGACCTTCGATTTCTTCATTGCCAAAATATCGCAATTCTTGTCTTTACCTCTGTCGATAGCACCTTCTATGTCCTTTGTGTGGTACTGCTGCTGGTCGTTTGTAGGGTGTTCACTCGTCTTCTCGTGAGTACTTTACCAGCTTGGCAGTGAACACTCCGCAGCTGACTGCCTATCCTAGGTTTGTAGCGAAGGCTGAGATGTTGGGACTCGAAGAAACGGTTGAAATATCATCGAGAAAATGCTGGAAGCACAACGTAAGGCACGCATTTGCCTATCTATCATACGCCCTAGAGCCACCGCTGGAGAAAGGCAAAAAGCGTATTCATTGGACATGCGTAAGTGTTTTTCTGAGTTCAACCCAACTTCAACAGACTCTCCATTGGCCTAAAATATCAGAGTGGCCGAGCTGACAAATTTACGACAGCGCTGCGGCCATCAAATATTTGATGACTTTGATGAAGTACAACCCGGTGCCGCCGAACGATTGGAGCAAAGACTGAACAAAGATGGTGGTTTCCGGGAACAAAATAGTACTAGCCACAGTAATGCAGGAGGATCTTTGAATAGCAGAAGTAGTACTCTTAGGAGCGTTCTAAGTTCGACTTGGCTTCCGTGGAAATCGGCTCAGAACACATTGCCCTCACTGCCTCTGCACCAGAAGCAGAGCGATTCTGGCCACCCTTCCCAGACTCCCGCCTCTCGCCGTCCTGAAGGCCTCTTTCTCCTATTGTGTATCCCGCATCGGAAATACGCCACTAAACTAGTTCACATGGACGTTTGCACATTGCAATCGGACCGAATATTCTTCTCAAAACTAAAGACTCACTATCATGAAATGCGACGCCGATGGAGCTTTTTTTTCCACCTTGAAGACCCTCAAATCGATTCAATTTGTGCAGTTCGAAATGTACAAGAGCGAACTCGTCGACATCCGGAAAACCAACGACATCCCTCCAGAGACTAAGAAAGACGAGCACCGCTACCAACCCATTCCCGCCGAGGTCATTCCTCCAGTCGGCGAGAACCATCTCATGCATCTATACGATCATCCCGAAGACGCAGAGAACACCGGTGTCTGCTTGCAGAAGATACCTAAAAGGTGCGGGAGCGCTTGCTAGTATGTCCGAACCGTGGAACAGGCCTAGGCTGGGGAATCCACTTCGTTGAGGGCCTCAATTGGACGAAGCTATGGTGGCTGGGGCTTGTTGGGTTTCTTACTAGTATTGCGTTTGGAGCGTTTTGGTCTGTGGTGAAGGATGATATCCAGGGTGGATTCGGAGTTACGGCTTGTATGATGGTGGTGTTGACGTTTACCATGGGGATATTGCAGGCGGCGTTTGAGCCGAAGTGAAAATCCAGGTACGTGGAGTACGGTACTAACGAGAGTCTGGATGGATGTGACAGATACCACTGGGCAAATTTGACGGATTAGGGTTTCGTTTTGGACTGGGTTTATGAATATACGACTGCAGCAAAACCATATACCACGGAATGGGAACACATCTAACGAGACATCGAGTTGTTAGTGACATAATCATACGACTGTGCTTCCCGGTTTGGACATCCTCTCCTCTTTCGACTATAATCATATCTACATTTCCACGTGTCCAAATTACGATGCCGATAATCAAAAATTTCCATTTGTCTAAACAAACACGTACACTTTCTCTCAAACACTTCCGCCATACCGGCTGGCTGAGATCTCCAATTGGACGACTCCTGACCCACCTATTGAAATCATCAAAGGAAAAAATTGACCTGTAATGAATGCAGAGGGCGAGATATCCTGTAGATCACCGCGCTTCCAAGAGCAAGACGCAATATCAAAAAACCAATAAAATTAACAAAGTCAACCCTAGAAGACCCCTACCCACAACCAATGCCAAAGACCCGGGTCTTCACTGTCCAGGAGATTCATACAAAGGTATTTGACTGGGTTAGCAAGAACAGCATCTGAGTCACGCAATTGAGACGACACCTGAGTGGGACTTTGATGTGGGCTTTTTGCTAAGCTAGCTCAGCAAGGATCGGGGGAATACCTTCGATTTGGAGAAGTCGTGGTGACTTGAAATTATAGAGACCAAATAACTTATACCTGTGGTTAGGGGAAAAGTATATAACGAAGATAGATGTGGAGTCTGGGAATGGGCCTCGGTGGGGATGAACGAAAACACTGCTTCATGGGTATCGGAGAGCGTTTTGGAAAGACAGCTGCTCAAGATCATATTCACGCTCGAGGGAGATTGAACGACACAATCACAGCGTTCGGACTTTTCAGGACGTCTCATCTATGTTCATTTGCCATCGTGGCTTTCATCAATCGCCAAAACCCGAATTTATCGTCATCATTGACGTCCTTCTATCTCTGTTCCCCGACCTTAACAAACGACCTATGGCTTCTCATAGATCCAGTCAAACTGGCTTTTCTTGTATTCGATGACCTCGCCCTTGGCGAACCACAGTGCGATCTCCTTCTTTGCGTTTTCGACGCTGTCGGAGCCGTGGCAGACGTTGCGGCCGACATCCTTTAAGCCGAGTTAGTAATAGCTTCAAGGCTTTTTCTAGGAGAGAAGAGAACGTACAATGGCGTAGTCCCCGCGAATAGTACCTGGGGCTGATGCTAGAGGGTTGGTAGCACCAAGGAGAGCTATGATTTGGTCAGCCGGTAGGCAATTGAGTAAGTGTGAAGGATTAAACCGTACTTCGGCCAGTCTTAACAGCGTCTCGGCCTTCCCAAACCATAGCACAGATAGGACCGCTCAGCATATAGGTGACGAGACCCTTGAAGAAGGGCTTCTCAGAGAGATCTTCGTAGTGCTTCTCAAGGTGCTCTTTCGAAGGTGTGCATAGCTTAATGGCAGCAAGCTTGTATCTACATGGTCTATTAGACTTTGACGGGCGGTCGATTGAGGAGGGACTTGCCCTCGCTTCTCGAAGCGGGAGACGATGTCGCCTACAAGTCCGCGCTGATAATGACTCAGCATTTTCTCCGAAAGAGCATTATTGGCAGAACTCAACTGCATACCTGAACACCATCTGGCTTGATAGCAATGAAGCTGTGAAACTCTCAGCTCACCGCCAGGAACTGCAAGCGGGGGCATATCCTTTTGACCACTCACGTCTGCTCGTTAGCACTCATTTTGTCTTCGATTTCCTGCTCAAGTCTCGCTCGGTGAGATTGATTGAGATAGGCTTGAGTCTTTGGGCTGAGATATTTATATATGGGAGGATCTTGAGAAGAGGAATCTTCAGTGGGATGCTCGTTATTATTATTGTCGGCCATGGTTTGGGTTATCGTAGTGCGTGTAATGGTGGGGCAGGCTTGGTCTGTTTTGGGAGATGGTGCGCGTGCTACTGCAGGTCGTCGGGTAAATAGATTTAGCTTCCGTTTAGTGGATACGGCGGACGGATGCGGCCTTGGGTGCAATATCAAAAGGGACAGGTCAATATTGACTTGAAAGGAACATATTGTACATCTTGATGCTTTGAATTCTGCGGTACACATCGTGGATCGGTGCTCATCATGTTTCTCTTTCGTGATGTTTCCTTTTTGCTATCTTATCTTGCCGTCTTCGCTTTTGTTATTCCTGCAGGTAAGCCAGCAGTTCCGCCCCAACGCCGCGTTGAATAATTCGAGGTATAGCATTAGAGGGCAGTGCTAATTACCGATAATCTGTAGTCTCGGTGAAACATGAGAACTTCAAGACGTGCGACCAATCTGGCTTCTGCAAAAGAAATCGAGCCTATGCCGATGAAGCTACCTCGAAGGGCTCTTCTTGGACATCTCCATACACACTCGATCCAAGTACGATATCAGTGCAACAAGGCCAACTAAAGGGCATTATCTCAAAATCTGTTGGTGACGGGGCGGGAATTGTGCGACTACCTCTCACCATCGCCTTCTTAGACTCTGGAGTCGCGAGGGTTACTGTAGACGAGGAGAAGCGACAGAAAGGGGACATCGATCTTCGACATGGGAGTGTGGCGCGCAAAGAGCGCTACAACGAGGTCTCCAATTGGGCCATAGTCGGTGGGCTGAGCCGAAATAAGGGGGCTACAGGAAATTTGAGGAAAGATATTACGACCGTAACGTACGGGCCTGACAATACGTACAAAGCTGTGGTACATCACTTCCCATTCGCCATTGACTTCTACCGAGGCGACCAGATCCATGTCAAGCTTAACGGAAAAGGCCTTTTGAACTACGAACACTGGAGACCGAAGGTAGAGATAGAGAAAAAGGAGGGGGAGGAGGAAGAGACAACTACCGAGGTTTCCGAGGATGAGAGTACCTGGTGGGAGGAAACCTTTGGTGGAAATACAGATTCCAAGCCCAAAGGTCCCGAGAGCGTAGGAATCGACATCACTTTTCCGGGCTATGAACACGTCTTTGGTATTCCAGGGCACACTGGACCGCTGTCTTTGAAACAAACTCGGTATGCCTTCGCTGTCGATTGCTTTACGTGACTAACATCATCTAGCGGTGGCTCTGACAACTTTGATCAACCTTACCGACTCTACAATAGCGATGTTTTCGAGTATGAAATGGATAGCCCTATGTCATTATATGGAGCAATCCCATTTATGCAAGCTCACCGCGAAGATTCTACTGTCGGAGTGTTCTGGCTCAATGCTGCTGAGACCTGGGTTGATATCGTCAAGGCCAAGGAATCAAGCAACCCATTGAGCCTTGGAATAGGGGCCAAGACGGACACCCAAACACATTGGTTCTCGGAGAGTGGGCTGTTAGATGTTTTCGTCTTCATGGGTCCGACTCCCAAGGATGTGATACGAGATTACAGCGCTTTGACTGGATATACCACGCTACCCCAGCAATTCGCGATAGCATATCATCAGTGCAGATGGAATTACGTATCGGATGAAGATGTAAAAGACGTTGACAGAAAATTTGACAAATTCAAGATTCCGTACGACATCATTTGGCTTGACATTGAGTACACCGACGGCAAGAAATACTTTACCTGGGACCCTCACACCTTCCCTGACCCAATCGCCATGCAGAAGCAGCTAGATGACCACGAGAGAAAACTGGTCGTAATCATTGATCCTCACATCAAAAATGAAGGCGGCTACTCTGTAGTCGAGGAGCTAAAATCTAAATCCCTCGCTGTTAAAAACAAAGACAACAATATCTACGAAGGCTGGTGCTGGCCCGGTTCATCCCACTGGATCGACTGCTTCAACCCCTCCGCCATCTCCTGGTGGCAATCCCTGTTTTCTTATTCCTCCTTCCCAGGTACCGCACCCAACACTTTTCTCTGGAACGACATGAACGAACCCTCTGTCTTCAACGGTCCAGAAACCACTATGCCAAAGGATAACCTCCATTACGATAACTGGGAACATCGCGATGTGCATAATCTCAACGGTTTAACTTTCGTCAATGCCACTTACAACGCCCTTCTGCACCGTGACCCTGCCTCACCGAAACGCCCCTTCGTCCTCACCCGCTCCTTTTTCGCCGGTTCTCAGCGTATGGGCGCCATGTGGACCGGCGACAACCAAGCCTCCTGGCCCCACCTCGCCGCCTCTATTCCCATGGTTCTTTCTCAAAACATCGCCGGCTTTCCCTTCGCCGGCGCTGACGTCGGCGGCTTTTTCGGAAACCCATCAAAAGAGCTTCAGACTCGCTGGTACCAGGCCGGGGCTTTCTACCCATTCTTCCGAGGGCATGCGCATATCGACACACGTCGTCGCGAACCTTACTTAGTTGGCGAACCATACACATCCATCATCACGCAAGCTCTCCGCCTCCGCTACAGCCTTTTGCCAGCCTGGTACACCGCCTTTCACGAATCCTCCACCACCGGCGCCCCCATCGTCCGGCCCCACTACTACGTCCACCCCTCCGACACCGCCGCCTTCGCCCTCGACGACCAATTGTACCTCGGCTCCACCGGCCTCCTTGCAAAACCCGTTGTCACCGAGTCCGCCGACTCCGTCGACATCTATCTTCCTCCTGGCGAAACATACTACGACTACTTCGACTACACCGCCCACCACGGCGCCGGCAAAACGGTCTCCATCCCCGCCCCCCTGGATAAAATTCCTCTGCTCATGCAAGCCGGCCACATCTTCCCCCGCCGCGACCGCCCCCGCCGCAGCAGCGGCCTCATGAAATTCGACCCCTTCACCCTGGTAATCGTGCTCGACGACACCGGCCGCGCAGAAGGCTTCCTCTACCTCGACGACGGCGAGACCTTCGACTACGAAGCCGGTGCGTACATCCACCGCCGCTTCACCTTTTCCGACGGCGTGCTTTCCTCCTCGGATTCAGCGCCAGAAACAGCAGCGAGTTCGAAGAAGGCGAAACAGTACCTGCAGACGATGAAGGATGTGCGCGTCGAGAAACTCGTGATTATTAACCCACCTGTTTCGTTTAGGGATACGGCGGAGATTAGGGTGGAGGAGGAGGGCGCGAAGGAGAGGATGGTGCAGGTGAAGTATGTGGAGAAGGTGGGGGCCAGGGCGGCGTGGGCGGTGGTGAGGGATCCGGGGGTGGGGGTTGCGAGGGGGTGGAGGGTTGGGTGAGTGTGGTGTGAGTGTGTGGAGGGGTTTTGGTGAGGGGTGGCGATGGCGATGGCGATGGGGGGTAGATAGAGGATATCGAGGGTGTTGTATAGGTAGATACAAACGTTGTGATGGTTAGTGTAGGTGTACATTATTTCGTGGGCGATAGCATAAAAACCATTCCAATCCCAAAACAAGCACCACAATACCAATCCACCTCCCTCTCCTACATATCCACCCCATCACTCCATGCCTCACGCATTCATTGCTTCTTCAGAAACTGAAACCAACGACATCGCATCACATCGCATCGCATCGCATCTTCAGCCTCCATAACATCAAAGCACGGAGAAATCAAAGAACAACACATCTGCCAACACCTACAGTCTTGGGCTTTTCCCAGTGTCTAAACAATCGTCTTATCATCATCATTCCCAAACTATATTATTATGTTTTTTCCACTTTTTTAAAATGCTACTTACTACTGTACCCGGTAAAAGCGCTGGCGAGAAAAATCGGCCTTGGCTTTCGTTTCTGCATTTTGTGAACAAGGGACTATTATTGTGATGATGAAGGGCGAGGGGGTTGCTTCGTGCTTCTAGAGGGTTCTTATCTTGTGCTTTACTCCTGTTTCTCGTGCTGACACGGTTGGGGGAGTTAGGGGGGGGGATTGTCCATGTAGGAAATTTGGGATGTATGAGTATCATGGCTCGAAAACAGTCGTTAGAATTATGTCAAAGCGGAACGCAGCACTCTCCAAGCAAGCAGGTCTCATTCTCAGTTCTAATTGTTGAAGGCCGCTTCGCTTCCACAAACCGTTACCAAGCGACATCCGCCCCGTAGAAAAATCTGTATGGAAGCCGCCGTTCCAGCAAGAAGCAAAAAATGGATGAGATTAGCAGGGACTCCCTTCGCTATGCCCCCGTCCCCTGCACATTGGATTAAAGCAAGAAGAAAAGAGGAAAGACGGCAAGCAATGCAGAGATCTTTTCCAGCGATAGCTTAGCGCCTAAATTGCTTTTCCGGAAGAGCCTTCTTGGAGATAAATAAAGGAAAAGAAAAGTAGTTCAGTCATCAATCTCAACCACACTCGTCTGCCTCTTTCTCTCCTTCTCCGTCTCCCTTCCCTTCTCCTTAGGTCGTCTCGGCCTGATCCCAACTTCTTCGTTCTCCTGCCCCGCCGCTGGATCTCTCGCGGGAAGTGCGTCATGACTCCCAATATGCTCAATTTCCTCACAAAGGCTCTTCGGCAGTGCTGAGGAAGGAAGCTCGTCATGGCTTTCACTCTGCTCTGTTTCTTCACGGGGTCGTTTAGGGAGTATGGGCGGCGAGGAAGGGGGTTCGGCAGGGTGGGTGAGGGGTTGGGAGTCTGCGATTTCGGAGGCGAGGGTGGGGGAGGAGAGGGAGGCGTCGGGGTTTTGAGGTTGGAAGGAGGGATTTAGGACTGTAGGTTGGCTGTCGATTATTACGATGGAAGGGTCTTTTGGGAGTGTGGGGGCGGGAAGCGTGGGTTCGAGGTGAGGTTGTGCAGGTTCGGTTGCTTTGTCCTTGGCAGGTAATTTTGTAGGTCGATCAGTAGCTTTGCCCGACTCCTGCGAGTCAATTGTGAGTGCGCCTTGCAAAGCGTCAGCTCTTGTTTTCACGGTTTTCGAATCTGCATCTGCCTCATGGAGTCGATTTGAGGCGCTAGGCACTGTCGCCAATTGACGGTTCGTCTCATCGGGCTGAAGGGGATCGCTAGACGGATTTGGCTCAGGCTCTTTTTGCTGCTTGTCGACGACTTTGCCGGCCAATTTTACCTTCTCCCTCTTCTCCTGGAGGCGTTCGTTCTCCTGCTCAATGTGAAGGGTTTGGATCAATGTCCGTAAGCTGGTACGCATCTCGCTTGGATCCATCCTCGGCCAATCCTTCTTGATATCATACTCCCGTTTTACGACCTTCTCAACAAACTCCTTTGGGCTCTCAAGGAATTTGTCCATGTACCCAAGCAGGAATAAACCACAATCACTGAAATTATCCTGTTGAGGTATCTGCTTTGCTGTCATGCCTTTTAAATGCGATTCATCGAATTCCAATCCATTTCGCTTTGCTATCGCTTCTTCACGCAGGTAATGTTTGAGGATCCTGATAGTCGGCGGATGAGCGGCTCCAAGTGAGTCAAAGGTGATGATGGCTGGTTGGGTAGCGTCAATCTTTTTGACTGGTGGAAGAGACTTCCGCTTCCGTTTCTTCGAAACAGAAGCTTTTGAGCATGGGTCTTCAATGGTGGGTTCGTTCTTTTTCGGCTCGGCTTGTGCTTCTTCACGTGCGTCTGCTGCTTTGGGTGCTCCTGCACCCTCCAGAATTGACGATTCCGTAATATTCCCCTTGAGTTGTGCATCAAGCATCTCCTGGTCCTCCTCTCTCGATTCATTGGCCGTTAAGATGCCGGCGCTGAGATCCATTCCGCCATCTTTTTGCTTATTCGGTAAAGACTTTTCTGCCTCCGTCTCTAGACTCATGTCTGCAAACGATGCGGTGGGCTCTTGCTCTTGAGGCACGTCATCCATCAAGTCTGGAATAATAGCGCGTTCGACAAGAGCAGCTGGAGTAGTGACTGGGTCAACGGACTCAGCAGGTCTTTCATTGGGAGCCTCGCCGGCGCTTTCAGGGTCAGAGTGAGGCGGTGCCGCGATGTCATCCTCTTGAGCGGCCGGATGTTGAATGAGTTCAGGCAGGTTACAAATAATTGCAACATACCAATGAGCCGATTCGTTTATAGGCACAACCACGTAATCATAGGTAAAAAGATCGATACCTCTTGTCCACTTCTGGACACTATCGTAATTGATCGGCTTCTTCCCCCTTTGCGTGTTTGTGAGACTCGCAAAGAAGAACGTGTTGAAGAAGTAGACTTTCCTCAAAAGCTCCGGCGTATTTTCTTCCGCTTGGTGCTCGAGAAAGCGAAGATAGAATCCAATGAGGTTATCATTAAGATATTGTCCTTCATCCAAGCGCTCAAGATCAGACCATTCGACAGTAGTCTTTTTCTTTCCGACTTTAGGGTAAACCAGAGATTTGGCCCAATGGGTACCCAGACCGAACTTTTTCGAATACCTTTCTTCTTCTGGGAAGTCATCAAATATCGGAGACTGCTCTTTCGGCTTTCTGAATCTTGCACGTGTTTCAATTTGCGATTGAGGAATATGGGAGTTCTGAGCTTGACTATTCTCAAGTATACTATCCAGCCTTGTTAGATGATCTACTTCGCCATTCATAGTATCAATCCCGGGATTGCTTGTATCGTCTCCTAGGATGTCTTTGAAGATTGATGCAATTTTGCTCTGGGCCTTTGGCGCTTGCGAAGTAGAATCTTGGTAGCTTCCACCGGTCAATCGATCAATTGTTCGAGGTCTCACACGTGGACGCTTAGAATTACTATGCTCCAATGCCTCTTGGTCTCCCGCCTCATCACGTCGCTGTTTATTCCTGGTAGCAAGCTGCACATCTTCGGGCACCTGCGCCACGACGGGGCGAGCAAAAGATGAGGCCTTACTATGCTGAGCTATGTTATTGCTGAACATTCTTTCCATTGTATCCCGAGGTTTGCTCGCTACCTTGAGTTCATTGCTCTCTTGTAGCCTCGCGATCAGATCACGAGAATGCTTTTCGGAATTAACTTCTAGGTCTAATTTAGTATCGTTGTTACCGCTTTTAGACGACTCGAAGCGCATTTTCCCACCGGACTCCGCCCAAAAGACCTTAAGTAGCTTTTTTGGCTGGATTCGAAGACTGGTATAGCTGGTTGCAAGGTTTTTGCCCTCATCTAAAACGACATAAGATTGGGTGTTCTCGTCAAACTGGAGGCCAAGACTGTTCGACCTCTTCCATTGTCCAGCAAAACTAATGCCGGCTAAAGGGATACCCCAGGACGCCTTCTTCTCTTTGTCGTAGGATGAGGTCTTTTGACCTTGACGTTTTGCACCAGAGTTAGAGAATGTAGTTGGGGGAATCATACTTGGCGGTAGGCGCAACTCCCTTTTCGGAGAACCCAAAGCCTTCTGGGTGGATGATAAATCTTTCGTAGGACTATCGCGGCGTGACCTTGGCTGTGGGGTCATCCGCCTTCCTGGAGATCTGTTCACAACAACTCCTACCGTGGTTGCACTATCAAGCTCATCAGAGCTACAGCTCATGTCCATACTTCTTCGCTTGCCGTTGGTATCCCTGAATAGGTTTGCAAGATTTCCATCTTGAGATTTCGGGCCATTTTGAGCTCTGACCAGGGAAGGTTGTGTCTCAGGGTTTTCGAAATGTCTTGAGCGTTCCCCATTATCCCGTAGTTGAGAAGGCTTATTAACGCCCTCAGCAGCCGACGTAATTTTCGTCGGGTCTCTTGCGGTCCCCCGATAGGCTGGCGGAGGCCTGTGCTTCTTTTTACCCTCCACTGATCCATCGGCCCTCGAAAGATCGATTGGATTGGACTTTGATGAAGCGGAATCTATTGGTATTCCAAGGGTATTAGATGATGTAGGGAAACGTGGCTGGAATCTGTCGCCACGATACTTAGTCTTTTTCTTGGCACTGCTATCCATGATGTTCTCAAGTAATAGATATTCTGTAACGCGATTGTTGGTAAGAGACTTTCCATTGACGTACAGGGCCGAACCCAGACTTTTACTTGAGGCTGGTTTATTTGATTTATCGTGAGATTGCAGACGCTCAAGGGTATAATCCTCTGGGTTCAGACTATCCAGCTCTTTGTCGGCAGTGCTCTGAATTGGATCCGGAGAATAGGTTGATAGCCCTGTTTTCCGTCGCTTGGCATCAGGTATCAAGATGTCAAGGTCCAATATCTGAGGGGCCTTTCCAACATTATCGCCAACAACAACTTGAGTTTCCAAAGCTCGTCTCTTACTCCCACCGAAGCCTCGCGTAGTTGAAGGTTGCGCATTTGAGAGAGGCACCTGTGAGCTAGTGTGGAGAGTATTTCTGGGTTGGAAACCACCACCAGGAATCTACATAAAATTCGTCAGCATTCACCAAAAAATTGGACAGACAACATACTTTTCCTGCCATACCCCACACCACACGTTTTGCCGACCTGGCTATAGGTATGGCATCTGTGTCCCGTAAAGTACTGCCAGTAGAATGAGTTAAGAGTAGATTCTCAAGAGACCGGGATATAGTCATACCGATGTTGTCCAAGGTATTGGAGCTCGTCCGCAGAGGTTCCGGACAATCTCTGGAATTTGAAGCTTGCTTCAGTCTGGCTTGGGGTTTCTGAACCATGAACTGGAGACTGGAATTGACAAGAAGCCAGAGAGTTGGGGTACACTGTATCATTCTTTGTCCTGGCTTCAAAAACTTGTTTCGGTCGGCGCGTTGACGTTTGCTGTGAGAATGATATGTGATCAGTCCCAAAAGCCAAGTGCGGGATTATCTCCGCCAATGGAATTCTTAAGTCCGAGGCCAAATTACTGCTCTCTCTCTTGCAGACTCCCGCACTCATTTGTGCTGTTTCAGGCGGTGCACCGATCAGGAATCCCCCTAAAGATATATCATAGCTACGGGATCAAAAGACGCTCTGTGTCGCTCACCTAAGCTTAGCTGCCTTTTTCAAAGCGGAGTATGTGAGGAAGAAAGCAAGTTTCCGTATTGAAGATATATGTATGACCCGTTTGACTGACATTGAAATAATGATAGTAGTCACGTAAATGATATCAAGATGATATTAGAAGTTCTAGCTGAGTGTAACGACAGGAAATAGAGTGAAGTCATCGGATGAAGGTCTTCGGCATGAAATGGTTGAGGTTTTGGGCTTGGACTTCTCACATCACATCACCAACAATGTTACACAATGGTTGATCTGACAGCGATTAGTCTCATATAGCGATCAACGAGCGACCGTCTGTTTCTCGTAACATGGTCTCAGCGCTATGAACGCGAGAACCAGGTATCCAATAAGCGTAATATACAACATATGGGCTCAATGGGGATTCGTGCAAATGCAACCATCCAAAGATGCAACAAGGATGAAAATAACCGCCCACGACATATATGCATTCGCTCAATTCATCAATAATCGTACAGCTAATTCTTTTCCCTTGCAGGTCATAATGACGGTTGCTTCACCTTCTCTGCATTGGATTCGTCAGTCTGGGTATCACGCTTCTTGCTCAACCCGTGGTGCGGACCTGTGCCGGCACCTTTCTCCTGACGTGCTTGTTCAATGGCCGAACGTTGTGCAATGCTATCGTCATGGCTCTTCCAGACAATGTTGGTATCGGGAGGAAAGACAAGAAGGCGCTTGATAGTCTCACTTGCACAGCGTTAGCCATTGTCGACAGATTAGAAGAGGGGCCAACGCACCGAATCTTGATGTTTCTTCCACCATCAATCCTCGTCCAGACGCTAAGCACATCCTCACCACTTCTCACACTTAGGACGGCACCGCAGACTTCCTCCCCAGCCTCAGCGAATTGATCGCCGACAATCGCAAGCAAGAGATCCTCCCAGTATCTGTCCGATACCCCTTTTTTCAACCTCACAATCCATTTTCCACCCCTCTTGTTTTCCTCATCCTCCCAAACAGGCCGAATGCCTTTCCTGAAGATGTGATAGTCGGACACTGAAGGAAGCGTAGAAGGGCGCTTAAGATGAGTGTATACCGTCCAAAAGGCTTCAGCGGTGGAGAACGATACTAGTGGTATTGTTGACTTCTCGTAGTCCGAATATTTTGACGTTGGCGGTCTGTACCAAACGATCCAGGTAGACTTAAGAGGATGTTCTGATGCTGCGCTAGACGATCTGCTGGTGAGGGATGATGTTGAAACCTTCGGCTTGTTATCTGCCCCTTCCTTCTCGCGCTTCTCGCCCGGTGTGGAGGGAACCGGATTGCCAAGTTCCAGGGAAGTGCCAGGTGTTTTCGGAGTCTTGGCGGAAGACCCAAAAGACGCAAATGCGCCTGATCCAAGCCCAAAGGCGGAAGAGGCACCGGTTGTAGGAGAGGCGACGGTTGTAGCGGACAAGGGGGAAATGCCGTTGAAAGGGTTAGATTTGCCGCTAGCGGAACCCTCACCGCCAAATCTTTTCGCGGCGGAATAGGGACGGGGGGAATCGGTTTTGTTGACCTCTTTATTGGTACTGTTTGAATTGGACGTAGACAGGGAGAGCTTGCTGGAGCTTTTGCGTCCGTGGTCAGTAGATTCGCACGTAAAGAGACCCGCTGAATACCCACTTGGAGCGGCGTTGCCACAGGTTGTCCATGAATACCGTTTATAGAAGCGATATTAATTCAGAGCGATTGAGGCAGTTGAAAGGCCGCATATGCTCGTGGTGCAACGGGTGGTAGAGTTGGGGGGGGGTAAAGAAGCGGTACAAAGCAAATTTTGCCTGTTGTGTATGACTATGCTGGTGACAGTTTTGACAAGTTAAGAATGGATCTTTGAGGAGTTACAGGTCAGCAGTGCGAAGAAGTGTGTTTATGCGGGGGGTGTAGTACAGAGTTGGAGAGAAGGATGTATAAAGTTCTCGAGTGAAGGATTTGGCCGGCCGTCAGGTACGGAAATGTTTAGCGGCATTTCCCCACTAGAGTCTAAATTGGACCCCTGTCACTGTCAAGTCTGTCAACTTCCGTCGGTTTTTGTTTTCCCTTCTTCTTCTTCTTCTCCTTCTTCTATAAACAAGACCACCAACTCAAATCATCACCAGCTCGAACTCAACTCTTTCTACTCAGCTGGCGACTCCGATGTGTAGGTCGAGAGTACGCCCAACCCGCTTCTAAAACCGTCATCACGAGGGCCGCCTTGTGCGAGCTACCCATGATGCGGTGACGACCTGAATATCGGGACATCCTATCATCTTTGCTGCCAGGACACCTCCATACGTTGGGCCATGAGGCCTCTCAGGTCAGTGGAATTTCTCTATAATCTGTTGCTCTTTTGCATTTATATGAAGACACTACAGCTCTGGTAATCCGAGAGCTCAGCCGCGTGTACACTCTTGCTTTTACGCTTGGCGCTGGTTGGGTATGAGGTTGAAAGGCAAAGACTGATACGAGGACAACCTGATCAATTATACCTGTTTACTTGGCCCAAGCAGCACTGACTTCTTCAAGTAGATGCCCTACACTCTCGTATGTGACTAGGTGCACAAGCACTTCTTTGTCTGAGGTATACTCTTTTGGGGACCGGTAAGAATAGGTAAACTGTTATTAATCTAGCTTCCATAGAATCTGGAGACTAGATCTTATGCAAGAGAAGCCAGTCTTCATCCTCGCCATTGTCGCATGCAATCAGTCTGGGCAAACAGCAAGAGTCGCCAAACCTTAGAGGAATTGCCCCCTCAGCCGCTCATAATCTGAGCACTACCGCCATATGCCCCGTTACGACCCCAACCATTCCATGACTCCCTTCTGGCCTGCAACAACCCTCTTCTTTCTCTCCTTTTCCCACCTCTTTACACAACCCCTACAAGCCACCATCCCACAAACCTCGACCTCGCACACCCAGCTCTGCTCTTCTGCGATTTTCTCACTGCATCCCCAGCATTTAATAGTCTTCTCCTCGATCTTATTCTTCGTTTTCTGCTTATATCCCTTTTCGCCAATGGCCTCAACCCCACGCTCCTTGAAGAGATGCCCGTCCAGGAGGCAGTGGTGCCGACCTTGACTTCGATGCGCCTGTTCACTGTTCCTCGAGCTTGAGACACCTTCGCTTTCGTGCTTTGGCATCGAAGCCCTCGCTTTTCCTCCATCCCAGTTGGTCTTGTTTTGCTTGTCCACTTCCACTCCCCTCACCTTCTCCAATTGCTCTCCCCTCCCCCTCTCTATCTGCTCCTCCCCCTTCTCCAAAACCAGCTCCCCAAAAACATCTTCCCCATCAACCACAATAGGATCAAACCCTCCCTTTCCCCAACTACTTCCCCAAAGACTATCAAGCGTCGCCCTAACAGCCAGCCTCCTCTCTAGCTCATGGATGCTCTGGCCCTGAACCGATCCCGCAGGCGACAAGGTACCGATATCAGACACGCTATCCTCGAGATCGCTGCTATCCAAACCTCGAAGTCCCAACCCCTCCACTCGCATACCGTCACCTGCCCCACGATCCTCACCCACCACCGCCTCCTTGCGCACATCACCACTTCCCCCACCATCCGCACTCATGGTGTTCAGATACTCGCTAACAGAAAGCGGAGAAGGCGATGGCGCTTTCATGGGCTCGGGACTGCGACTCGGAGATGCTGGAGGCGGGAGGTGAGGTTTGTGCGTCATGGCTGATTCATGGAATGGATTTTCCAGCTTTTCTTTCTTCTGAGCGAGAGATGCTCGCGGGGTTTTGTACATTTTGCCTGTGTTTTTTTTTCCGTGGAGGGGAGTGTGGAAATGAAGGTTGTGTGGTGGAGGTGGAGATGGAGGTGGGGTTGTTTTTTTTGCACTTATATGTGAGAATCAGGAAGTGAGTCAAGGATGCGGGTTTGTTCTTCACATGGCTTTGAGTGAATCGAAACTCAGTTCCCCTCTTGTTTGAGGATAGTATGCTCAAAAGCAAGCTGCGTTAGATATTCACACCCAAGCCATAGATGCTAGTCATACATCCCTTGCTTCTAATTCACCCCCCGAGTTACACCAGCGCCAAAGCCCTCGACAGAAGCAACACCAGTCGCTATGCCCACTCTTCACTTTTCGAAACACTCCCATAACACATCCTTCAACTATCGCTTTCCCCCCTTCACCCCACCTCACCTCACCCATCCCTATCCTTATACCTCGTCCCATCCCTCAGCTCATGCACCCCATACTTGCCGCCTAGTTTCCCATCCGTATACGTAGTCCCATCTCGCAACTCGTGCCTGACAAGCCGCCTTGTGCGTCGCGGACTCGGGGTGCTGGTTTCATGCGATGTTCCCCTCTCTTCTCTGTTCTCGTCTTCTGAGCCAGGCTCATCGACCCAGGTAGTTCCGTCCCGCAGCTCATGCCGAACGGCCGCCCTTGTCTTCATCGGACTCGGCGTAGCTGTCTCCCTTCTCCCGTCCATTTCCTTCGGCTTCGGCTTCCCTTTCTCCTTGGGCACAGCAGCTTCCAAAATTTCTCGTTTGTCGCTGGAAAGACTTGCCCACCAGCCCCATAAACCTCTCACAAATCCTCTCTCCTCAGCTGCAAATTCCACTGGTGGGCCCTTTATCTGCACTTCCTTTCCCTTTCTGAAGACCGCCCAGGCGCTACTGTCCGTGCTTAGCAGCATCAATTGCTTTGCCTGGCTCTGCGCTTTGAAGTTCCGGAGCAGGATTGCATCGCCTTGTGCCACATCCGGAAAAGCAGATTTATGGGGACGGAAGATACGGGTGGTGGTGATGGGAGGTTGGGACGAGGCGGAGGAGGGATCGGTGATGTAGAGGGATTGGTAGAAATCTTTCGGACCGGTTTTGGCTCGAGTAGGGGTGGTGCCGGAAACGATAGTGGCGAGTACGTCGGTGGGGATGTCGAAGTGTGCACTGAGATTAGAAAGAGGAGCAAAGTAGGAGAGGGTGGTTCGGAAGCCGGGGTGCTGGGTTGGTTGAGGGGCAGTGGGTGGAGGGGTGGAAGGCAAGGTTTTGTGGAGCCTTGGGGACTGTCGTAGGGTTTGAAGAGCGGGCGCTACGGAAAGATTGTCTTTCCGATGCTCTTCGTCATCCGAGGCAATTTGTCCGGTCGAATGCTCGCTGTCTACGCTGTCGCTGTCGGTGTTAGGGATAATTTGGCTGGATCTTTTTGGTGCGAACCACGGGCTTGCGGCATTAATACTTCTGCTAGTCCGTGGTGACTTGGATGAAAGACTTCTTATTTCTTTCAGCCTCTCTACAAATGAGCGTCGTTTTGGAGTAGTGGGGAATAAGTTGGTAGCAGAGGCATTTTGGGTCAGACTTGGTGTGGGTAGGTCTTGGTCTCCATGGAGAGTTTTTAATGATAAAGATGATTCTTCCGATAGCAACTGTGTCTGCTGCGTTGGATTGGGAGTCAGAAGCTGAGTTTGGAGCTTTTGATCACTTGCGGGAAGCATTTCCAATTTCTCTCCATCGATATCTTCTTTTACTTCCTCGCTTGTTTCCTTAATTTCCTCTTTCATCTCCTCTTTGACCAGTATTCCAAATTCCGGTTGGACCTCAATATCTGGATATTGAGAATATGGGGGTTTTTCTTGAGACAACTGGCCTATCGCAGCGGTCTTTTCAATCGCTGTGACCGATTTCCTGCTCGCTGCAAACAGGTCAAGTATATCTGGAAACTCGTCGTCAGGACTATGCAGTGCCTCGTCTATAACGTTGGAGATATCGGTGACGGCGTCGATAGCAATTTGATCATTGCCCGCTTTACCCAAGCGATGCAGTGAAGTAGTGTTTGTCGTGGGTGATCCTTTGTCACTAGTGATGTGCAACTGAGGTTCGACGGTCTCTATATCCACAGGGTTCAAGCCTTGCAACGGAGGCGGAACCTTGGCTTGAGCTTCTTGATTTGTCTCAAGGCATTTATCTCCAAATGATGGTGTTCCATCCCCGGTGTCCTGTGTAATCATGAAACTGGGTTCTTGCAATGTATGCTGAATTTCAGTCTTGGGTTGAAGGTCTTCCGGCTGAACGTTTTCTGACTGAATGTTTTCCGGATAACCTTCGTCTTCATCCTCACTTTCAAGGTCGATGATTTCAACGTTCGATGCCCTTGGCGGGATACTTGGTGTGTCCATGGCTTCTCCCTGACCCTCTACCACTGCAAATGGTCTTGAGAGGGTTTTCTCAGATTCACCGAGTTCTGCCTTTGCGTCGTCTTGAAGGCCTACGGGATTGGCTTCTACACTGCTAGAAGACGGTGCAACATGGACATCGATGGCATGGTCCTGAACGAGTCTTTGCGCAACGTCTAGAAGGAAAGATTCCTTTTCGAGTCCGCCAGTGTCAATGTCTCCGTGTGGCCTCCGTCTTGCATCAAACATTTGTCTTTGAGATTGACTGGAGGAGGCTACCATGATTTCACTATCGTTTGAAGTTTCTGCTCCCTCGTCCTCTCCGACATCGTATTCCATGGTGGGATCTTTGATCGTGTTGGCCACCTCAGCCTCTGGAGAGATCTTCCTATCCCCAGCGTTATTTCTAATGGCACCTGTCTTCACAACATCTGCCTCTACACTTTCGCTTTGAGTATGTAGGAGAGGAACACCCTCGAAATTATGTCTGGTTTCATCTTCGGCATCAGATTGATTGTTGATGGGTTCTCGCCCTTCCTTGGTGGGAGTGACAGAGTTCGGAGTCGATCGACTCCGAGAGAAAGCCGACCCGTCCAGACCGAAATAAGATAGTCCATTCGGGCTTTCCGCATCCGCAGCTGATATATGACCGTTTTCGAGCCTCTCCGACACGCGCTCTTGGTATGGTTCAGTGAGAGACAATTCTCTGCCCTCAGCTTCACTTGCCGTCCCGTTGGATACGATTGAGGATTCAAGCTCTCCATCAGAGCTTATAGACAAGTCGGAACCCCCGACACTGGACTCTTCGTCCATTCCGCGCTCAGATAAGTCGTCATCTAAATCTTCATCAGATGTTGTTGGCTCTGCAGAAGTTCCTTGCATCAACGACAAGCCTGGAGTTTCCGCCAACTCCAAGGACTCTGGAGCTGGGGACAGGACTACTGAGGCAGCAGCCTCGACTTTCTCGGCTAGTGGAGATTCTTTCGAGTCAATAATCGAAGCCTCGTTGACCGTTGCACTCATAGGAGCAGACGGTGTATTTCGGTTCTCCGTTGGGCCGGATACCATCGGTTCGTCTTCATCAAAGCCTCCTGTAGTACTTTGCAGAGACTCTTGGGATTCTGTTACTTCCTCGCGTACGCTTCTGCTGCCAAGAGTATCCGCGTGCTCTGCTATAAGCTCACCTATACCTGAAGTAAGTAGTAAAGGCACCAGTTCATTCTGCGCTTCAGGTGTACCTTGTAGGACCTCTCCAGTAGCATCTTCGCTTTGCTCCAAGATAATGACAGTTTTGTTTGCTTTCTCACTGGAACGGCCAGAGCGATTACTTTGATCCTCTTCGATACCCGCTCCTTCATTTGACTGATCCTGTATAGGGCTGAGGCTTTTCGGAGACAGGCCTGCGCTAACTTCTACTTCTCCAATAACGGCTGCCGTTGGCTCGGTTGCAGGGGCGTTAACAGGATGTGCCCCTTTTTCTGGACTCGGAGTTCTATCCGCAAACCTCCATTGACCGCTTTCTCGCCCAAATTTGGTTCTCTTCCTTCTCTTGTTCTCTTCGGAGTCACTCTCTTCCTGAAAAGGGTCATACTGCAGGTTCGAGTGGTTTGTGGACATACGGCTGCGCTTCAGAAACGCTGGGGAAGACCATGTCTTGGTGTAATGTAGCTTAGGGAATGTAAATACACTGGAGGAAGAAGGCGTATGAGGCGGCGTTGGTGATAGGGCTTGCGGGGTTGGGGAAGGAGCCGGGTGGTCGATATCCAACAGCATGGGCTCGTTCGATTCGCGCTCAATCTGACGAATTTTATCAGAAAGTGCCTTTACTCGTAATTATAGGTTCCATACCTGAAAGGCCAGGCGCTCCTCAAACCGCAGCTCCCACTCCACGCCATTTCCCGGAGTTCTTGGTGTAGACTCATCCTTCGCCCATTGCACTCCTACTAAGCACAAGCTGACCTGAGCCCCAATTGTTATACCAGCTCTCGCAACGGCCGTCGCGCTTGAGCCTGTGAAATGAATTCGGACTTGTCCTTTGTGTTTTCGCAAACGGAAATCGGGCTCCACAAGCAGCAGACTGAGTGTTCTGTTGGATGAGGAGTATGGCCATATTAAAGTCACTATTCCTGCGATCGAAGTGTGCTGTGTTTCGAGGGAAGGTTTCAAGTCCGCGATTGGAACCCTTTTCTGTATTTCGTTCTGTGGTTCCGCCGGAGGTGCCATGGTCAGCTTTCAGTTGACTTTGCAGGGACCATGATGTCCTGCAATGCACCAAACTTCACGTCAATAGTCCTGACTCAAAATGCTCTTTGTTGACGGAATGTGAGCAGCATAAAGGTAGAGTAGAATATTCACCGAACCAAAGTCAGAGATGTCGAGTACCCATAACCATACGCCAAGCCCGCCTTGACAGGTCCGGATGCGGCCGAGGGCGGGGCGGAACTTAAATTGCGCTACTCTAACCCCCCCCCCCCCGCCCCCTTCGGAGGGCTCGTCCTGACCATCCACAAAAACATGCACCGCTTTGCTTTCTTCGACTCTAGATTGTCATCGTCATGGCACCAGATTTCTCCTTGACTTGTACTATAAAGCGAACGAATGGTCTTAACACTGTTGTATATTCTGCTTGTATCTAATTAGACTCGTCTTATTTGATTCTTATATCAGAAACGCTTCCTTCCTTTAGCCATGGACTTCACACCCTTCAAAGATATCAGACGCATCGCCATCGTTGGGGGGGGACCTGCGGGTATCGCCACCGCAAAGTACGTCATTGGTCTGTTTCCGCGAGCGCCTGTGCCGGAGCAAGTGCTAAGTCCGTATCAGATATCTCGTAGCAGAGGACCACTTTACGGTGATTGATGTTTTTGAACAACAATCTTCGGTTGGTGGTGTCTGGGTTTACTCGCCAGATATCCCAAAGGGCAAAACGGAAGTTCCGCAGACGAATCCATTTCAGCCACTCGAGGAGCCAACATGGCATTACAGAAAGGGAAAAACTCTAGAGGATAGTAGAGTGGCTCGAGAACCTACATTTATCTCGCCAATGTACGACCGTCTTGAGACGAATATCCCACGTTGTCTCATGAAATTCTCCGACAAGCCGTTCCCTAAGGACGAGCAACTATTTCCCGGACACGAATCTGTGCTTCGATATCTTGAAGAACATGCAGAAGACGTCATGCATCTTGTACAGTTTAACACCCAAGTATTAGACGTCAGCCGGAGATTTGTAGACGGCAAAAGAGAATGGTCGGTCAAGACTAAAAAGTTAATATCCGAGAAGATCATTGAGAAAACCTACGATGCCGTCGTAATAGCGAGCGGGCACTACAAAGTCCCCTTCGTACCTGAAATCAAAGGTATCAAAGAATGGAACAAGGCCTACCCAGGAACGATCTCCCATTCGAAATTTTACAAAACCCCCTCAGACTACTGCGGTAAAAAGGTCCTCATAGTCGGCTACTCCGCCTCGGGCGTAGATATCGCCTCCCAAATCAGCACCCTCAGCACCCACCCCCTCCTCATCTCCCAAAGATCCCCCTCCCTCTTCTCTCCATCAACCCCACCCTGGGCCACCCCCCTCCCCGAAATCATCGAATTCCTCCCCCCTTCCCCAACGCACCCAAGAGCCATCCGCTTCGCAGACAACCATACCGAATCCCACATCGATGCAGTTCTCTTCTGCACCGGCTACCTCTATTCCTTCCCCTTCCTCTCCTCCCTGCGCCCGCAACTCATCCACACTGGCGAGCGCGTCCAAAACCTCTACAAGCACCTCTTCTACACTTACGACCCCACCCTCACTTTCATCGGCCTCCCCTTCCCCATCATCCCCTTCCGCACCTGCGAGTCCCAAGCCGCCGTTGTCGCGCGCGTCTGGTCCGGCCGTCTCGACCTCCCCTCTCGCTCCTCCATGTCCAGCTGGGAAAACGGCCGCGTAGCTGACCAAGGCTCTGGAAGGAGATTCCATGCTTTGAACTTCCCGCAGGATTTCGACTACCATAACGCGTTATGCGATTGGGCGATGGAAGCGAAGCGGCCGGAGCAGGGGAAGTTGCCGCCGAAGTGGAGCGAGAAGGAGAGGTGGGCGAGGGGCAGGTTTCCGGCGATTAAGAAGGCGTTTGTGGAAAAAGGGGAGGGGAGGAGGGCGGTCAGGACGATGGAGGAGTTGGGGTTTGTGTATGAGCAGGGGGTAGGAGGATAATGACGGAGAAGAGAAAAGCTCGATGATATGAGTGAATCGATTTTTCTCAGCCTTGGATCCCTCTCCCCATTCAGTGCATCCCCCCATCGCAAAATCCACCCCAAACCCCCCAAAAACGCCACTTCAATCCGCACACCCCTCCTCTCGAAAAAACCTCGCAACCACCCTCCATCTCCCCTCTCCCCTCTCCCCTCTC